>WBZQ01001033.1_pt1 | contig 20077 bp, 18 predicted proteins | sample 5204251 | NCBI WGS metagenome assembly WBZQ01 (sample SAMN12412402, study PRJNA552823) | activated sludge metagenome | isolation source: activated sludge from nitrification reactor of wastewater treatment plant... | place: USA: Virginia | collected 2017-09
GTATTCCGAAGCCGGTCAAGGTGTTGGCCTATCTCTGTCTCGGGTACGTGTCGGAGTTTGCGGTCCGGCCGGATCTTGAAACAGCTGGCTGGCGGGCCAGGCTTCCGGTGCGGGAACTGGTGCATTATGAGACATGGGGGAACAGGCTGTAGGGCAACGAAAGGAAGCGGGCATGCGAATCACCAAGGTGTATACACGAACCGGCGATGCGGGCCAAACGAGGCTTGCGGGGGGACAGCAGGTGTGGAAGGACTGCCTGCGAGTCGAAGCCTACGGCACCGTCGATGAGCTGAATGCATCCGTGGGATTAGTGCGGGCGATGAATGCCGAGGGCGGAAACACGTCTCCCGCCTCAACACAACTCGAGGCCGACCTGCGCTGGATTCAAAACAAGTTGTTCGATGTCGGGAGTTTGCTTGCCACCGCGCCGGGCCAGAGCTTTCCCAACATGCCGAAAGTAACTGAGGCTGACGTGACCAGGCTCGAGCAGATGATCGATCGCTGTCAAGAAGATCTGGCGCCGTTGAAAGAATTTATTCTGCCGGGAGGGGGCAAGGTTTCAGCGACGCTGCATCAAGCGCGAACGGTCTGCCGGCGGGCCGAACGCGACTGCATCCGGCTGAGCCGTGAAGAACCGGTGTCGGCGGAGCTCAACAAGTACCTCAATCGGCTGAGCGATGCCTTGTTTGTCATGGCGCGCTGGGTGGCCAAGACCCAGGGGGAGCCGGAGTTTTTGTGGCAGCGTGAATCTGATGCCTCGGGCAAGTAAAGCGACAAGGCAGCCGCGCCGTTCACAGTCCCGTCTCATCCTGGTACTGGGAGGAGCCTCCTCAGGGAAAAGCCAGGCGGCATTGGAGCAGGCGGGCAGCCGGGCCCCGAAGGCCTTCGTCGCGACAGGGCAGGGGCTGGATAAGGAAATGCAGGCGCGTATCGCGCGCCACCGTGCGACGCGTTCGGCCGATTGGGTCACGGCGGAGGTGCCGCGTGCTCTGGCAGTCTGGTTTCAATCGGAGGGCTCTGGCTATCGCACCATCGTCGTCGATTGCCTGACGCTCTGGTTGAGCAATGTCTGTGGACGCCGTATTGCCGGCACGGACGTGAGTGCCCGGGTCGAGGAGCTCGTGCACGCCATTCGCCGCATTCCGGCGCGGGTCGTGCTGGTGAGCAACGAATTGGGATTCGGCCTGGTGCCGACTAGTCGCAGCGCGCGCGCCTTCCGCGATGTCGCCGGACGGGTCAACCAGCAGATCGCCGCAGCGGCCGACGAAGTGTATTTCGTCATCAGCGGCCAGTCGCTCAAGATCAAATAGGAGAGGGAGATACGATGACGCTCGATGAGGTGGTCGGCCGGATTCATCCCGTGGATCGTGACAGTGCGGTGAACGCTCAGGGGCGCCTCGATCGACTCACGAAGCCGCTGGACAGTCTCGGGCGGCTGGAGGGGCTGGCCGTCCACTACGCCATGATCACGGGCGAGGTGAAGCCCAATGTGCCGCGCGGGGTCGTGTTCACGTTTGCGGCCGATCATGGCGTGGCGAGTGAAGGCGTGAGCGCCTACCCCAGTGAAGTCACGCCGCAGATGGTCTTGAATTTCCTCCGGGGCGGAGCCGGGGTGAATGTGCTGGCGCGCCATACGGGAGTCGAGGTTCGGGTGGTGGACATCGGTGTGGCCTACGACTTCGGATCAGTGTCGGGACTCATTCAAAAGAAGATCATGCATGGGACCAACAATCTGTTGCGCGAACCGGCGATGACCCGCGCGCAGGCCGCGCACGCATTGCAGGTGGGAATCGATCTGGCGACGGATGCTGCGCGTGAGGGCATCGGTCTGATCGGCACAGGCGAGATGGGCATCGGCAACACCACTCCAAGCGCGGCGATTACGGCCATCATGACCGGTCGGCCGGTGGCGGAGGTAACCGGTTGTGGAACCGGCATCGATGAAGCCGGGCATGCCCGAAAGGTCTCGGTCATTCAGCAGGCGCTGGAGCGGCATCGCCCTGATCCTGCCGATGCGCTCGATGTGCTGGCCAAGGTGGGGGGCTTGGAAATCGCCGGGCTGGCCGGCCTTATGCTTGGCGCGGCAGCGGCACGCGTGCCGGTGGTGTTGGATGGATTTATTGCCGGCGCCGCGGCATTGATTGCCGTAGCATTGCAACCGTTGTGTCGCGACTACTTGATTGCGTCGCACCGGTCGGTTGAACGGGGTCATCAGGCGATCCTGGAATGGTTGGCGCTGAAACCGCTGCTCGATCTGGATCTCCGGCTGGGCGAAGGCACGGGGGCCTGTCTCGGGATGGGGCTCGTGCAAGCCTCCATCAAGATTCTCACTGAAATGGCGACCTTCGATGAAGCCGGTGTGACGGAACGTGACTGAGGTTGCCGCCATGACCAGACCGTTTGTGTTTGCCTGGCACTTCCTGACCGCGATCCCGATCAGCCGACGTCACCATGCGCCCACCGCTCATGAGTTGGCGGCCTCGATGGCTTGGTATTCCACCGTCGGCCTCCTGATCGGCGGGCTGGTTGTATTGGCCGACGTTGGCTTGCGTGCGTGGGTGGCAGCCGAGGTCGGCAATGCGTTGCTGATCGTGCTTCTCGTGCTGCTGACGCGCGGGTTGCATCAGGATGGGTTGGCCGACACGGTCGATGGATTGGCCGGCGGCCGGACCGTTGAGGATCGTTTGCGGATCATGCGCGACCCGCGAGTCGGTGCCTTCGGCGCGACGGCCCTGTTTCTCTCTCTATTGCTGCGCTATGCGGGATTACTGGCTCTGCCTTCACCGATGCGACTGCCGGTGCTGTTGTGCATGCCGGCGCTTGGTCGCTGGGCCATGGTCAGCCTCGCATGGGCTTCTCCCTCAGCAAGACGAGATGGCGGATTGGCTGCCTCGTTTCTCACTCACCTGTCCTGGCAACATGTCACCCTTTCGAGCCTCGTGTTGGCCGTTGCCTTGACGATGGCCTTGGGCGAAGGTGCGGCGGCCGCGACCATGGGTGTGGCGATTGTGCTGTTGGTCCTCATCAGGCAACGGTGCCTGACCCTGCTTGGCGGCATAACGGGGGATGTCCTCGGAGCCACCAATGAGGTGGTCGAGATTTTGTTTCTCTTGTCGATTCCGGCGTTGGTGATGGCCCGATGACCGGTGTGGAATTAGCGCTTGCCGCGGTGCTGGATGTCGCGGCGGGGGATCCACGCTGGTTACCCCATCCGGTCAGGGGCATGGGGACCGTCATCGCCTGGGTCGATCATCGCATCAGACAGCTCTTTCATAGTGATCAGGCGCTCCAATTTGCCGGAGCCTTCCTGGCGCTGGGTTTGCCGGCGGCCGTGTATGCCGCTGCCACCTGGGTGATCGCGCAGGCGACCGCGATCGAGCCTCTGCTCGGACAAATGGTCGGCATCGGTTTGGCGTATACAACTCTGGCAGGACGTGATTTGTTTGATCATGTGCAGGCGGTGTCCCGTGCATTGGCTGCAGGTGACCTGACCGGTGCCCGTGAAGCCGTGGCGATGATCGTGGGCCGCGACAGTGCCGGGTTGAAGGAACAGGACATCGCCCGCGCGACGGTGGAAACCATCGCCGAAAGCACGTCCGATGGCATCATTGCGCCGTTGGTGTATCTCTCCCTGGGCGGGGCACCGCTCGCGCTGGCGTATAAGGCGGTCAACACGCTGGACTCGATGATCGGTCATCGCGACGAACGTTACGAACACTTTGGCTGGGCTTCCGCCAGGCTGGATGATCTGATGAACTGGGTGCCGGCACGATTGGCCGGCGGCTTCATTGCGCTGGCTGCAGGTCTCTCGGCCGGCCAGTGGCATCGCATCCACGAGAGTTGGTACATGCTCCACCGGGACGGAGACAAACATGCGAGCCCAAACAGCGGGCGGCCGGAAGCGGCCATGGCCGGCGCCTTGGGCGTGCAACTCGGCGGAACAAATTATTATGACGGCGTGCCGCACGAGGCTCCGCTCATCGGTGACGGCACCGCCGAGATCACTCCGGAGCATATCGGTCAGGCGTCCCGGATTATGATCGTCAGCTATGGCTTGGGGCTGTTCTTCGCGTTGCTGTCGCTATGGGTATCATGAAGGGCGCGACCCATGGCGGAGATGTGTACGCGGCGGCTCGTGAATCAGGGCGGGATGTCCGGGACCTGCTGGATTTCAGCGCCAGCATCAATCCCTTGGGACCATCGCCTGCGGCACGGCGAACGATCGCCCGCGCGAATGAATTGCTGTGCCATTACCCGGATCCGGCCTGTTGGGATTTGCGGCAGGCGCTGGCGACGTTTTGGCACCGTTCACCCGAAGAGTTTCTGATCGGCAACGGGTCGACGGAATTGATCCACCTGCTTCCCGAGGCACTGCAGATCAGGCATCTCCTGGTCATGGGCCCGACCTTTTCCGAATATTCGGCAGCCATGGCTCGCGTCGGCGGACAGACCAATCGCGTGATGGCCGCGAGGGCAGACGGGTATCGGCCACCGCTTGAGCAGGTTCTGGTCGCCTCGGACGTATCGATTGATGCGGTGTTGCTCTGTAATCCCAATAGTCCGACCGGGCAAGCCTGTGATGCGGCCGAGGTCAGGGCACTCGCTCGCCAGACGGCTCGACATGGACAGTGGTGTATCGTAGACGAAACTTTTGCCGAATATTGCGAACAGGTGTCGATCTTACCGGAGGACCTGCCTGCGAGGACCATCGTGTTACGGAGCTTCACGAAGTTTTACGGTCTGCCGGGTCTGCGCGTCGGCTACGTAGTCGCGAATCCAAGGATCATTACCCGGATCAAAGCGCAGCAGCCTCCCTGGTCGGTGAATATGCTGGCGCAGAGAGCCGCTCAGGCGGCATTGCAGGACAGACGACACAGCCGGCGCAGCCTCCGTTTCATGGAACAGGAGCGGGCGAGAATGGTGAACGGGTTAGAGCGGTTACCCGGCTGTTCGCTATTCCCCTCCGCGGCCAATTTTTTGCTGATGGAATTACCCGCAAGACTAAAGGCTACGCGCGTGGTATCGCTGCTTCGGCGGCAAGGGTTGCTGATCCGGGATTGTTCGCAGGTGCCGGGGCTGAATGATCGTTCGATTCGTCTGGCGGTTCGCTCGCGCGCCGACAATGATCGCCTCGTCCGGTCCCTGTCGGAAATCGTCGGGAGGAGAGGCGCATGACCGGAGTTCCTGTAAGGCGCGTCTCCACCCGGCATTGGGTGGCCTGCGACACGCTCATCGTGGACCTTGGCGCACGCATGCGCGTGTTGTCCTCGGCTCCGCGAGGGGGAGGACTTCGCACGACGCGATATATCTTGAATCATCAGGTGCCGTCACATCCCCCGGGGGCAGACACAGGCGGAGACTGGACACATCCCTCCCATTACCTCAGGCGGCTTGCGGAGACGCATGGCGTGGACTCGGACTGTGTCGGACTCATGACGGCGGTTCCCATGACGCAGCTCGTGACGCATCGGGAGGAACAAGACGGACTGTGGGTGGAGGGGTTTGCCACCGTGGGCGTGACGAATGCCGTGCGGGCAGGGGAACCGGTGTATCGAGTGCCAGGCGAACGCAGCGGCCCGACAGCAGGAACGATTAACCTGATCCTCGTGACGAACGGATGTCTGGCAGTGCCGGCTATGGTCGGCGCAGTCCAGGTGACCACGGAAAGCAAAACCGGCCTGTTGCGCGATCATGCCGTTCCCAGCTGGACCGGTCTTGCCGGTGCGACCGGGACGGGAACGGATGCGGTGGTGGTCGCCTCCGCCCTGAGAGGAAACGGTCCCTGGCTTCCCTATGCGGGGACCCATACGGAAATCGGATCGATGATCGGGCGGGTCGTGGCTGAGTGTCTCCTCCAAGGTTTGGCCCTGGCCGCGCGATGGGCCGAGAGGCATCGGCCCTAAACGCCGAGTATGTCATGCCCCATCCTTCTCGCGCCAAAGCCATCGCGATTCTCGGAACCGGTTCCGATGTGGGGAAAAGCCTGGTCTCGGCAGGCCTCTGCCGGCTCCTGCATCGTGCCGGGATCCGTGTGGCCCCTTTCAAAGCGCAGAACATGTCGCTGAATTCATTCGTCACCGCGGAGGGCGGCGAGATCGGGCGCGCGCAGGCCATGCAAGCCGAGGCCTGCGGCATTCCTCCCCATGTGGATATGAATCCCATCTTGCTCAAGCCTGAATCACACGCCAGGTCGCAAGTGGTGGTGCAGGGCAAAGTCTTTGCGACATTGGATGCGCGGGCGTATTTCACGCGGGGGCGGGACTCGCGCTTGTTACGCGCGGTGCAGGAGAGTTATGAACGGCTTGCCGCTCAGTATGAGGTGATCGTCATCGAGGGGGCCGGCAGCGCCGCCGAGGTAAATTTGCGCGATCGTGATCTCGTCAACTGGACCACAGTGGATCTGGCGAATGCCCGAGTGGTGCTGGTGGGTGACATCGACCGCGGAGGCGTCTTCGCTCAAATTGTCGGGACCCTCGACCTGATCACGGCGGAAGAACGGGCCCGTGTCTGCGGGATCGTGATCAACAAATTTCGCGGGGACAGGTCGCTGTTCGACGATGGCGTCCGGTTTCTCACAGCACGCACAGGAATTCCCGTTCTCGGAGTGTTGCCGTATCTTCGCGATCTCGCTCTGGACCAGGAAGATAGCTTGGACGTCAACGCTCAGGCGCTGGTCCCTTTCACGGCCGATCGGATCAACATTGCCGTGTTGCTCGTCCCGCACATGAGCAACTTCACCGATTTTAACGCCCTCGCCGAAGAGGCGGATGTGTCGTTGCGGTATGTCGCAACTCGCGAAGAAGCAGCCGGCGCGGACGTGATGATCCTTCCCGGCTCAAAGACGACGTTGTTGGATCTTGCCTATCTGCGCGAGAAGGGATTTGACCGCCTGTTGCAGGACCACGTGCAGCGGGGAGGGGAATTGGTGGGCATTTGTGGCGGCTACCAAATGTTGGGTCAATGGATCGCTGATCCCGACGGGGTAGAGACCGGCGGGCAGGATGCCGGATTAGGATTGTTGCCCGTCACCACCCTGTTGGCGCGTGACAAAATTACGGAACAGGTCGAGGCGCAGGCCCTGCATATTCAGGGAGCGACTTCCTTGCCTGTCAGAGGATATCTCATCCACATGGGGAGAACGGATCGTGCCGGACTCCGGCCCTGCTTTCAACTTTTGCGAAGGCAGGGCAGGATTGAAACTGACGGCAAAGAAAGCCCTCGCGAGGAGGCATGTCTAGACGGGGCAGTGCGGCCTGACGGGTTGGTGTGGGGGACCTACGTGCATGGTCTGTTCGATCAGCCGTCTTTTCGTCGTGCCTGGCTGAACCGGCTGCGTAGTCGCAAGGGGCTATCGGCGGTTCCCCTTGAGGCCTCTGAGCGCGTGAACCAGACGCGTCTCAAGGCGATGGACCGCTGGGCTGATCACGTCGATCAGCACCTAGACCTCGCTCCGGTGTTGGCATGGTTTCGGTAGCGTGATTGGGTTTCATCTGCAACGCCCCGCTGCCGGCATCTCTCAATGAACTTTGACGCTTCCACCGTCAAGCGACCAAACTTTGGCGCTTCCATCAAAATCCTGAACAATCGAGAACCCTCCTCAGACTCACTGACCATAGTGGGTATAGTTGGTCGTCCACATCTAATCATCCGCAAAATCGCCGACTTCATTTCATTCGCCTCCCTTCGCGTCAGAAATTCTAAGTAATTGTTTTGTTTGGCACCGAACGTGCACGAGGCAGGCCGGGGCTGACGAAACCGTCATAAGGCCAAAAATTGTCAATCGCTAATTTTGCGCTATCTTTGACAGAGGTTTAGCGCAGTTCGTGCGATGGAATTCCTCGCGAGCGACATCGAGATCGGCAGGAGGAGGGGGGCATGGCAAATCATTTTCTCAGCAGAATCGTAATGACGGTCCTGACGGCGGCGTGTGTGGGCGTGCCCGTTGCCGCGTCGGCGAATACTGAGGTGGAAACGGCTGAATTGCTGATCAAATTGTTACAAGTCGGCCGCGGAGTACTGTCGGAGAACCAGGCGACGATCAATGACGCCAGCAAGGGCGACAAGGGGATTACCGGGGACTACATCGCCAACCAGGTTATCGACCGGTTCCGCAAAGCAACGAAGATCGACTTGAGCCGTCCGGCCACTGTGCCGCAGGCGCCGCTGTTCCTCGCCATGGTCGAATCGGAAAAAGAAGTCATCGATGAGGCCCAGCCCGTGATCAACAAGCAGGGCGTCGGCTTTAAAGGGATTATCCCCGCCGTGTTTGCACGCAAATCTGGCGAGCGGTTCTACCGGAAAACCGGGATTCGCGTGAAGCTTACGAGCATCGATTATCGTTTTCCCGGCAACCGCCCGGATGATTTCGAATCCGAAGTGTTGCGGATTTTTTCCGACTCGCGCCATCCCAAGGGACAGCCGCACAGCAAGGCCACCATGTTGGATGGAAGAGCGGTGCTGCGCATGATGGATCCGGAATATGCCGCGACGACATGCCTCAGTTGCCATGGGAATCCGAAAGGCGAGCGCGATGTCACGGGCGCCAAGAAAGAAGGCTGGCATGAGGGCGACTTGGCCGGCGCCATCAGCATTGTCATTCCTATGAAGTAGCACGACGGCGCATTCGACATGCGGCTGTCGCAAAATTCTGGATGGTTGTGAAGGGGGGATGGATTCATGAGCAAAATTGTTGTGGTCGATGATTCGTACGCCGAACTGCAGTTGATCGAAGGATATCTCAAATCCGCCAACCACACGGTGGTGTCCTATCCCAACACCGATAAACTCGAAGATAAGTTGGCGCTGGATAAGCCGGATTTGATCGTGTTGGACGTGGTCATGCCCGGGCGCAATGGATTCCAAGCCTGCCGCGACCTGAAGGGTGATGACCGGTTCAAAGGCATTCCGATCGTGCTGTGCACCTCCAAGGGGCAGGAAAGCGACAAGTTCTGGGGGCAGCAACAGGGGGCAAACGGCTACGTGGTCAAGCCGTTCAAGGCCGAAGATCTGGTCGCAGCCGTGAAACGGGCACTGAACTAACTTATGAGCGACGTTCCCATCATCCAGTCTCAACCGTCCGCTTCCTCTCCGGCCCAAGGATCCTCCGCTTCATCGAGGGCTTCCGCCGCACCGACCGAAGGCGCGCTGCGCATGTGCGTGTTGACATTGGGAGGAGAACTGTTCGCCATCGATCTCCGCCATGTCAGTGAAGTGTTCGAGGTGGAAGCCGTGACGGCCGTCCCCAGTATGCCCGGTTATCTGACGGGAGTGACCAACCTTCGGGGAACGGTGATCACGCTGCTTGATTTGCGCGGGAGCCTCGGCTTGTCGATGAGCAACACGTCGCTGCCCTTCGCGGTCGTGATCCGTCACGGCGTCAGGCAGGTGGGAGTACTGGTCGATCACGTGCCGGAAATTCATACGGTGGCCCGCGAGCACCTGTTGCCTGCCATGCAGGCGGGACCGGCTGGCGCGAGACCCTGTGTGTCGGCCGTGTTGCGTCTGGATCAACGCCTGGGAGGCGTCTTGGAAGTGCCGCAGGTCTTCGCGCAAGTGGACGGAGGAAGTGCGGCAGTATCGGTCGTGTAAGAAACAGAGCTATGACGGTTCGGGGCCGGCGCGAGCAGGGATTGTGCGACCGGCCTTGAACATTGAGCACGCAGTAACAAGGAGGAGCGCACCATGATCGGGCAAGGCGTCACCAATCGATTCCAGGATATGAAGACACGATCGAAGCTGCTGCTCAGTTTCGGTCTGGTGAGTTTCATCATCATGATCATGGCCAGCGTCGGTGTGTTCACTCTGCGGCAGCTCAGCGCCCAATCGCAAACCGTGTACGTGGATTACACGGTCCCGTTGGCCGAATTCGCGCAGATGGGAACGGCGCTCACCAAGCATCACCAGATCCTGTTGGACGTCGCCTCTGCCACCAAGCAAAGCGACTTTGCCCAGGAAGTCACGAAGCTCCCGCCGTTGAAGGCCGAAATCGAGAAAGCGGTCAACAACTACAAGAGCACCAACTTGCGGGTGTCACGATCAGGCCGCGACGAAATGAAGGGCCTCACCCTGTTCGAGCCGGCGCTCAAAAGATATTTTCATGAGGCCGATGGCGCCCTGAGTGCCATGGCAGACAGTTTCGATCGCAACACGCTGACCGCGGCCCAGGCCGAGCAAATGCGAGCGCTCGGTGTCTTGGCCTTGACGGTCAACTTGACGCCTGCATTCGAAAATGCGGTGAAGCGCCACAATGAGCAGGTCACGAGCATTGAAGCGGTGGCCAAGGATCTGAACGACGACGCCCAGTCTCTGTCCGCCAACGGTACGTTTATTCTCGTGGCCGGTGGTCTGGTCGCTGTGACCCTGGGATTGTTCGTCGGATATCTCCTGGCGACCTTCTTGTCACGGAACATTACGCACATTGCGAATGTCGCGACCCAGGCCGCCGGCGGCAACCTCCAAGCGCGCGCCAGGATTGAATCGCATGATGAGCTGGGGCAGATGGCCACGGCGTTCAACTCCATGCTCGATCGTATTTCGGTGCTCGTGTCGACGGAGGAAGAGCGCGACTTGATGCAGAAACGCCTGATGCAATTCCTCGTACTCGTTTCCGAAGTGGGTAAAGGAGACTTGACCCGCCGAGGCGAGGTGACCGCCGACATGTTCGGAAACCTTGCCGACGGTTTCAACCTCATGATCGCGCGATTCGGCCAGTTGTTGAAACAGGTGCGTGAAGCCGCCGACCGCGTGAACAAATCGGCTGGTACGCTCCGTGATTCGGCCGGTCAGATGTCCGGAACGGCACGCACGCAGGCGGAAGAGTCGGTGCGAACGCTGGGCGCGGTCGAACAGCTGGCCGCCGGTATGCGTCAGGTCGCCACGACGGCCGGCGCCTCGTCGGATTCCGCCAAGCAAGTGCTGTCAGCAACAGAACGCGGAAACGTGGCCGTGCAGGAAACGGTGCGCGATATGCAGAGTATTCGTTCCGCGGTGCAACGCATGTCCAAGCAGGTAAAGGGCCTCGGCGACCGTTCGCTCGAAATTTCTCAGATCGTATCGACCATTCGAGATATCGCCAACCAGACGAACCTCCTCGCGCTCAACGCCGCCATCGAGGCGGCGGGCGCCGGTGAGGCCGGTGCGCGATTCGCCGTCGTCGCCGACCAGGTGAGAAAGCTGGCGGAAAGTTCCACGCAAGCCACACGCGAAATTGCCGACCTCGTCAAAGTGATTCAGACAGAAACGCAGGATGCGGTGGTCGCGATGGAACATGAAACACAGGCGGTGGAAGCCGGATCTGCTTCGGCTCTCCGGACCGGTGACGTGTTCGCCGAAATTTCAGACATCGCGAAACGGTCATCCGAACTGGCCCAGAATATCGCCAGCGCGGCGTCAGACCAGACCTCCTCGACGGAAAAAGTCGGCCGCGCGATTAAGGAATTCACGGGAGGCGCAGTGGCGACGCAGAAACAAACCGACTCCACGCGACTCACGATCGAGGATATGGCCAAGCTGGCCGAAGGCCTCAACTCCTCAGTCGCTCAGTTCAAGCTGACGTAGCAGCATTCTAGAAGAGCGGTGCCCAGTCACCGCTCGGATATGACGTAGGGCTATGAGCGCTGATTTTGATCGCGACCAGCTGTTGGACATTTTCGTGGCCGAAGCCAGCGACGACATGGCGCGGTTCTGGAAGGCATTACACCCGGAAGGGAAGGTGCGTCCCGAACCGGGTGAGGTCGCCGAATTCCATGCTGTGGGCCATAAGTTAAAAGGCGCGGCACTGCTGTACGGTTTTCCTGGTCTCGGGCAACTCGGCGCGTTACTGGAAGAGACGCTGGAACGTGTTCAGGAGATGTCTCCGAGTCAGTGGCCGGTCGCCTTTGAGGTGATCCGGGATATCGTCGCATCCTTTCGTCAGCAGGTGGCCAGGATCGGCCGTGGCGAAGGTGAAGATGCCTCTCTCGTGGACGGGTTTGTGCAACGGTGCGCGCACTTCCTGCCGGCGGCCTCCGATGACGACTCAGCACAGTCCCTCACCATCTCGACCGAGCCGGCGGATGACTATCTTTTGCCTGTGATGGACGAGGAGGTTCTGTCGTACTTTGCCCCCGAAGCCGAAGAGTATCTCAATACGATTCAGAGCCTTCTCCAGCGTTTAGAGATTGAGCTGTCCGACGCGGAGACGATCCACCAGCTGTATCGTGTCGCCCATACGCTCAAGGGGTCGGCCTATACGGTGGGATTCCAGGTCGTGGGTGATGTGGTACTGCCGATTGAAATCTGCATGATCGCGGTTCGTGAGGGAACGGCGGTTATTTCCTCGCAATGGATTGCCACGATTCGCCATGCGGTGGACGTGATGCGTTCGTTGATGGCGCGAGACAGGCAGCAGCTGCCGCGGTTGCGGCAGGACGTGCCCTGTATTACGGCGATGCTGCGGGAGCTGGAGCAAGGCATGCCGCAAGTCGCACAGGCGGATGCGGTTTCCTCGCCAGGCAAACATGTGCCTGAGGAGAACGGTATCCCGCCTGCGGCCTTGCCTGTCGATGCTGCGGCGCAGTCCTTAGAGCCCAACCCCTCGGTCGAATTGTCGGAAGCCTATCTCATTCCGATGCTGGATGCCGAAGTCATCTCCTATTTCGCCCCCGAGGCCCAAGAGTATCTGGAGAGTCTCGAAACCGACTTGCTGCGAGTGGATAAGGATGCGGCTAACCCTGACATCATCCACCAACTGTTTCGCACGGCTCATACGTTAAAGGGATCAGCCTATACCGTCGGGTTCCAATCGATTGGGGACCTGACACACCACATCGAAGATTTCATGGGCGCGGTTCGCGAGGGCCGCCTGAGGTTTCTTCCCGGCCATACGGATGTGCTTCTGCGGGCAATCGACGTCATTCGTGCCCTGATGCGGCGCGACCCCTCGATGCTCAGCCGGACTCGACAGCGGTTTGCCGTAGCGCTTCAGGAATTGAGGGGGTTGGGTGAAGCCGCAACGACAGGAGCCATCGAGCCTGCTGTGTCCTCGCAGACCGACACAGTCGTGCCCCTCGATGGGCATGACTCTGAGACGGCTGAGCCTGTTACGGCCGGCGAAGGAAAAGCCGGAGAAGAGCGGGAGGTGATCCGTGTCAGCCGCGATCGGCTTGAACGCCTGCTCAATCTGGTCGGCGAATTGGTGATCGATCGCGGACGTCTCGAACAGCGGTTGCGCACGCTGGATCAACTGGCGACTCAAGTGTTAGCCAATAAGAATCGCCTCACGGATGCCGTACGGACATTTGAAGACAAACACACCTTCTCCTTTCAGCCCTCTCCCACGACCCAGGGAGAATCCATGCCGCAGGCGTTCCCTGGTGTCAGCGACTTCGGCAGCCTGGAATTCGATAAGTACGATGACTTCAATATTCTGGCCCGTCGCATCAGCGAGGTGACGGCGGACATCAACGAATCCATGTCGCAGTTGTCCGGATCGATCCACCGTGCTCAGGACGACATGGGCTCACTGCAACAGTTGACGCTCGGCATGCGCGATGAAATCGCCCGCGCCCGTATGGTGCCGATCGGTACCCCGTTTACCAGGTTCCGTCGTGCGGCCCGCGAAATGGCCAGGGCCACGGGGAAAGACGTGAATTTGGTGACTTCCGGTGAACATACAGAAATCGACACCGGCGTCGTCGAGCGTTTGGTGGACCCGCTGGTGCATTTAGTCAGAAACGCCGTGTACCACGGCATCGAGCCGGCGGCCGTCCGCCGAGTTCAGGGTAAGCCGGCGGCGGGGACGATTTATCTGCACGCTGCGCATCGAGGGAACTCGGTGTTGATCGAGGTCGAAGACGACGGCGCGGGGCTCGACATCGCCAAGATCAAGGCGAAGGCCATCAAGCTGGGGCTCGTCAGGCAGGATGTCGCTGAAACCCTTCCCGAAAGCGAAGTCATCAAGTTCATCTTCCTGCCAGGATTTTCCACCGCCGATGCCGTCGGCGACCAAGCGGGACGTGGCGTCGGCATGGATGTGGTGAAGCGCGTCATTGAGACGATGAACGGCCATATCGAGGTGGAATCGGTGCGCGGGCAGGGTACGAAGTTCACCATGCATTTGCCGCTCACCCTGTTGATCGCCACGGCATTGCTCGTGCGGGTCGGAAAGGAACGTTATGCGATTCCTCTTCCGAGTGTGCGCGAAGTGACTATGTCGACGGCGTCAACGTTGCAACAGATGGGCGATCGGCAGGTGGTCCAAATCGGGGACGAGGCTATCGAAGTCTACCCACTCGGCAGCCTCATTCGTCGCGAGGCCGGGACGACAGACGGCGTCTCTCCCGTGGTGATTGTGCGCACCTCGACCGGCGCGCTCGGCTGTGCGGTGGATGAGTTACTGGGCCGGCAGGAAATCGTTATCAAGTCGCTGGGCGGACTGAAGCCGTATGACCGCTCGGTATTCGGTGGCGCCACGATCGATCCGGAGGGACGTGTGGTGCTGGTGTTGGACGTCAGTCGCCTGACCACCCGTGAATATCATGAAACCATGTCCATCGCGCCGGCTCCGGTGGTGTCAGCGATTGAAGACGCGACAGGGCACAGCGATGCGCGACCGGATGCCCGCTCGCCCTTACCGCTGCTGTTGATCGACGATTCACTCAGCATCCGAAAGTTCGTGGGCCGTATGCTCGAAGCCGCCGGGTATACCGTCGAAACAGCGACGGACGGCGAAGAGGGCTGCCGCAAAGCGATGGCGCAAGCCTACCAGTTGATTATCACCGATCTCGAAATGCCCAAGTTGAACGGCTATGAAGTCATTCAAGCCCTTCGCGCGAGGCCTCAGACTCAGGCGACGCCGATTCTTGTGATGACGACGCGGGCAGGGGAGAAGCATCGCCAGATGGCCGTCAGTGTCGGCGCATCGGGCTACATTGCCAAGCCGGTCGAAGAGCGGGCCTTGATTCAGGAAGTGCGCAAATGGACCGGTGTCGAGGCACGGGCTGAAAAGTAACAAGGTTTTGCCGACTCCTGCCGTTGCTGGCAGAATGAAGGACACATATGGGTCTTCGGGGACAACGGGCAGTCACTCTCTCAAGCGGGCAAGCGATCAGGTTTCTTGTCACGCTGATCGGTGGTTCCGCCGTTGCGTTTCCCGCGCAGTGGGTTCGCGGTATCGTAATGCCCGCCGCCACCGGACCTGATGGCCTCGTCACGTGGGCCGGCATGGATTACGAACGAACCGATCTCTCTGCTCGACTCAAGGTGATCTCCAAAGGTCCTTCCCCCGACACCAGGCTGATTCTCTATGGCAATGAAGAACGGTCACGATCGTTTGAGGTCGACAAGGTGCTCGGTTTGCTGGACGTCGAGCGGGCGCTGATTCATCCGTTGCCTCCTCAGTTCCGAGGCAAGGAACGGGAGCGCTTGCTGGGAGTTGTTGTCGACTCTTCGTTTATCGCCCTCATCGCCAATCCTTTTTGGGTGCTCGAGCTCCCGCTCAGGTCGCATGCCTTGGAAATGTTTGCAATCCGGTTTGCGGAAGGGATGCCCGAAGAGAGCGCGTCACGGCTTCATCTACCGGTCGTGGCCATGAATGAGCCGGTGTTGATGTCCACGAGCCACGTGAGTCCATCATCGTAGGTCATCATGCTTCGTAGTCAGCTACACAGGCAATCACAGGGCACGGGGGCTGGAGCGACCCACGCCCGACTTCAGAATATGGTCGTCTTTTCGGTTGCCGGGAAACGGCTGGCCGCCAGAACTGAGGAGATCGGCGGGGTCTTGCCGTGGCCCGGCGCCACGCCGGTTCCCAGTGAGACGCCGCATGTCGCCTCGCTGGTCCGGCATGAGGACTCGTGTCTTCCGGTGTTCGATCTTGCGGCAAAATTCAACCGCACGGTGCGCGAAGAGGAGTCACTGTGTTTGATCGTCAAACATGTTGACGGCCCTCTTGCCATTTGCATCGATGCTCAGGTGCCCTCGCTGCATGTGGTGTCGCGTTCAGAAGTGCAGTATCAAAGCGGCCTGGATCCGGACATCGCCGGGTCCTGTGTCGCGGGTGACGAACAATTGCCACTCATCAACCTGGCAACCTTAGGGGTCGCATCACCGCGTCCAGCCTGATGCATCCGACATCGCGTAGAGGAATGATATGCCAAAGATCTTAATTGCCGACGACAGCATTGCGGTTCGCAAGGTGGCCGAACGACTTTTGACCGAGGCCGGAATGGGCGTCACGCTGGCGGCTAACGGTTCTGAAGCCCTGGCGATGTTGGCAAAAGATCGTCCCGATCTGATCGTCTCCGACGTCATCATGCCCGACAAGAGCGGCTACGAAGTCTGTGCATTTGTTCGCGGGCATGCCAATCTCGCCGATCTTCCCGTGCTGCTCATCAGCGGCATTGTCAACGACGAAGTATCCAGGCAGGCGGAGTCCTGTAAGGCTGATGGTGTGCTGAAGAAACCGTTTCAGGGATCCTCCCTGAAGGATCGCGTGCTGGATTTGCTCACCAAGCGTCCGCACAAGCCTGCGCCGGTTACTGAAGCGGTTGCCGCTCCGATTGTGGAACCCGCAGTGATGGCAGAGGTCCAGCCAGCGCCAGTCCCATCGATGCAGGAAGATCTCATGCCAGCCCCCTTGGTACAGCGGGGGTGGCAACCATCGGTCGAACCGGTGGCGATTGTTCCGGAGCCGACCCCGGTTGTCCCGGTGCTCAATGAGGACGCTCATGTCCAGAACAGTCCCGTTGATCAGGTTGCCGAGCCAAGCCTGGTGATGCAGCCGGATGATCGTTACCAGGTGGTGCTGGCCGAGCGCGACGCCAGGATTGCCGAACTTGAAGCGCAGCTGGGATCTGAGCGCCGGCAGAGTCAGGAGGAGCGGGAACAGCACCAGCTCATCTTGTCGGAGGAACGTGAACAGATTGCGGCATGGTCCTCCAAAATGCAGGCGTGTGAGCATGATCTTGCAGAAACACGCGCTCACCGGGATTCGATGACCCAACAGGTGGAGGATCTATCCAGGCAGGCGCACCGGCTGAGCGAGGTGGAGGCCGCCCTGGGTGAGGAGCGGCACCGTGCCCAGCAGCTTGCGCAGCAAGCCGCCGAAGGTGTTCGATTGGGCGCGCGTGTCGTGGAATTGGAAGCTCATCTCGAAGCCGAGCGTGAAGCGGCCAACCAATTGGTCAACCAGATTACCAGCCTCGAGCATGTCGAAGATCGCATGCGGGAGCTGGAACGGGTGCTGGCGAGCGAGCGGGAAGAGGCGATGGCTCTGCGAAACGAACGGGCGCATTTGGAAAAGAGTGCGGCGATGGTGCCCGTACTGGAAGAGGCAGGCGAGAAAGCTCGCGCTCAGGTGGCCGAACTCGAAGCGGCACTCACCGCTGAACGTGAGGCGGCGGCCGCGCTGCTTGCGCAATATAAGGAGATGGAAACAAAGGCGGAGCGAGTGGAGGACTTGGAACAGGAGCTCAGTGCTGAGCGTGACCACTCCATGCAACTGACAAAACGGGTGGCGGATGCCGAGTCGATGGCTGAACAGTCGACGCGACGATTTGAAGATCTGGCGCGAAAGCTGGGAGAAATCGCCGGCCTTGCGTCCCAACTCGGAAACGCAAAACGCTAAGAGGCCGTCACTCGTCCCGTCGCGGGCGGGTGCATGAGCCATAGGCAGGATGCTGCTGTGTCGACGGAACCAGAGCAAACCCAGGACGATTTCCAAAAAGAGCTCATCGAGCTGTTCGGGCAGGAAGCGCAGGAGTGGCTCGTGCAGATCCATGCGGCTCTGATTGAACTCGAGAGCCTCCCCGACTCGGACCGGCATACGCAACTGATCGACGCGGTGGTGCGGGGCATTACCAGTCTCGGAGGCTCCGCAGCCACAGTGAGCCTGCCGGATGTCGAACGCGCCACGTTCGCACTCCTTCCGTTCATCGAAACGATCAAAGACCGAACAACGGCGACCGCACAGGACTTCAGCACGGTCCGGGAACACTTTCGGATTGTGATCAGTTCAGTGAAAGTGGCCACGGGAATCACCCTCGACATCGATCCGTTGCCGGAGGTGGCGGCTGCGCCCGAACCGGTGCTGGAGTTTCTCCCTCTCTTGAATGCCCTGCATCAGCTGCAGGATGAATTGGCGGCGCCCGGTGGCGTGTCCCGCAGCCTCATTCCGCAGGTGCTGCAACGTTTGGAGCATGAGGCGCGAATCGGAACCGGTCAGATCCAGGCCGCAAAGTACCAGGAACTATTGGTAACGATTCGTCACACGGATGCGCAATATCTGGGCTCGCTCAGACAGGACTTGCCCGGCATTGCGTTGCACCTGAGCCGGCTTCGCGCCGGGGGCCTTGCAGTCCTGGCTTCCGACACCGGATTCGGCGCCTCAATCCAGCTCGTCGCAGGGCTTCAAGATATCGCCAAGCAGACCAATGCCACGCCGCTCGTCACGTTCCTGACCGGCCTGCAGAGTTTCCTCACGTTGCTCGTTCAACGCCGCATCGACATTGCCGCTCACCGGCTCCAATCGGTCGAGACGCGTATTCTGGCCGTGGCCAGCATGGTCGAAGAGTGGATTGCGGACGGGCAAAAAGAGTTGGACATGATGAGCCGGCTCGCCCCATCGACCTAAGGGCGTCCAGTGCCATCGGCAAGCCGGTGCGGACCTGCCGCAGCCGCCGGTCGAATCGTGATCATGCTTACCTTGTGCGCGATATCGCCATGGCTATGAATCGGTCCGAATAAGATCAGCGCGGTCGCGGGTCTCTCCGGTTGGGTACGTTCACCGATCCAAGGGACATGGGCGAAGGATAGAGACGGAATGGAACAGAACCACTACCGGCAGGCCGAGGAGATACTGGCGCAGCTGGCGGCCTCCGTCCAGCGGCAGGACGCCGTAGACCTAGGCGAGCTCACGCAGCATGCTAATGGCATCGTGGAATCCGTACAGGGCAGCGATCAGTTGGTGGTTGAAGCGCTCTCCAGTCCTACGGGTCCTCCGCTGGTGACCAATCTCATCAATGTTGGAATCCTGGCCACGAAGGTTGGTATCGGCCTTGGATACTACGGCGTGGATTTACACCGTCTCGCCTTAGCCGGCTTGGTGCACGACATTGGAATTTTTGCCATCCCGCAACAGCTCCTGACAAAAACTGGGCGTCTGACCGCCGAAGAACGGACGCTGGTGGAGCAACATCCTCGTCTCGGTTTCGACGTTATCCGGCAGGCGGGGCCGGACTATGCGTGGTTGGCTGAAGTGGTGCTGCAAGCGCACGAGCGGGGGAAAGGCCAGGGTTATCCTCATCGCTTGAAAGGTCGGGAGATCAACGAGCTGGCGCAAATCATCGGCCTGGTGGACATCTTCGATGCGCTGGTCAGTCCGCGTCCCTATCGCCGACGCTTATTGCCGCATGAGGCTGTGCGCGAATTGCTCACGACGGAGCGCACCGCGTTTCCCCGGGAAATCATGAAGGCCTTGGTCGAACAGTTATCGGTCTACCCGCTCGGCACGAGGGTGCGGCTCAGCAGCGGAGAGGAAGGAGTGGTGGTACGCATCACGGCTCGCTATCCATTGCGCCCGGTGTTGCGGATCACGGCCACAGAGAACGCCTCGACGTCGGAGCCCACGCGCATAGTCGATTTGAGTCAGCTGCCCCATGTGTCGGTGGTCGATACCGTCGAGCCACCGGCGTTGGAACGCGTCACATTCGAATCCGTTGAACCTGCACCCGCAGCCCCTGCCGCGCCGACAAACGTCTCGGACCAATTTGCGGCCCTGCTGGAGAGCCTGGATGCCATTGCCGGCGTGATTCAGGCTGCCGTAGACCAACCGGCTGCAGCTCCGGGGCCTGTCCAAGCGTCGGTTGAAGCGGAGGCACCTGAGCCGATGATCCCTGTACGCCGGGAGATTTTAGGCCTGTTTGTGCTGGAAGCGCGGGAATGGATCAATCAGATCCAAACAGCGTTAGAACGGTTGGACGCCACCAGTGAGCAGGCGCGCCGCGCGCAATTGGCCTCGATTTTATGGCAGAGCGTCAACAACCTCGCCCGTTCCGCTGCCACGGTGGGATTGACGGCGGTGGAGACAATGGCGACCAGG
>WBZQ01001034.1_pt1 | contig 20067 bp, 18 predicted proteins | sample 5204251 | NCBI WGS metagenome assembly WBZQ01 (sample SAMN12412402, study PRJNA552823) | activated sludge metagenome | isolation source: activated sludge from nitrification reactor of wastewater treatment plant... | place: USA: Virginia | collected 2017-09
AAGGCTTCTCTTACAGACCCCATCACCATAAGGAGGCGGGATGTTCGAACGGTTCACGGACAAGGGTCGCAAGATCATCATCCTGGCACGTGAAGAAGCCGAGCGCCATCAGAACGATTACCTGGGGACCGAGCACCTGGTGTTGGCCATCCTTCGCGAGACGGATGGGATTGCGCTGATGATCCTCAAAAAAATGGGCCTCTCGACCGAACAGATTCGGCTCGAAATCGAGCGGAACTTACCGGGCGGGGGCACGACGATGACCTTCGGGGAAATTCCATTCAGCCCTCGGGTCAAGAAAGTCATCGAGTACGGGGTGGAAGAAGCCCGGTTGCTCGGTCACAACCACATCGGCAGCGAGCATCTGCTGCTGGGCCTCCTCCGGGAAGAAGAGGGTATCGGCGGAAAGATTCTTCGGAGTCTCGGCGCCAACCTCCTGACCGCCCGGCAACTCACCGTGACTTTCCTGCGAAAGTCTGCGCCACGTGAGCGAGACCGCAAGAGCAACACGCCAGCACTCGATGAATTCGGTCGCGACCTGACCCAATTGGCCCAGGAAGGGCAGTTGGATCCTGTCATCGGACGCGCGGACGAAATCGAGCGCGTGCTCCAGATTCTCAGCCGCCGTTCGAAAAACAATCCCGTGCTCATCGGCGAATCCGGAGTCGGGAAAACCGCTATCGTCGAAGGCCTCGCTCAGCGCATCATTGCCTCTGAGGTCCCGGACAACTTGTTGTCCCGTCGCGTCATCGCGCTTGACCTCGGCTCCCTCGTCGCCGGTACGAAATACCGGGGACAATTTGAGGAGCGCCTCAAGGTCGTGATGAAAGAGATCGTGCAGGCGGGCAATATCATTATCTTCATCGACGAATTGCACACATTGGTGGGAGCCGGAGCTGCGGAAGGATCGATCGATGCCTCCAATATGCTCAAGCCGGCCCTGTCGCGCGGTGAGATTCAATGTATCGGCGCCACGACGCTGGACGAATACCGCAAGCACATCGAGAAAGACGGGGCGCTCAAGCGGCGTTTCCAACCAATTCATGTGCAACCGCCCAGCACGGACGAGACCGTCCGCATCATTCAGGGATTGCGCGACCGGTACGAAGAACACCATGGCGTCGAGATTACGGAAGACGCCATCGTGGAAGCCGTGAAATTGGCAGATCGGTACATCACTGATCGGTTCCTGCCGGACAAGGCGATCGATCTGATCGACGAAACCGGTTCCCGCGCGAAGTTGCAAACCTATGCGCTTCCCTCTGAGCTCAAGGCGTTGGAGCAGGAACTCAAGAAGATCTCCCGTGAAAAAGAACTGGCCATTTCGATGCAAAATTTCGAGGAAGCCGTTCGTCACCGGGAAGAAGAAGAGCGTCTGCGAAAACTGCTCGACGAGTCCAAGCGCGAGTGGAAGAAGAACCAAGAAAAACACAAGCCGACCATCGGCAAAGAAGAAGTCGCCTATGTCGTGTCGAAAATGACCGGCATTCCGCTCTTCAAGCTGGAAGAAGAAGAGTCCAACAAGTTGCTCCGCATGGAGGAATTCCTCCACAAGCGGGTCATTGGACAAAACGAAGCCATTTCGGCGGTCGCCCGCGCGATTCGTCGATCCAGAGCCGGCCTCAAGGAAGCGAAGAAACCCATCGGGTCCTTCATTTTCCTCGGCCCGACCGGTGTCGGAAAGACCGAGTTGGCACGGACCCTGGCGGAGTTCCTCTTCAACAGCGAAGATGCGCTCATTCGCATCGACATGTCGGAGTACCAGGAGAAATTCACCAGCTCGCGGTTGTTCGGAGCCCCTCCGGGTTACGTGGGCTACGAAGAGGGCGGACAGCTGACGGAAAAAGTTCGCCGCCGTCCCTATTCCGTGGTGCTGTTCGATGAAATCGAAAAGGCACACCCAGACGTGTTCAACGTTCTGTTGCAGGTGCTTGATGACGGCGTCCTCACGGACAGCCTGGGTCGAAAGGTAGATTTCAAGAACACGGTCGTCATCATGACGTCCAACATCGGCACAAAGCTGATTCAAAAAGGCGTGTCGCTCGGATTCCAAAACGACGAAAAGAGCGGACAGGCGTTACGCAAGAAGGATGAAGTGATGGGCGAACTCCGCCGATCCTTCAGTCCTGAGTTCCTGAACCGGATTGATGAGATCGTGGTCTTCCACTCGCTGGAGAAGGAACACCTGATCCACATCCTGGATATCCTGCTGCACGAACTGAATCTCCGCCTCATCGACAAGAGCGTCAGCATCGAGGTGGACGACGAGGTCAAGCAGTGGCTTATCAAGGAAGGCTACGAACCCCTGTACGGTGCGCGCCCGATGCGCCGCATCATTCAGCGGGCCATTGGAGATCCGCTGTCCGAAGAGCTCATCAAGGGCCGCTTCAAGGACAACCGGAAGATCAAGGTCGTCCTGCGCGATGGCGCGCCGGCCTTCATCGAACAGGAAGCGATGGCGGGCGTCTAGCCCAGGAGCATTCGGTCACGATAGGATCGATTCGTACTTGAGATCCTGTACACCAGCCGGCAACCCCCGTGGTCCTCAACCGGATCCGGGGGTTGTCGCTTTTCATAACGGAATCATGTGGTGAATTCTCTCCGTCCCACGCAGCTGCTAGTCCCTTTCCTGCTTTCCTCGTATCAACGTGCCTCATGGACGTCATCGCAGCCGCCCGAGCCGCTGATTATTTCCGCAACCTGGCGATGGTCTTCCCTATGAACACTGGTGGTTCGGCAACAACTCTCGGCCCCATTCTCGGCATAGAAACTTCTTGTGATGAAACCGCCGCAGCCGTCCTTGACGGCAAGGGACAGGTCCTGGCCAACATCATTTCGTCTCAGCAGACCGTGCATGAGCGGTTCGGCGGGGTGGTCCCGGAACTCGCATCGCGAGCTCACATCCAGAACGTAGACCAGGTCACGCACAGGGCGCTTGAGAAGGCGGGCATGGGCTGGCGGGATCTACGCGCGATTGCGGTTACACAGGGGCCCGGTCTGGCTGGCGCTCTATTGGTCGGCCTGAGTTACGCCAAGTCCACGGCCTATGCCCTGGGTATTCCGTTGGTCGGCGTCAGCCACTTGGAAGGGCATATCGCATCAGCCTGGATCGACCAGCCATCATTCCCCAGAACCTGTGTCGTATTGATCGCCTCAGGGGGACATACCCACCTCTTCCACGCGGATGAGAAGGGCGGATTTCAGCTCATGGGACGGACCATCGATGATGCCGCAGGCGAAGCCTTCGATAAAGGGGCGCAGATGCTCGGTCTGGGGTATCCGGGCGGGCCGCTCATCGATGCCGCAGCTCGCAAGGGCCGCCCCAGCTCAGTGCGGTTTCCTCGATCACGCGTCAGAACGGAGCACTTGGATTTTAGTTTCAGCGGACTCAAAACCGCGTTGCTCTACCACCTCCAGCGCTTGAGCCCGCAGACGATTCTCGAACAGCAGACCGATCTGGCCGCCGCCTATCAGGAGGCGATCGTGGATGTACTCGTCCGGCAAGCCTTCGCCGCCGTGGAACGGGCAGGGGTGTCGGCCCTCGCCGTCGTTGGAGGCGTTTCGGCCAATTCACGGCTTCGAGCACGGTTGGCTGAGCGGGCGGCCAAGGAGGGGATTCAATTGGGTCTGCCGGCCCTCGCCTACTGCACCGACAACGCGGCCATGATCGCAGCCGCAGGGCAACGGGCGCTGCTCCAGGGCAACGTCGCCTCATTCGATTGCGAGGCCATGCCCGACTGTGCGTTGCCTGCATGGTCGGGGAGCGGAGCGGTCCGCCGCACACCATAGTGTTCGCGTATCGAGGAGCAGGACCATCGCAACCATTTACGGACATGTCAGCGGCCTGAAAGCCAGTCATCTCGCGGCGCTGGAGCGATTGTATCGCCGGCGTATTCCTGCATCGGTCGTCCTCACCCCCGAGCTGGCTCGCACGACGACGCAGCTTTCACGTGACATCCGTCGTCCCATCGGGCTCCTGATCACACGCCGCGGAGTCGTCGAGCAGGTCTTGGTCGGTGCCGGCTGCGCGCCCACCTTCGAATCACTCGCCAAATTTAGGGTCGGCTCCCATTCGTTGCGCGGCCTCCGGCTCATTCGCACTCACCTTCACGACGAGCCGCTCAGCCAGGACGATCTCACGCACCTCGCACTGCTGCGATTGGACATGATCGGCGTCCTGGGCGTGACGGAGGAGGGCGAACCAAGCCAACTGCATCTCGCGCACCTGCTTCCCCCTAATCCACAGGGAGAGGTCTGTCGCATCCTGAAACCGGTCGCGTTCCATGATCTGGAGCTGCAGCTGGACAGTTTCCTCCATGCACTTGAAAGCGACCTCCAACGGTCGGACTCGCAGCATGCGGTCACTGCAGGGCAAGAATCGGCAATGTTGGTGAGCGCTGCTCCGAGAAGCCATGCCGAACAGGAAGAGCACTTGGAAGAATTGCACGAACTCGCCGAATCAGCCGGCGTTCGCGTCCTGGGTCGATTCGCGCAACGTACCCATGAAGGCTTTGAACGGTATCTGCTCGGCAAGGGCAAATTAAAAGAGGTCGTCATGCGCGCGCTGCAAAAAGGCGCCGACCTCATCATCTTCGATCAAGATCTGGCACCGGCACAGGCACGGGCGATTTCCGAGGTGACCGACCTGAAAGTGATCGATCGCACCCAGCTCATTCTCGATATTTTTGCCAGGCGCGCGCATACGCGGGAAGGCAAGGTGCAAGTCGAGTTAGCGCAGCTCCGGTATCTGCTGCCACGGCTTTCCGGTCACGGCACCTCATTGTCGCGACTCGGAGGAGGAATCGGTTCCCGCGGACCGGGCGAAACCAAACTCGAAACCGATCGCCGACGCATCCGCGACCGCATCGCTCACCTGGAGCGAGAGATCGATGACGTAGCCCGCCATCAGGACCAGCGCCGGTCCCGCCGGCTCCGCCAGGCTCTCCCCATTCTCTCTATCGTGGGTTACACGAACGCGGGAAAATCGACCTTGCTCAACACGCTGACGCACAGCCAGATTCCGGCGCAGGACCGCCTCTTTGAAACGCTCGACACCACCAGCCGCCGCCTGCGCTTCCCCCACGATCGCGAGATCATTGTGACCGACACTGTCGGGTTTATCCGCGATCTCCCGAAGGATCTCGTCGGCGCGTTCCGCACCACTCTGGACGAATTGCGCGATGCCGACATGCTGTTGCACGTCGTCGATGCCTCCGCCCCCAATCTGGACCAACAGATTACGGCGGTGGATACGGTTCTCCAATCGCTCGAGCTAGACACAATCCCCCGCGTCATGGTGCTGAACAAATGCGACCAACTGTCGGCGCACGAGACGAACGTACTCTGCCAACGGTACCACGCCATCGGAATCTCCGCGCTGGACCGGGAGACCTTACGGCCGTTAATCGCGCAACTGGAAACCCTGTTACCCGTAACTCCAGGCGCTCCCTCCCGCGAAGAAGATGCGGACCAGCCTCCCCAGGACCTGGCACTTGCATCTCACCCCTGACCACTGCACAATTGGCCGCCACGATCAGCGCATCATGAAATCCGCCGCCACCCATCACGTGCCCGCTCAGACGGAGAAACTCCGTCTCGCGAGAATTTTCAAGACCCTGCGGGTCACGGCTCCGGCGATGAAGGTCGAACTGGACCACCACACGCCCTGGGAACTGCTGGTGGCCACGATCCTTTCGGCCCAATGCACCGACCAGCGTGTAAACCAGGTCACCCCGAATCTCTTCCGCCGGTACAAACAGCCTCGCGACTACGCCAGGGCCGACCCCGCAGAATTGGAGGCGCTGATCCGGCCCACCGGCTTCTTCAAAACAAAAGCCAAGAACCTCATCCAGTGCGCGAAGGCTATCATTGAGCAATTCCAGGGCACTGTGCCGAAAACGATGGACGCGCTCACATCCTTGCCGGGAGTCGGCCGTAAAACCGCCAACGTCCTGCTTGGCAATGCCTTCAATCAGCCGGCAGTGGTGGTCGACACCCATGTGAAGCGAGTGGCCGGGCGGCTGCACCTGACACGCCATACAGACCCCGAAAAAGTCGAGATGGACCTGCAGCAGTTGCTGCCCGCAGACCAATGGACGGAAGGATCGCAACGGCTCCTTCTGCACGGTCGGTATGTCTGCCTCGCCCGCGCACCGAAATGCGGGCACTGTGCGCTCTACACTGATTGCCGTTGGGAGGGGAAAACCGCACGATGATCCGAAGTATGACAGGCTATGGGAAAAAAGACGGTACAGCACAGCAGGCCGGCGTCACGGTGGAGATCCGATCGGTCAACCACCGGTTTCTGGAGGTCGCGGTGCGGGTCCCTCGATCGTTGGCGCAGCTGGAGGACCAGATTCGAAAAGCGGTCCAGCAGCGCTGTCTCCGTGGGCGAGTTGATGTGTCGGTCTCCGTCCATTCTGCCGGCGGAAGCCTGAAAACAGTCCAAATTGATCAGGCGTTGGCGAAGCAATATCATACCGCCTTGAAAAAGCTGCAAAAAACTCTGGGATTACGGGGCGCGGTAGATATTTCCGTACTGGCCGGATTTCGGGACATCGTCTCCATCGCGGATGAACCGGTCGATGCGGAGCATCTTGGCAAGACCGTGTTGAGGGTGCTCGGGGGAGCCCTGACGGACCTGGAGAAGATGCGCAAGCGGGAAGGGGATGCGCTGGCGAAAGACCTGACCGAACACCTGGATGCGATCCGGTCGGCCAAATCCGCTGTAGGAGAGAAGGCCCCCGAACTCGCGAAAGCCGCATTTGAACGCATGAAAGGCCGGATCGAGTCCCTTCTTCACAGCGAACTCCCGGATCCGGCCAGGCTGCAGCAGGAACTGGCCCTCTATGCCGATCGTTCGGACATCTCGGAAGAATTGGTCAGACTTGAGTCACATATGCTACAGTTCGACCAGATGCTCCGCAGCAAGGAGTCCGTGGGCAAGACGCTGGAGTTCCTGCTTCAGGAAATGGGGCGCGAAGTGAACACCATCGGGTCCAAGGCGAATGACGCGGATATTGCCGCCCTGGTCGTCCGGATGAAAGCCGAGCTGGAAAAATTGCGCGAACAAGTTCAGAATGTGGAGTGATTGTCGGCCTCGCGCCGGCACTGATTAATCTATGAGCACCGCGCCCGTTCCATCCAACGAGAAACCCTCTCAAGTACGGCGAGGCATCTTGTTCATTATTTCCGCCCCATCGGGGAGCGGAAAAACGACGCTGTGCAAACAGATCACGGCCAACGTCCCCGGACTGTGGCATTCGATCTCGTACACCACGCGCAAGCCGCGCCCGGGAGAGGTCAATGGGCAGGATTACCATTTTCTGGATGAACCGGCCTTCCGGCAGATGATCGACCGCAATGAATTTATCGAATGGGCGCACGTCTACGGGAATTTGTACGGCACCCCGCGCAAAGAGTTGACCGAAAAAATGGAGCAGGGCATCGACGTGCTGCTCGAAATCGATGTCCAGGGCGCGCGCTCGGTCAAAAAGAAGTTTGAAGACGGGGTCTACATTTTCATTTTGCCGCCGTCGTTCGACACCCTGCGGACGAGGCTCCAGAACAGGGCCGGAGACACGCCGGACGAAATTCAACGGCGCTTGCAAAAGGCCAAAGAAGAAGTGTGGAGCTACCGCGAGTATTATTACATCGTCCGGAACGATGATCTGAAACAATCGCTGAAAGAACTCGAAAGCATTTTTCTGGCGGAACGCATCAAGACCAAACGCCTGAACATGACCTGGTTGGAAGAAAAATTTATTCTCGACAAAGAGGGCAAGCAGGGGAATTCCTCCTCCGCCCCCGCATCAAAGGAGCACATGCATCATGGGTGAAATGTTATCGTTGTTACCGGAATACGCCACCGGCGAGTTCGATTCCCGCCACCGGTTGGTGATCGTCGCAGCACAGCGTGCCAAGCAGTTGGTCCAGGGGGCGCGCATGACCGGCTCGTCAAAATTCACGAAAGAAACGAGCATTGCCCTCGATGAAGTGTTACGTCACAAGGTGAAGTTCCTGGTCGGCAAAGAAGCCCGCGACGCGATCAAGGAATCGAAGCGCGTGAAGGAAGGCGAGACCGAACGCCTGGCCATGATGACCGGAGAAGACGCCAAGGAAATCAAAAAAGAACTCAGCGTCTACGTCGACGATACCGTCAAGCCCGTCGTCGCCCCGGAGGGCGAGGAGTAGACTCCCTTCGTGCAGACCACCGGCCCCTCACTCCCCGGTGTCCGTCTTGTGCTCGCCGTGACGGGGAGTATTGCCGCCTACAAGGCGGTGAGTCTCCTGCGGCTGTTGCGCCGCGAATCCGCGACGGTGAGCGTGGTCATGACCGCCGGCGCGCGCCGGTTCGTCACCCCGCTGACATTCGAAGTGTTGTCCGGCGCCCACGTTGCGACCGACCTCTTTGAAGCGCATCAGGAAATGCTCCATCTGTCTCTGCCGGAGCAGGCGCAGGCCATCCTGATCGCGCCGGCCACGGCCAATTGCCTCGCCAAGGCCGCGCTCGGCCTCGCCGATGATCTCCTTTCCACCATGCTCCTTACCACCCAATGCCCCGTGATCTTCGCGCCAGCCATGGACGGGGATATGTGGCAACACCCCACTGTCGTCGAACATGTCGCCGCGCTGCGCAAACGCGGGGCCGTCATCGTGGAACCGGAGCAAGGCCCGCTGGCGTCCGGCCGCCTCGGGCAGGGGCGACTGGCAGACGAGCAACGCATCCTGGCCGCCGTCCTCGCTGCCGTGTACCCGCGCCGGGATTGGTCCGGACGGAAGCTGCTCATATCAGCCGGCCCGACCCAGGAAGCGATCGACCCTGTGCGGTATATCTCCAACCGATCATCCGGGAAAATGGGGTACGCTCTGGCTGAAGCCGCCCGTGCACGGGGAGCCGACGTGGTATTGGTTTCCGGCCCAACGTCGCTGACGGCACCAGCCGGAATCGAATGCTGCGCGGTGACCACGGCCGAGGAAATGCGGAAGGCCATCATGAACCGATTGGCCTGGAGCGATACCGTCATCATGGCCGCCGCGGTGGCAGACTTTCGACCCGCGCGACCGTCCGCTCAAAAAATCAAGAAGCGGCAGAGCCCCGTGACCCAACTCCAACTGGAACCAACCGACGACATTCTCAGGGAATTGGGCGAACGCCGGAGCAGCCAACTGCTCGTCGGATTCGCCGCAGAAACTGAGGATCTCCTTGCCCATGCCAGGGAAAAGCTGCATGCTAAGGGCGTTGATCTGCTGGTTGCCAATGACGTGACAGCGGCAGGATCCGGGTTCGGATCGGATACCAACCGGGTCGTGCTTTTGAGTCCGAATGGTACTGCCGAGGAACTTCCGTTGTTATCCAAGCGGAATGTCGCAGACCGGATACTGGATCGAATGCTGACGTTGCAGACCGGCCGGCTTCCGTCGAACAAACCATCGCGGCCGCACCGCAAGGAGTAGGACGTGGCGTCATCATCGCGTATCGACCCGGCTATCGCCGCGGAAATCGACCGTCTGGCGACGGCAGTGGCCAAAGATCCCCGGTCAAAAGACTTTCTCCCCCTCGCAGACGAATACATCAAGGCGGGCATGTGGCAGGAAGCTGCAGCCGTGCTGGAAGACGGCCTCAAGGTCTATCCGGGGTTCGTGACCGCCATGGCCGCGCTCGGCCGGGTCTACGACCAACTGGCGCAACCGGCAAAAGCCAAGGCCATTCTCGAAGAGGTCGTCAAACAACGTCCCGACAATTTGCGTGCGCATCGCATTCTCGCCAAGCTCTACCAGAGCGAAGGCCAGGCTGAGTTGGCGCTGCAATCCTGCACGGCCATCCTCAACGCGAATCCCTTCGACGAAGCAGCGTTGTCCGTGAAACGTTCGATTACCGGCGAGCCGGCCGACCTGCCACAGTCGAAGCGCGACAAAAAGCGCATCCATCCTGAAGTGAAAGTGGAGAAGGTCACGGTAGCCCAGCCTGTTACGACGGCTCCGGAGCCGGTTGCAACGCCCGAAACGTCACTCGACACGATTCAGGAATCAGTTCAGGCTCAGGCGCCTCTCCCCCCGGCCGTCAAACATGCGGCCGTGATCGCACGCCTCGAATCCTGGCTTGGAAACATTCAAGCCAAACGCCACGTGGACTCCCATCGATTGTAGCGCTCCCCCTGACCTGTTTCAGCGTTTGACCCACCCCCGACAGCCTGTTAGAATGCCGCCGCTGCTGGCATCCCTATCCATTGCAGCCTACTGATAACCGAGGCGCGCGACAGACACATGCTGCGGCTACTTGTGCTTCATGGTCCCAATCTCAATCTCCTGGGGACGCGAGAACCCTCCGTCTACGGGCAGATGTCGTTACCCGACATCGACAAGTCCATCGTCAGGCGTGCCAGCGAACTGGGGATTGCGGTGCAGACGAAGCAGTCGAATATGGAAGGGGAGCTCGTCACCTGGATTCAGAACGCCAGGGGGCATTTCGACGGGATCATCATCAATCCGGCCGCGTATACGCACTCCAGCATTGCGATACGTGACGCGATTGCCGCCGTCGCCCTGCCGACGGTGGAAGTGCACCTGTCGAACATTCACCAGCGGGAGGAGTTTCGCCACCACTCCTTCATCGCCGGTGTCGCCCTGGGGCAGATTGCAGGGTTCGGACCAACCGGATACCTGCTGGCGCTGGACGCATTGACCACGCATCTCGGGACCGGGGGCACACCATCGCGCCCGCGAGCACACGCACGGAAAAAACCTACGGCTTCGCGCCGTTGAACTTGTTGCACCAAGGAGAGTTGTTGTGATTTCGACCGCAGAGTTTCGGAACGGCAGTCCGTTAATGGTAGAAGGACAACCCTTTTATATCGTGGAATTTCAGCACGTCAAACCCGGCAAGGGTGGGGCATTCGTTCGCACGAAGCTGAAGAGCTATCTTTCGGGCAACGTGCTCGACCGGACCTTCCGCTCCGGGGAAAAGTTCGACACGCCCCAGATCGAAGAATGCGACATGCAGTTCCTGTATGCCACGAACGACTCCTATACGTTCATGGACACAGAAACGTATGAGCAGTCGACCTACGAAAAAAGCCAATTGGGCTCCAATGCCGACCTGCTCAAAGAGAACATGATCGCCAAGATCCTCATTTATGAGCATCGGCCGATCACCGTCCTCCTGCCGAACTTCATCGAGTTGAAAGTGGTGGACGGCGAACCGGGCGTACGCGGCGACACGGCCTCCGGCGGCAGCAAGCCGGTCATCGTGGAAACCGGCGCCACGATCAAGGTGCCCCTCTATCTGGAAATCGGGGAAGTCATTCGCATCGATACGAGAACCCGTGAATTTGTGGAGCGCGTGCGTTGAGCTCATCACGTAAAAAGACCGGAAAAAGCCGGGCTGCAGGGAAGCCCATTGTGTTACCAAGCGCATTCGCGCCACGCACCGCTTCGGCCGATCAGATGATCCTGCACCCGGACCAGGCGGCGCAGATTCAGCAACTGGCCGACCTGCTGAAGCGCAACCACCTGACCGAGTTGGAAATAGAGCGGAGCGGCATGCGTATCCGGATTCGGCATGAGCCGCCCGTGCGCGCCACGACGACGCACACCGTGGAGACCGTCCACAATCAATCGGCTTCGCCCGGCACGGCGCCGGCGGCACAAACTCGCCCATCGGCAGAGACAGACGGACAGGTCACCATCACCTCGCCGATCGTCGGCACCTTCTATCGCTCGCCCTCGCCCGACGCAGATCCCTATGTGGAGGAAGGCGACTACGTGAAGAAGGGCCAGGTCCTGTGCATCGTCGAGGCGATGAAGCTCATGAATGAAATCGAGTCCGAGGCCGACGGACGCATCACCAAGATTCTGGCGGAAAGCACCAAGCCCGTCGAATATGGACAACCGCTCTTCTTGATAGACCCCAGCGCCACGCCCTAGACGCAGAGGTCATGGGGATTCGTGACGACACCTGTCCCGGAAACACCCGCCTCATGACGCCTGTTTCAACTGCGAACGGCGACTGCCGAACCGGCAGCGCCTTGGTGAGAGCTGAACCATTGCGATGGACAACCGAAGAATGATGCCCAGACACAGCATGAGCCGCAGCGGAGTATCGCGTGTTTAAAAAAGTGTTGGTTGCCAATCGCGGAGAGATCGCCCTCCGGGTCATCCGAGCCTGTAAAGAACTCGGCGTGAAGACCGTGGCGATTCACTCCGAAGCCGATGCCGCCAGCCTGCACGTGCGCGCGGCGGATGAACATGTCTGCGTTGGCCCACCGGAGGCCGCCCTCAGCTATCGCAACATCCCGAATGTCCTCAGCGCGGCCGAGGTCACCGGCGCGGATGCCATTCATCCCGGCTATGGGTTCCTCTCCGAGAACGCGCACTTTGCGGAAGTCTGCGAATCGATCGGTATCAAGTTCATCGGGCCCACGTCTGAAAATATCGCCTTGATGGGCGACAAATCCAAGGCACGGGAAGTCGTGGCCAAGAAGGGGCTCCCGGTCACGCCCGGCAGCCCGGGCGAACTCCGGAGCGAACAGGATGCGCAGGAAGCCGCCAAGACCATCGGCTTCCCCGTGATCATCAAAGCGTCAGCCGGAGGCGGCGGGCGCGGGATGCGCGTGGTGAACAAGCCGGAAGAACTGGCTCGCGCCTTCCAAGCGGCCCAGGCAGAAGCCAAATCCACTTTTGGACACGACGGCGTCTATCTCGAACGATATTTTCTCGAACCCCGGCATATCGAAGTGCAGATCGTGGCGGACAATCGCGGCCACGTGGTCCATCTCGGAGAACGTGACTGCTCGATCCAGCGGCGCCACCAGAAATTGGTTGAGGAAACCCCCTCACCGGCCATCGATGAACGGCTGCGGCGCGAAATCGGCCGGACAGCGGTCGAAGCCGTCAAAGCCATCCGCTACTGCAATGTCGGCACCGTGGAATTCCTGCTCGACAAAGACCGTAACTTTTTCTTCATGGAAGTGAACACCCGCATCCAGGTGGAACATCCCATCACGGAAATGGTGACCGGCATCGATCTGGTGAAGGAACAAATCCGCATTGCCTCCGGCATGCCGCTCTCGTTCAAGCAACCGGACATCAAGCTCAACGGCCACAGTTTCGAGTGCCGGATCAATGCCGAAGACCCAGAAAAATTCACCCCCTGCCCGGGACAGATCACCAAATATTCGGCTCCAGGCGGCATGGGCATTCGCGTCGATTCAGCCATGGAACCGAATGCCGTCGTCGTGCCTTATTACGACTCCCTGATCGCCAAGCTGATTACCCATGGACGCGACCGCCAGGAAGCCATGGCGCGCATGCGGCGCGCGCTGGACGAATTCGTCATCGAAGGTATCAAAACCACGATCCCGCTCCACCGGAAGATTTTCAACGATCCTGATTTCCAGAAGGGGCATGTCTCCACGACATTCCTCGACCGCTTTCTCGCCGGCCAGTCTTCGTAGCAGATTGCGCAACAGCATCTGCAACCCCTTGGTTGAGACCCGGCTGAAGTCGGATAGCCATGCAAATCAACCGAACGCCGTTCAACATGGCTCTCCAACAACGCGTCACGCGACGGAGCACGCCGTCTCCCTGTCGTAGGGTGAGCCTTGCATCGACGCGGAAACACCACAGTCAGTTTTGTGTAACGGCCGGCTAAACGAAGGAGTGCGCCACGTCTCCGACCTCTCGACAGCACGGCCTCACGGGGCTGTATCTCGTCCTTGATCCGGCCGTCAACCCGGAGCGCCCGCTCGTCGAGGTGCTGCGTGCAGCCGCCGCATTGGGAGTCCGCCTCTTTCAATACCGCGACAAGCACGCCACGATGAAAGCGGCCTATGCGCAGGCACTCGCGCTGCATCAGGCGACAACCGAGGTCGGAGCTGTCCTGATCATCAACGATCGCTGTGACCTGGCACTGGCCGTGAAGGCCGACGGGGTGCATCTGGGACAGGACGATCTTCCTGTGGCCGATGCGCGTCGCCTGTTGGGTCCGGAGAAAATCATCGGGCTTTCGACCCATACGATGGATCAGGTGCATGAGGCTATGACCTTACAGCCTGACTACATCGGCTTCGGGCCAATTTTCGGCACCTCAACCAAGGCCGACCATGATCCGGTCGTGGGCATCGCAGGCTTACGCTCCGCGCGTGCACTGACCACCTTGCCGATGTTCGCCATCGGCGGTATCACTGCAGAAACGGTCGGAGAGATCATCACGGCAGGGGCGGATGGAGTGGCAGTGATCTCTGCAATTCTCAAGGCCCGCGATCTCGACGCGGCAATCAGGACGTTCCAGCAACCGCTTTCCACACAGACCCGGCCAACTCCCTGATGGGGTGACTTCCGGCCAGTTGCTCAACCGCATCGCGCCACGCACAATCTAATCCGGACTGGTAAGGAATTGGGCCCAGTACCGGCACGGCAACGCGTTCTCGCAGGAGGGCAATCGTGGAAGCGCGTTGCTCCTGTTGAACGGGACTCGACGAAGGCACCGTCTCATTCAACACCAGAGCCAGGACCGGTATCTGCCGGCGTTCCAGCGCCTCCAATGTGAGAAGCGCGTGATTGATCCCTCCAAGACCGGCGCGTCCCACCAGCACCACCGGAAGCCCGAGACGACAGATCAAATCACCTATATCCCAATCGTTCCCCATCGGCACGAGCAGACCACCGGCGCCTTCGACCACGACGCAGGAGTACCGCGCGGCCAGCTGACCATAGCATCTCATGATCGCCTCGGGGTCGATCACCTGTCCCTCTGCGGAAGCGGCAACGAGGGGGGCGAGCGGCGCGGAGAAACGATAGGGGGAGACGACTTCGAGCGCATCATCGATACCGGCAGCCGCCATGAGTCGAGCGGCATCACTGTGATCGGCTATGGCTGGCTCCACGCCGGTCTCCACCGGTTTCATCACGCCCACTGATCGCCCCATCTGCGCCAGCCGCCGGATCAACGCGGAGGAGATAAGCGTCTTACCCACGCCCGTATCGGTCCCCGTCACAAATACGCCATGCACGGTCTTCATGCTCGTCCTGCCTTAGGATGCGGCAATTGAGGTATGTTTTTACGGTACGTCTCGAGGGACGTACAACCGAGTACGCAGCTGGGACCGTGTTCAGCATCCGGTTAGAGAATGCGACTGTCCAGATTCCACACCTGCCCCGACACGTTCGAGAGTTGCGCCAGCAGGCAGATCGTTCGGCTCACCTCATCCAGATTGGAGACACGCCCCAACACATGGTCGCTCAGGTCGTCGGAGGAGGGAAACGCATCTCCGGCCATAGCGGTCGGCTGCCAGCCCGGATACACGAGGTTAACCCGTATATTGTGCGGCCCCCATTCGCGCGCCGCCGTCTGCACGAGGCCTATCAGTCCTGCCTTCGAGGCCGCATAGGCAGCCTGACCATTCATTCCGTGCGAACCGGCATAGGACCCGATCAGCACCATCGATCCGCCGCCCTGCTCCATCATTACACCGGCTGCCGCCGTCAGGCAGCGATAGGTTCCGGTCAGGTTCGTATCGATGATCCGCTGCCATGCTTCTTCCGGGTAACGCACGACCAGATGACTAGCCGCGACGCCGGCGTTGCACAGCAGGACGTCGAGCCGGCCCCGCCGGCGTTGCACGGCCTCGATCATCGCCTGGACGTCAGAGCCGGATCGTATGTCCGCCTGGTAGATTGCCCCCTGTCCGCCGGCTGTCGAGAGTTGAGCCAGCGTTTCCTCCGCCGCGGCTTTGTGCTGGAAATAATGCACACCGACCCACAACCCGGCGCGAGCAAAGGCCAGGCACAAGGCGCGGCCGATGCCGCCGGACCCGCCGGTGACCAGCACCGTCCCGGATTCCTGCGCAAAGGAGTTGAATGACTGAATCTCCAGCTTCACGGCGAGCGATTATGCGAGCAGGGCGGGGAGAAGGCAAGCCGCAGGAGCCCGCTTGCTGCCACAGGTCGGGTATGGTACCGTAATTTTTTTGACTGGAGGACAGCCGTGATTGTTCAGAACCTGGTTCGCTCGACCCTGATCGCAGTGGGCATGCTCGGATCCCTGGCCCTCCCTTTTGACCACGGAACGGCTCACGCCACCGAGGCAGGGCAGACGATTGCCCAATCCGCAGACTACTTCCCGGACACCGTCGGCACGCGCTGGCAATATCGCGGCCAAATCTCAGAAGGGCCGCTGCAGACGATTGAGAATAAATACTTCAGCAACGTGTCCTCCGTCACCGGCACCCGCACCTTGAAGGGTGGCCTGGTCGTCACCGTCTTCCACGATACCAATCCCGGCAACCACGGTCCTTCCGACAGTTTCTACCGCCGCGATGCCGCCGGCGTGGTCTATTACGGTTCCGAACCGGGCACACCGCTGGAGAAGCAACTCACCCCCTATCAGATCATTCGCTTCCCGATGAAGGTGGCCCAGTCATTCCAACAGTTCAACCGTAACGATATCGACTTCGGCAGCGATATCGACGGGGACGGAACCAACGAACAGGTGGATGTCGAAGGGCTCTCGACGGTGCTCGGTCAGGAATCCATCACGGTCCCGGCGGGAACCTATCCCGATGCCGTGCGGGTGGAGGCGCGGATGACGCTCAAGATTCGGCTCTCCTCCGCCGATCGGACCGCGGTCGGTACAGATGTGATGACGGCCTGGTTCGCCAAAGGCGTGGGGCTGGTCAAATATATTGAACGGCAGGAATTGGCGGCGCTGAAAGACGACCGCGGCAACATCACGGATATTACGGAAGAGCTGGAAGAAGTCAGCGTGAAAGCGGCGCCCGGCCTACAAGGTCGGAACGAAACCACGCCGGAGGGTCTGTTCGCTGACGACGCGCGCGACCAGAAACTGTTTCAGGTACTCTTCGCCCCCGGCCTTCGCGCCTACGCCCGATAGCCGGTGCCCGCCGAAAGGCTGGCGTCCGACCAAAGCGCCGGTGATCGAGCGGTTGATGTACAAATTGCCGACATCGAACACCTGACGCGCCTGCTCGATATGGCGGGGACTTCGCGAGTACAGTCCGCCGGTCAGCGCGTAGGCAGTGCTGTTGGCGAACTGCAGGGCCTGGTCGAAAGACAGGGCCCGCATCACGGCGAGCACCGGTCCAAAAATTTCCTCCTGCGCCAACCGGTGCATTGGCTCAATGTCCGCAATCACCACCGGTCCGACCGTACACCCGGGGCCTTCGATTGACCGATCCACCAGCACCCGTCCTTCACGCCGCCCGATCTCGATGTATTCCAAAATTCGCCTCTTGGCTCGCGCATCGATCACCGGCCCGACTTGTGTTGCAGGATCGTCGGCCGCTCCAATGCGGAGACTCAACACCGCGTCGGCCAACCGCTCAAGAAACACATCGTGGATGGAGTCCACGAGGATGACCCGAGAACAGGCGGAGCACTTTTGGCCGGCATAGCCGGTGAACGATTGCACTACGCCCGTCACGGCCTCGTCAAGATCAGCCGTGTCATCGACGATGATCGCGTTCTTCCCGCCCATTTCGGCAATCACCCGCTTCACGAAACGCTGTCCCGGCTGTTGAATCGCAGCCGCCTGCATGATGCCCAGGCCCACGTCTTTAGATCCGGTAAACGCGATCGTTCTCACCTCGGCTGCCGCGACCAATTCACGTCCGAGTTCCGGCCCGCCGGGAACATACTGCACCACACCGGTCGGCACACCGGCCTCCAGGAGCATCCGCACGAGCTGATACCCGATGGCCGAGGCCCGCTCTGACGGCTTGAATACCACCGAATTGCCGGCGACCAGCGCCGCCGACACCATGCCGGTCGGGATCGCGAGGGGGAAATTCCATGGCGCGATCACCACAGTCACGCCACGCGGAGCCCAGAGGATCTCGTTTAGCTCGCCCGGGTATCTGCCTAATCGAGGCGGAGGATCAAGGCGGGCCATTTCGCCGGCGTAATACTCGAAAAAATCGATCGCCTCGGCAACATCCGCATCGGCCTCACGCCAGGGCTTCCCTTCCTCAAACACTTCCCAGGCGGCGAGCTCCCAACGCTGCTCCCGCATCAGTGCAGCAGCCTTCCGCATCACGGCAACCCGTTCAGGAATCGGGCGTGCCTGCCATTCGACTACCCGCGCCTCCGCAACTTTAAGAAGTGCCGGAACATCCGCCGGCTGATAACTCTGGACCACTGCCACGAGCTGATCGGGCTGAGCGGGATTGTAGGAAGACAGATCCGCTCCCGTCGGAACTGACACTGCCAACCGCGACAAGTCCAGCCGTTGCCCCAATTGTTTGCGGCGACGCGCAATCGCCTCGGCCATTTCGGCACGGACCGGCTCGCGCGAAAAATCCGCCACCGGTTCATTTACAAATTCAGAGCGTGTGCCCCCCACAGATGAACCGCCTTCATCCGGCTTGGCCGACATAGATTGCGGCAGGTTGGTCTCAGGCGGCGACAACAACAGCGAAAGCGGTTGCGACTCGACATATTCCTTCCGCAGGAACGATTCGTTCGAGGTGTTTTCCAGCAGGCGCCGCACGAGGTAGGCCATGCCGGGCAGCAGTTCACCAACCGGCGCATAGAGACGCAGGCGACGGCCCCGATCACTCATCGCATGCTGAAACGGCTCCGCCATGCCGTAGATCATTTGATATTCCCAGGCGCCTGTCGGCAACTTCAGGGCCTCGGCAACCGCCTCCACTACGGCCAGGCTGCGAAGGTTATGCGTGCCAAAAGCGGGCCTGATCACGGCGCTCTCTTCCAGGAGCAACCGAATGAGGGCCTCATAGTTCACGTCGGTTTGGGATTTCTGCTCGAACAACGGCATCGGCCATCCGCGCTGCCGATAGCGGGTGGCATCCGAATCCCAATAGGCGCCCTTCACCAGGCGGATCGTGATCGGGACCTGGCGCGCCTTCGTCCAGGCGAGCAACCGGTGCACATCCTCTCGTGTGTCGGTGCGGTAGGCCTGCAGCGCAATGCCCGCATAGGGAAAGGTCTGGTAAGGCTCCTCCTCAAAGATGCGCATGAAAATGGAAAGAATCAGCTCCTTCATTTCCGCCTGTTCCATATCAAAAATGATGGAGGCGGGTAGCGTGCAGGCGATGTTGAGCAGGGGACGGAGGCGGGCGGCCACCGCTCGATAGCTGCTTTCGGGATCGATGGGATCGAGTTGCGAATAGAGCGCCGAAATCTTGATCGACAATTGCACGCGGGGAAGCGGGCCGAGATGATCCCGTTCCAGTAGAGGCGAAGGTGACCAGGTCTGGCAGATGTCGGCAAGTGTCCGCAGGGCCTCCAGACACCGATCGCGGTACGCATCCGCCTCGCGTTCGTTCACGCTGGCTTCGCCTAAGAGATCGACCGAAAAGGCCCGTCCGTCCTCCCATAATTTCCGCAATGCCGGCAGAGCCTGTTCAATCGACGCACCGGCAATGAAGCTGGTCGCCATCTGTTCGACTTGATGCCGGATCGCCTTGCCGCTCAGCGCCGCACCCAATTTTGTGGAGGCGAGCGCCTTCAGTCCCCACTGCGCGCCGAACAGGTGCCCGCTCATCTCGCCGAAATATTCTTCGGCCAACCGGACCACCTGCGCGTCGTCGTGCAACGACGGCAGCACATCGATGAATCGAAACAACTGGGCTTTGAAGGCGGGATCTTTCATCGCCAGGTTGATGGCCGCCTGCGACCACCAACGGGAATCGAACAGGCCGGGTGCCCGCCCTCCTGAACGCCGGGCCAGGTCTTCACCAATCGCGCGGATACGGGGTTCGAGCAGGGCAGGGTCGAGAGGCATCGGTTCCTCCTGAACCAGGATGAGAGGCTCTCTGCAGTATACACCGCCCCGAAGAACTTGAATATTTGACGGCGATTGTCTGGAGTGGTTGGAGAGAGCGACCTAAGGCCAGATTGTATCGGAGTGGGGAGCCTTGCAAATTCCTTGAGTCTTGTTAGAATCCGACCACCGTCACACCCCTCTGCACATCGCCGCGGGACGGTACGCGCTAGGTTACTGTCGCAGACTCCCGATTGGTCTATCCTCTCTCACCTCACATCCTCCATTTGAACAGAAGAGAGCAGGAGCCATGTACGCCACCATCC
>WBZQ01000428.1_pt2 | contig 20053 bp, 21 predicted proteins | sample 5204251 | NCBI WGS metagenome assembly WBZQ01 (sample SAMN12412402, study PRJNA552823) | activated sludge metagenome | isolation source: activated sludge from nitrification reactor of wastewater treatment plant... | place: USA: Virginia | collected 2017-09
GCCTGGGCTCCGTGCGCGAAGGCCGGTCGCGTTGTCCGTGGCGTCACCATGTGTCTTTCCGGCCGGCGCCCGATCGACGACCGTTCCGCCAGGGCCTCTCGGCGTATCGGAACAGAAGCCGTCGACCAGGAACGCGAGAGAGCGGACGCCGGAGGAACATCCGGTCGTGCCCGATACGGATCGCGCGGAAGGATCGACCTGTCTCCATGACCCAGGCTATCTCCCGATCCGAGGAACCGGGTGGGTTCGCGGACTGCCCGCGCGGCGGGCGCCCCACACACACGCTTCGGAAGCTTGTGCGCCACTACTGGATGCCAACTGCGGTGTACCTCGCCTCGCGCGTTGTGGTGTTCGTGGCCGCGTACTTCGCCGGGCTGGTGGGTGGTGCCAAGACGACGACGACAAGCGCCCTTTTCGCGTGGGATGGTGTGTGGTACCTCTCGGTGGCTGAGTTCGGCTACTCGCACACGGTCCCCACCGAGGGGCAGAGCAACATCGCGTTCTTTCCCTTGTTTCCGCTCTTGATCAAGGGCGTCCAGGGTGTCACGGGGGCGTCATTCCCCATCGCCGGGTTGGTCGCTGTCCATCTGTGCGGGCTCGCTGCGATGCTGGTGCTGTGGGACCTCGTGCGCTCGCGTCTGAGCGCGGAGATCGCGACGAGGACGGTGGCACTTCTCTGTTTCTTCCCAGCGTCGTTCCTGCTGTCGATGGGATACTCGGAGGCGCTCTTCCTGCTCACGAGTGCGGTCTGTCTCTCGGCACTGTGGCGGGAGCGGTGGCTGCTTGCGGGTGTCGCCGCTGCCCTTACCAGCGCCACACGTCCGAACGGCATTCTGCTGGGCGCGGCCTGCCTCTGGGTTGCCATCGTTGCCATCCGCCGCAAGCGCGCGTACTTGGCGATGTTCGCTCCAGTCATGTCGGGACTGGGACTCGCTGCATACCATCTCTATCTCTGGCACCACACCGGCGACCCCCGTGCCTACACGCACGCGCAAACGGTGGGGTGGGGTTACGATCTCGACTTCGGTCGCTCGATCGTTCGCACCTTTCGAGGCGCGTTCACGAATCCTGGGGCCGATCTCAACCAGATGGCCGACGCGTTCGGGCTGACGGTGATGATCGTCGCGCTTGTGTTACTGATCCGGATGCGGGCCCCTCGCGAGTGGGTCATTTTTTGTGCGGCCAACATCGTGGTCGCGATGTTCATCCTCCCTGTGCACAGCACGCCGCGCTTCACGCTCGCGCTCTTCCCTCTGATTGTCGCGCTTGCCGCATCGCTCCGCGGTGTCGCAATCACGATCGCGGTTGGCGTCGGCGCGACATTGATGGGGGCAGGCATGGTTCTTGTGACCACCGGATTCATCTACACGCCCTAAGTCTGAAGGCTCAGTGCGGTGGGAGTCGTTGGGAGAAACCTGCCTGGCATCGGCAGGCACCCGAATCACGCTTGGGACGACGATGCCAGGCCGATCGGCCCTGCTAGATTGGCCGGCAGTGAGCACGTCCGACCCGGAAGGGGTGTCAACCGTCGACCGGAGTTTTTGGGTCGGTAAACGGGTCTTGGTGACCGGCCACACGGGATTCAAGGGGAGTTGGTTGTCGCTGCTCCTCCATCGACTGGGGGCCATCGTAACCGGGTATGCGCTGGCGCCGACGGCAGATCCGAATCTGTTCGACTGCGCGCGTGTGGACGACGTCGTCGCCTCCGAAATCGGCGACGTGCGCGATCGAGACCGTCTGGGTGCGGTCGTCGACCACGCCCAGCCCGAGATCATCTTTCACCTCGCCGCTCAGAGCCTTGTCCCAACCGGTTACGCAGAGCCGCTGGAGACGTTCGATGTGAACGTGACGGGGACCGCGAGCCTCCTCGATGCACTTCGTGGGAGCACCGCACGGGTGATCGTGGTCATCACGACCGACAAGTGCTACGAGAATCGCGAACTCGACCGAGGGTATGTCGAAGGAGATGCGCTGGGTGGCGCCGACCCGTACTCGAGCAGCAAAGCGTGCGCGGAGCTCGTCACGGCCGCCTACCGGACCTCGTTCTTCGCGGCGGCAGGGGTGGGAGTCGCAACTGCCCGAGCGGGCAACGTGCTGGGTGGCGGCGACTGGTCGGTCGATCGATTGCTTCCGGATCTCCTTCGGGCGCGCGCCGCAGGGGTGCCCCTCGTCGTTCGCTACGCAAACGCCGTGCGGCCTTGGCAGCATGTCCTTGATTCCCTCAGCGGCTATTTGATCCTGGCCGAGAGTCTGTCGAGTGCGCCGCAAGCGCATGCCGAGGCGTGGAACTTCGGCCCCCCCGCTTCGGACCTTCGCACGGTCCGCGAGGTAATCGACGCCTTCTCACGCGCAGCCGGCGAGGCGGTGGTTGTGGAGTCTCCGGCGGACGCTCCTCGACACGAGACCCGAACGCTTCTTCTCGACGCGACCAAGGCGCAGACCCGACTCGGATGGTTGCCGGTGTTCGACTTCAAGACGACCATCGAGGCGGTAGTGCGATGGCACGCCGACCACGATAGGGGTACGGCGGCCCGTGTGCTCTGTGAACGTGACATCGACGTCCTCCTCGAGGTGAAGGGTTGAGCAGTTTGACGTGCCGGCTCTGCGATGCGACGGTCGATGTGACCTTTGCCGATCTCGGCGTCCAGCCGCTGGCGAACTCATACATCGATCCCGCCAGGATTGACGAGGTGGAGCCGACATTCCCGCTTCACGCACGCGTCTGTCGCCAGTGCCTGCTCGTGCAGTTGCCCGTATTTCAGGCGCCGGGAGAGATCTTCGGTGACTACGCGTACTTCTCGTCGTATTCAGAGAGCTGGCTGGAGCATTCGCGTCGTTACGTTATGCAGGCGATCGCCCAGCATCGACTCAAACCGTCCAGCCTGGTCGTCGAACTCGCGAGCAACGACGGGTACCTTCTCCAGTACTTCGTCGAGGCGGGGATACCCGTGCTCGGTGTGGAACCCGCCGCGAATATCGTCGCCGCCGCGCAGAAGCGTGGCGTCCGAACGCTGAACGCCTTCTTTGGTCGAGAAACGGCAGACTCGATTCTCGAGACGCACGGCGCGGCTGACCTCATCGTCGCCAACAACGTACTGGCACACGTTCCGGACCTGCATGACTTCGTCGGCGGTATCCAACGGCTGATGGCGCCTGAAGGATCGCTCTCAGTTGAAGTCCCGCACCTCTTGCGACTTATCGACGGGCGCCAGTTCGACACCATCTATCACGAGCACTTCTCCTACTTCTCACTCATTGTCCTCGAGCGGGTGTTCCAGCGGCACGGACTCCAGGTCGTCGATGTCGAGCAGATTCCGACGCACGGTGGTTCGCTTCGCCTCACCGTGCGCAGATCAGGCGCCGCTCAGGCAACTGAACGAGTGCAGGCGGTGCTCGATCAAGAGCTCGCCGCCGGACTCGACAATCTCGAGACCTATACCCGTTTCGGCTCGCTGGTAGAGGAGACGAAGCACAGGCTCTTGGCCCTGCTGATCAGCGCGCGGGATCGTGGCAAACGTGTGGTCGCATATGGCGCGCCGGCGAAGGGCAACACGCTATTGAACTACTGTGGGGTCGGTACCGACCTTATCGAGTTCACGGTTGATCGCAGCCCGCACAAGCAGGGCACCCTCCTTCCGGGCACTCGTATCCCCGTGTTCTCACCGGATCACCTTATCGAGGCGCGACCGGATTACGTGCTCATCCTGCCGTGGAACCTGGCTGATGAAATCGTTAGCCAAATGAGGGCAGTCCGCGATTGGGGCGGCCGGTTCGTGATACCGGTTCCTGTGGCCACGATTCTCGCATAGCGTGCGCATCCTCGTCACCGGTGGGGGTGGGTTCGTCGGCCGCTCGTTGGTCGCGCAACTCGCCGGGCGAGGTCACGATGTCTTCGTGGTCTCGCGCGTGGCGCCTGCTGAGCCGAGTGGCGAGACGTGGCGCCAAGCCGACCTTCTTCGCCCCGGCGCGTCGCGTGAGTTGATCACCGCGACTAGGCCCGAGGTCATCATCCACCTGGCATGGTGCACCGAGCACGGCGCATTCTGGGAGAGTCCACAGAACCTACCTTGGGTGAGCGCGAGCGTCGAACTGCTCGAGGCGTTTGTCGCCTCGGGTGGACGTCGGTTCATCGGAACCGGGACATGCGCCGAGTACGACTGGTCATACGGGTTTCACGATGAGCGCGTGACGCCTTTGGGTCCCCGAACGCTCTACGGCGTGTGCAAGGGCGCATTCCGCGATGTCCTGATGACGTACGCGCATCGGGTCGACATCGAGGCTGTTTGGGCCCGACTCTTCTTTCTGTATGGGCCAGGCGAATCCGTAAGTCGACTGGTTCCAAGCATTGTCGCCTCCTTGCGCAAGGGCGAGGTGGCAAAGTGCACTCCGGGTGATCAGCTGCGCGACTTCCTGATGGTGGACGATGTCGCGGAGGCGTTCGTAGCGCTCGCCGAAGGGACGTCGACCGGGTGTGTCAACGTGGCATCGGGAGTTCCGGTCTCGGTCGCAACGGTTGCGGCGCGGATCGGTGTTCTGATGGGCAAGCCCGAACTGATTGCCCTCGGCGCGCTTCCACAGCGCGAGGGCGAGCCGAAGATGATCGTTGCCAATACGGAGCGCTTGAACCAAGAGTTCGGCTTTCGCCCAAGAGAGAGTCTCGAGTCCGGGCTACGTCGGACGATAGATTGGTGGGTATCGCAACCTTTATGAGAGATGACCGAGGCTTGCTTCCTGTACCGAAGGTCGCTGCCAGACAGCGCGTGACTCGGATGGCGCTTGCTCGGATCCGCGATCCACGTGATGCCCGCGCCGATGAGTCGGGACTGTGTTCGTTGTGCGGCGGGCGTACGCGCTTTCGCTTCAACCGCTGGGTCATCCCGGATGATGTGGCCGCGACGTTCTCTGACCCCGAGACGGCTGCTGCCTACCGTCGGCGGGAGAGCATGTTCTGCGATCGGTGTGGCGCCAGTCACCGCGTTCGGCGGCTGGCTGAGGTTCTCATCGACCACTACGGTGAGTCGGCTACGACCTTCGCCGACCTGACTCGTGAGCCTGGGTTCCGTGAGCTTCGTGTCGCTGAGATCAACGCGATCGGATCAGCGGGATCGATGCACGCGTACCTCGCGACATTGCCGATGATCTACTACTCCGAGTACGTGAGGTCAGATCGCCCTGGGCAGTTCATCGGCGGCGTACGCAACGAGGATCTGAGCAATCTCTGCTATCCGGACGGCTGGTTCGATCTCCTGCTGACGTCCGATACTCTCGAGCATGTTCCGGACCTATCGGCCTGTCTGAACGAGACGCGTCGGGTGCTTAAGCCCGGAGGCCGACATGTCCTTACAGTCCCGGTCAGCCTTCGAAGGGCTCAGAGCCGGATACGTGCCGAGCTTGCGGCCGACGGCACGATGCGACACCTGCACGCGCCTGTATATCACGGCCGCGGAGCAGGTCCATTCGGACTTCTGCCGGCGAAGGGTGATTATCTCGCGTTCACCGATGTTGGCGCGGACTTCCCATCAGCCCTCACCCGGGCAGGGTTCATCGTTGAACAGCATGACGGAGAGAACGACCTCACCGGGGCGAGCACGGTGTACTGCGCGACTGCAGCGTTCTCGGCGTGAGTGACGGGCAAACGACCGCGCCCCTTCTCATCACGCGCACGCCACGCAAGAACCGCGTTACTGACGTGGTGCTCCACGGCTCATGTGTCCGTCGGCGTACCGCGCCATGAGGTCACGGAAGACCGAGTGGATCCCGATCGAGAGCGGCGTGGGCTGATCATCCAAATGCGACCAGCGTGTGCTGCGGAACACGAGCTGCGGCGGTTGGAGCGCCGACGCCGGGGTGCTTCTTTGCACGTACCGGGGGTTGCGCTTGAGAATCGCGCGCCAGATGGCGAGCACGGTCGCAATCGACGACTCCCTTTGAGCGGCGATGATCTTCAGGAACAGGGGGGCAGACTCCCCGGCTGTCTCGGACTCGAGTTGCCTGACCGCTCGGAGGATCAACTCGCCAGCGTCGCTGGCAAGAAGGTAGTCGCGGATGGTGTCGAGTGAGACGAAGATCGTAATCGGCTCGCGTCGAAGTGCGCTTCTGCCGATGTGCGTAATGAGCCCCTGGGGCTTCGAGAGGTTCTGGCCGGGTCCATAAAGGTTGGAAATCCGGCCAATCAGGAGTGGGGTTTGCGATCGGACGGCGAAGGCACGTGCCGCGGCCTCCTGGGCCAGCTTCTGGAGCCCGTATGGCGAGATCGCGCCGACCGCGGAGTTCTCGTCGAATGGCGGTCGATCGGGGCTCCCCCCGTAGACGCCACCCGCAGAGGATGCAAGAAAGAACACCCCCTTCGGTCGGCGGGACTGGAGCATGGCCGCGAGATCCTCGAAGAAGATGCTGAGGATCCGGGTTTCTCGAGTGAGGTCAGTCGGGGATGTGCCGACAACCCCCGCACCTGCACACCAGATGATGCGCCACGGTCGTCCGGTGACGAGCGATTGAGTCAGGAATCGGTGAGCCGACCCGCGAAGCGCGTCGCGGCAAGTTTCGTCATTGCCCCATGGGATGACTTGATCGTCGCCCCAGACGGCACCGGGCGACTCGCTGGCGGCTGCAGCTGCGGTGACGGAACGACCCAGCAGCCCACCCCGGCCGACGATCCAAGTGAGGGGTGTCGGGCCCGCGGCTCGGTCCGGTCGCATCACGTCCGCGAGTCGACGGCCGAGACCTGACCGACGCCCTCGTGATCGGCCTCTGGGGCGATCATCGGGCTGCGACCCAGGGGGCCGGCATTCGGATCAGAGACCACAAGGTAGAGCGGCTTGCCCATCGCACCCTTTACGGCGATCCCCATGTACTCCGCCACGATTCCCATGGAAAAGAGGACCGCCCCGCTTGTGATGAGGATGACCACCATGACCGAGGTCCACCCAGGGACGGCGACCTGCGACGTCGCCTTGGCCCAGAGAACCCAACCCATGACCACGACCGCGACGAGTCCAAGTACCACTCCGAGGAACGCGACCATTCGGAGCGGACGCGTCCCCGAGGTCAGCACCAGGCGCCAAAAATGCGAGGCGAGCCGACGCGGTGAGTATGCGGAGCGCTGATCGCGCTCGGTACGCATCGCGACCAGGCACCGAGCCGATCGTGGCGTCACCCACGCCAAGGCGACATCCAGGAACACGCTCTCGCCGCAGTAGGCGGCGAGTCCTCGGGCGACCTCGCCAAGTACCAAACGATAACTGTGGAAGTGCTGCAGCTCTTTCCCGCTGAGTCTTCGCGCCAATGCGTGCGCCACATGACTGGTCGTATTCCGGAACCAACTGTGGGGCGGGCTATTCGTCGGATCCGCGTAGACGAGTGGCACCTGCTCCGCCATCGCCGTGTCGAGCATGTTCGCGATGTCGGCCGGGTCGTGTTGTCCGTCCTCGTCCATCGTCACAACCCAGTCCGCGCTGCTACTCGACATCCCGGCCAGCGTGGCGGCGTGCTGGCCGTAGTTGCGCGACAGCCAGACGGCCTGAACGAGGGGGTTCTCGTGAGAAATCGATCGAATCACGTCAGCGGATCGGTCTGGCCCGCAGTCGTGTACAAGAATGATCTCCGAGAGCCGAAAGCGATGACCATCGTTTGTGGTCTGGATGCTCTGATATGCCGACAGCTCCTGAACCAGAGTGTCGACGGTCAGCTCTCCGCGATACACGGGCACGACCACCGCGACCGTGTGCTCGGAGACCGTTCGGGTTTCACCTGTCATTGCGTGACAACGTGCCTGGGAAGACCGTTCGCGCGCGAGCAACTCACGACCGGATTGTCGCATGCCGCGCCAGGTCCGCGTCGACCATCATCGCGACGAGCTCCTCGAACGAGACCTTCGGTGCCCAGCCGAGTTTCGCCCGTGCCTTCGCCGGGTCGCCGATCAGGAGGTCGACCTCGGCCGGGCGCACGAAGCGCGGGTCCGTTCGCACGTGGTCGCGCCACTCGAGCCCAACATGGTTGAAGGCAAGCTCCACGAGTCGCTCGACCGTATGCGTCTCGCCGGTCGCCACGACGTAGTCATCCGGTTCGTCCTGCTGGAGCATCCGCCACATCGCGTCCACGTAGTCGCCGGCGAAGCCCCAGTCGCGCTTGGCGTCGAGGTTGCCGAGCGCCAGATCGGTCGCCAGACCGAGCTTGATGCGCGCGACGCCGTCGGTCACCTTGCGCGTCACGAATTCCAGTCCGCGCCGCGGAGACTCGTGGTTGAACAGGATCCCCGACGAGCAGTGCATCCCGTAGCTCTCACGGTAGTTGATCGTGATGTAGTGGCCGTAGCACTTCGCAACGCCGTAGGGACTACGAGGATAGAGCGACGTTGTCTCTGACTGCGGCACCTCCTGGACCTTGCCGAACATCTCGCTCGAGCTCGCCTGGTAGAAGCGGATCTTCGGGTTGACCTGCTTGACCGCCTCGAGCAGTCGCGTGACACCCACGGCGGTGAACTCAGCCGTCAGCACCGGCTGGGACCACGAGGTCGGCACGAACGATTGGGCGGCGAGGTTGTAGACCTCGTCGGGCTCGGAATCCACGATCGCCTGCGTGAGCGACGGCTGGTCGAGCAGATCACCCTGAACGAAGTGCAGTCGCTCGCGGAGGTGTTCGATGCGCTCGTACGATTCGGTCGACGCCCGTCGGACCATCCCCCATACCTCGTAGCCCTTGTCGAGCAAGAGCTCGGCGAGATACGAGCCGTCCTGGCCGGTGATGCCGGTGATGAGGGCGGTTGGCACGTGCTAGTCCTCCAAGGCGATGCGGCCACGCCACCACTCCAGCGTGTCCGTCAGGGTCGTTTGCAGCGGAATCTCGGCTCGCCAGCCGGTGTCGGCCGCAAGGCGCTGCGCAGAACCATAGAGATCGGCCTGCTCACCGTCGCGACGGCGCGTTGCGTCATTGACGACGATCGTCGGTCGTGACGCCAGCGCGGTGAGCGTCTCCACGAGTTCCTGAACCGACGTCGAGTAGCCACGCGCGATGACGTAGGCAGCGCCGGGTCGACCGTGCAGCGCGATGAGCCGATACGCCCGGGTCACGTCGCGCACATCGAGGAAGTCACGCCGCGACGACGTATTGCCGACGTGCACTTCGATCGGGTTCGCGTCGCTCCTCTCACCCTGTGCGATTTGCTGGGCAACCGATGGCACGACGAACCGTGCATCCTGTCCGGGGCCAACGTGGTTGAAGGGACGTGCGCACATCACGGCCAGATCGAAACCGTCGGCGTACTGTCGTGCTGCGAGATCAGCCGCAGCCTTCGAAGCGCCGTAGGGCGAGTGTGGGCGAAAGGGAGTGAGCTCGTCGACCGGGAGCCTCTCGGTCGCGACCAGACCGTAGGCCTCCGCGCTTGTGACACAAACGACCCTGGACTTCGGCGTCGCTGTCCGCACCGCCTCGAGCATCGCCAGCGTGCCGTCGAGATTGATGTGCCAGGTGCCGATCGGGTCGGCAAACGAGGCGCCCACCGAGGCAGCTCCCGCAAGGTGGTAGACGACATCCGGCCGAAGCTCGTCGAAGACGGCGGCGACCGCTCCGAGATCGGTGATGTCGCACGCTCGGATGTCCGACACGCCTGCCACTGAGACCTCGGCCAGGTCAAGTCCGACCACCTCGTCACCCGACTCCAGCAGGTGGGCGGTCAGATGTCGCCCGACGAAGCCGCCGATGCCGGTGATGAGTGCCCGCACGACGGCGAACATACCAGTCGGGTGACGGACGACAGTTGCCCTGACACCTGCGCCGAACTACGCTCGTGTCAATGCAGCGGCTCGGTCGTATCGCCGTGCTCGTCGTCGCCGTCGTCATCGCACACGGTGCGGTCGCGGCTGCGAGTCCCCAGGACGTCATCAACGACTACTGGGACAACGGCTACGACTACACGCTCGACAAGCCGCACTCCTGGCAGGACCTCAACCAGGCAAGATCCCGATTCGGCACGATCTACCCGCCCGGCGACACCGCCCAGTTCTCCCGTGAGGTCGATCGGGTGATCGACAGCCGCGAGTTGGGGGTCGAGGCATCGGGTCGCACGAGCGGAATCGTCTCGACCGGAGTGACGCCACTGTGGGTGAAGCTCGCCGCAGGGGGTGCCGGGCTGATCGTGCTGTTGGGCATCGGCGCGAGCATCTGGCGCCGGCGTCGACTGCTTCCGCAGCAAGCTGCACGGGCGGTTCAGCCATAACCTGCTCAGATAGTCTGCGGAGCCGCGCAGCATCGCAAGGGCGCAGCATGGGGCTGCCGCCGACCACACCACCGACGAGGGCAAAATGCCGCACACACAGAGCTACAGCCTGACCATCCGCGCCGAGATCGAAGCGAAGATCGGCAACTTCGGGCGCGTGATGGCGGTCATCGGCGACGCCGGTGCCGACGTGGGCGCGGTCGACATCGTCCGGTCGGCCAAGGGTTCTGTGACCCGCGACATCGCCATCACGGCACGCGACGCCGCGCATGGCCAGCGGGTGGTCGACGCGCTCAACGGGCTGCCCGGGGTCACCGTGATCTCCGCGCACGACCGCATCACGCAGTCGCACGTGGGCGGCAAGATGACCATGCAGAACCGTGCGCCCCTCACCAGCCGCGATGATCTGTCCATGGCCTACACCCCGGGCGTGGCACGCGTGTGCATGGCGATCCACCACGACCCCGAGCGCACCTGGGACCTCACCATCCGCGGCAACAGCGTTGCGGTGATCACCGATGGCTCCAACGTCGTGGGCGAGGGCGACCTCGGACCGCTGGCCGCCCTGCCGGCGGCCGAGGCCAAGTGCATGTTCCTGCGTGAGATGGCCGGCATCGACGGCTTCCCGCTGCCGCTCGACGAGAAGGACCCCGACAAGATCGTCGACACCGTCGCCAAGATCGTCTCGGTGTTCGCAGGCGTCCACATCACCGACATGGCCGCTCCCAAGTGCTTCGACATCCAGGACGCGCTGCGCGAGCGCATCGACATCCCGGTGATGCACGACGTCCAAGGCGGCATCGCCGCCGGTGTGCTGGCGGCGTTGATGAACTCATTCGACTTGGCCGGTAAGAACCTGGAGGACGCCACGGTCGTCATCGCCGGTCTCGGGCCGAGTGGCGTTGCGACCGCCCGCCTGCTCGTCGCGGCCGGTGTCGGCAACGTCATCACCTGCCACCGGGCCGGGGCGCTTCACGCCGGTACGCCGCAGGAGCGTCCGGAGCTGCAGTGGATCGCCGAGAACACCAACAGGGACCGGCGGGAAGGCGACGTCAAGGAGCTCGTGAAGGGCGCCGATGCGTTCATCGGCCTCTCGGTGCCCGGGGTGATCGGCGCCGCCGACATCAAGGCGATGGCGGACAAGCCCGTCGTGCTGGCGCTCGCGATGCCGGTGCCCGACGTCTCACCTGAGGAGGCGGCGGCCGGCGGCGCCTTCGTCTACGGCACGGGCCGCCCCGACCTGCCCAACCAGATCACCTCGGGCGTCGCGTTCCCCGGTATCTGGCGCGGTGCGCTCGACTGCCGTGCCAAGGACATCGATCGCTCGATGATCCTGGCCGCCGCCAAGGCGATCGCCGCCACGCTGGAGGGCGCGGTCGGTCAGGACCACGTGATCCCGTCGGTCTTCAACGCCGACCTGGTTCCGAACGTGGCGAAGGCCGTGCGCGAGGCTGCGGAGGCCGCGGGCCTGGCGCGCATCACCGCAGTCACGGCGTAGGAGCCCACTGCCTGCCGATCCGGCGATGCGCCGAACTGGTGCGCGCTGATCAGCCGTTGTGCGGCGCTGGGTACGGTGGCAACATCCTCGCCACCTGGGCGCAACGTGCGGAGGGACCGCCGGCCCAGCGATTCCCAAGGGGGGAACCTTGAAACGGCTCAGCATTCTGCTGGGCGCGACAGCCGCATTGCTCGGCGTCGCGGGGACGGCGTCGGCCAGTACGGCTTCCGTGTCCGGAACCCAGCTCTACTACACCGCCGCCGCGGCGGAGACGAACAACTTCACGGTCGACTACACCGGCGCCGCCTACGTCATGACCGACACCGGAGCCCCGATCACCCCGGGGGCCGGTTGCGTGGCGATCACGGCCAACAGCGTGTCGTGCGCCGGCCCGCCGGCCCTCTACCTCGTCGCGAGCCTCGCGGACCTGAACGATGTCGGCGTCATCGGCAGCGGCCTGACCGGCCGCGGTCAGATGGAGGGTGGCACAGGTACGGACACGCTGACAGGTGGGGTCAACTACGACGATACGCTCGTCGGCGGCGGCAGCGAGGTCGAGAGCGACACGGTGTCGGGACGCGGTGGCAATGACCGCCTCATCGGCGGCGCGGGCAACGACCTGCTCGATGGTGGCGACGGCAGCGACTACTTCGACGGTGATCTCGGTAACGACACGGTCATCGGCGGCGCGGGTGACGATCGGCTCCAGTCGCCGTCTGCGGACGGTGCCGACGGCTTTGCCGGCGGGCCGGGGAACGACTCGGCCGAGTACAGCGGTCGGGCAACTCCTACCGTCCTGTCTGCTGACGGCGTGGCAAATGACGGAGCGTCCGGCGAAGGCGACAACATCGGCACGGATGTCGAGCAGCTGAGCACCGGCGCCGGCAACGATACGATCGTGCTCGGCCCCGGCATCAGAGCCCAGGGCGACGGCGGCGACGGCAACGACGCGATCACCGGCGGGCCGGGCAACGACTACATCTATGCCGGCGATGGCAACGACACGGTCAGCGGTGGCGATGGCAACGACCAGCTGTACGGGGGCACCGGCACCGACACCCTCGACGGAGGGCCGGGCGACGACGACATCGAGAGCACCTTCGTGGACGACGACCCCGATGTGTATCGCGGTGGTACCGGCAACGACCGGGTCGGGTACACCAACGCCAGTGGGCCCGTGAGCGTCACGCTCGACGGTATCGCCAACGACGGCGTCGCCGGCGAGAACGACAACGTCGCCATCGACATCGAGGACATCATCGGCAGCTTCTTCAACGACACGCTCACCGGGAGCGTCCTCGCCAACGACATCGACGGTGGCCTCGGCAACGACGTCATCAACGGCCTCGGCGGATCCGACACGGTCAACGGGGGACGTGGCAACGACACGCTCGACGGTGGCAGCGGCGCCGATGACATCATCGGTGGTGCCGGTGTCGATCGACTGCGCAGCCGTGACGGCGCGGTCGACGATCTGCAGTGCGGCAGCGAAACCGACATCGCACTCGTCGACACCGTCGACGTGCTGCGCAGCTGCGAGGCGACCTCACGCGGCCTGGTTCTGAGCTCCGGGACTGCGAAGCTCGCGTCGGGACGGGTTACCGTTCTGGTCGGCTGCCCGGCTCTGGAAGGCAAGGCCTGTTCCGGCAAGCTGACGCTCTCCGCCCCAGGCACGCTGGGTTCCAAGTCGTTCGCGATCCCGTCCGGGGCGTCCCGGAAGGTCGTCGTCACCCTGACGAGCGCCGGGCGCAGGGTCATCGCTCGGCGGGCGACGACCAACGTCAAGGCGTCGGCGAAGTTCACCGACGCGGCGGGGGCCGGCGTGACCACGTCACGGACGATCGCAGTCCGCCGCTAGCTCGACGCGACCTGGCCGGCGGGGGCGACCACACGCCTCCCCGCCGGCCGGGCGTCGTCACACCGGCTTGAGCCCCGCGTCCTCCGGGTCGGGGGCCTCCGCCTCGACGACGCTGGTGCAGTGGCGGCAGCGGATGGCGTCCACGGCGATGAACTCCTTGCAGAACGGGCACTCACGCTGGCCCTGCGCACGGAAGTTGCCGAGTCCGGCGCGTTTGATCGCACCCACGATCAGGAAGAGGATGCCGGCCAGGATCAGGAAGCTGACGAGCGCGGCGAGGAACTTGCCGTAGTGCACCTCGCCCCCGTTCACGGTGAACGTGAGGTTCTCGGTCGAGTCCTGCCCCACGACGGCAGCCACCAGGTCCATGATCACGTTCTGGGCGAGCGACTCGACCAGCCCGGCGAATGCTGCGCCGATGATGAAGCCGATCGCCAGGTCGACGAGGTTGCCGCCGAAGGCGAACGCCTTGAAGTCCTTCCACATGCTCGGGTATCTCCTTGTGAGTCCGTGGTCGGGCGTGATTGTGCCAACCCCGCCCGCCGGAACTTCAGGCGTGCGCCGCCACCGCGCGGAACGCCGCGACGATCGCCTCGGCGCTGCGGCGGCCGTCCTGCTCGGTGGTCGCGCAGCCGCTCACCGACAGGCGCATCACCTGGCGGCCATGCCACTCGGCGCCACCCGCGAAGCACACGCCGTCTGCCTGGATGCGCTCGATCGTCGCCCGGGTGATGGCGTCGGCAGCGGCGTCGCTGCCGTCAACGCCGAACCTGACGATCACCTGGTTCAGCACCACGTCGTTCTCGACCCCTATCCCCGGTGTGTCCGCCAGCCGATCGGCCATGAGCCGCGCCACCGCACAGTCGCGCTCGACAAGCTCGCGGATCCCTGAGCGACCGAGCGCCTTGATCACGGCCCACGTCGCGAACCCGCGGGCGCGGCGCGACAGCTCGGGAACGAACGCCGCCGGGTCGCGCTCGCCCGCGGCGGCCACCGGCAGGTAGCTCGCGGCGATCGTCATGGCCCGGCGGTGGGCGGCCTCGTCACGCACGATCGCAAAGCCGCAGTCGTAGGGGGTCTGCAGCCACTTGTGCCCATCGGTTGCCCACGAGTCCGCCAGCTCGACGCCGGTGGTGAGGGGCCGGAGCTCGTCCGAGATACGCGCCCACAGGCCGAAGGCGCCGTCCACGTGCACCCAGGCGCCGTGCCCCCTTGCGAGGGGGATCAGTGCGGCGAAGTCGTCGAAGGCGCCGGTGTTGATCTGCCCGGCCTGCAGGATCACGATGGTCGGCCCGGTCACCGCCGCGAGCGCGGCGCCGAGCGCGTCGGCCTCCATCGCGCCCTGCCCGTCGGTGCGCACCCGGATGGCGCGGTCATGACCGAAGCCCAGCATCTGCAGCGCGGCGAACACCGTGGAGTGGGCCTCCTCGCCGATCAGTACGTTCACCGGTGGGGCGCCGAACAACCCGTCGCGCTCGACGTCCCAGCCGACCGCGTGCAGTACCGCGCTGCGCGCGGCCGCGAGGCACGTGAAGCTCGCAACGGTGGCGCCGCTCACAAACCCCAGCGACGACTCGCGGGGCAGGTCCAGCAGCTCCAGCAGCCAGCCCATCGCGATCGTCTCCGTGGCCGCTGCAGCCGGTGAGGCGTGATGGTTGCCCGCGTTCTGCCCCCAGGCGCTGGTCAGCCAGTCGGCGGCCACGCCCACCTGGTGCGAACCGCCGATCACCCAGCCGAAGAAGCGTGGCCCGGTCGCGGTCATCAACCCCTCCTCCGCCCGGTCGGCAAGCTGTGCGATGACGTTGCGACCGTCGGACGGTTTCTCCGGGAGGGGCTCGTCGAAGCTCGCCCGCAGCGCCGCATACCCCTGCCTGGGCGAGGCGGACGCCCCGTCGATCCGCTCGCGGAACTGCACTGCCCGTTCGAACGCGGTCGCCAGGGTCGCCCGCACGTCCTGCTGGTTCATCGCTGCCTCCGGTGTGGACGCCGATGGTAGCGCCGCCGCATCTGCCGCCTACTGCACCAGCCGTCGGCCCATCATCCGGACGGGCAGCCGGAACAGCACCGCCGTCAGCGCGGCCAGCGCGCCGGCGTGGGCGAGCGTCACCCACCCGACGTCACCCAGCACGAGCTGCCGCGTGCCCGCCACCAGATGCGACAGCGGCAGGCACCACCCCACCACCTGCGCCCAGTCGGGCAGGCGATCGAACGGGAAGAAGATGCCGCCGAACAGGAACATCGGCGTCAGCAGTCCCGTGAAGAAGATGTTGAAGTGCTCGATGTTCGACACCGCCGCCGTGTAGGCCATGCCGATAACGGCGAAACACAGCGCCCCCAGCACGAACATCGCCGGGACCAGCAGCGCCCACCACGAGGCCACCAGCCCCATCACGAGCATGACCGTCACGAACACCGATCCGTAGATCACACCGCGCGTGGTGGCCCACAGGTACTCGCCCACCACCACATCGCCCACCGACAGTGGTGTTGTGATGACCGCCGTGTAGATGCGGCGCACATGGATGCGCACGAACGCGTTGTAGGTCGTCTCCAGGATCGATCCGAACATCACACTGGAGGCCGCCACACCGGGCGCGATGAACTGCACGTAGTCGACCCCGTCGATCGTGCGCAGGTAGGTCCCCAGCCCCATCCCCATGATCAAGAGATACGCGATGGCCTCGATGAAACGCGGCCCGAGCGTGGTGAGGATCCCCTTGCGGCCGATCAGCGCGTTGCGCTGCCACATCGCCAGCGCAGCGCGCAGTTCGACGTGCGTGTCGGCACGAGCCGCCGCGGTGCTCACTCGTTGATGAGCACGAGCTTGTGGCCGGCGGCGCCGGCGGCCTGACGTGACCACGCGACCGGCGCCTCGATGAGCGGCAGGGTCTCGATGCTCAGGTGCACCGATCCCGACCGCGCCGCCGCCAGCAGGGCGTGGTAGCCCGTCGCGAGGTCCGTGTGCGCCTCGGTGAACACCGAGAAGCCGCGCACGTCGAAGCGTCCGCCGCGCAGCGATCCGGCGGGCACCGTGGCGGTGGTCGCAAGCGCGTTGCCCACCTGGATGAACCGTGCCCGCGGCGCAGCCGCACCCAGCGACATCTGGAAGGCGTGTCCCCACAGCATGTCGACGATCAGGTCGGCTCCGGGCGCGCACGCGCCGTGCAGCTCGTCGGCCAGCCCGCCCTCGTCGGCGAGCGGCACGAACCGGTCGGCGCCCAGCTCCAGGGCGCGCTGAATGCCCTCCATGGTGCGCGACACGGCCACGATCCGTCCTGCGCGATGCAGCTTCGCCGTCTGGATCGCAACCTGCCCCACCGCGCCGCTGGCGCCCAACACCAGCACGGTCTCGCCCTCTCGCAGGCCGCCTCGATGAAGGACGCTCATCCACCCTGCCAGCCCGGCGATGCCGAACGCCGCGGCAACGGTGTCGCTCACGCCCTCGGGCACGGGGATCAGGTGCTCGTCGGGCACCGTCACGAGCTCGGCCAAACCGCCGGTCGTGCAGAGCCCCCACATCCGTGCGCCAACGGCGAGAGTGTCGCTCTCGACGACCTCCCCGACCACCTCGGCCCCGATGGTGAAGGGCGGATCGGGCGTGTCGCCGTAGAAGCGTCCGGAGCCGATGGCCAGGTCCACGGGGTTCATGCTGGCGGCCCGCATCCGCAGCAGCGCCCAGCCAGGGGCGCGTTCAGGCTCCCGCACGTCGTGGATGGACGGCGTGGCCCCCCACGAGGTAACGGTCAGTGCTCTCACAGCGCCTCGATCGCGTCGCGGAAGTCGTCGGCCATCCCGTGATGTCCGTGCTTCTCGGCCTGATCGATGCCGGTCAGGTAGGCGTCGGCGGCCTCGTCGGGCCGGCCCAAGCGGGCCAGGGCGTCGCCGAGCTTGCCCCAGGCGTTGCCCTCGTCCTCGGCCAGTGCGAGGTAGGCGCGCAGCTCGTCCACCGCCGGCGCCCACTGCTCGGCGCGAACGAGCTCGTTCGCGTAGCCGTAGCGGGCCCTGGGCTCTTCCGGCTGCTCGGCGGCGAGCGTGGCGAACAGGTCGAGGCGGTCCATGGCGCGGAGCGTATCGCGCCCGCCTCGGTGCTATCGCGAGACGCGGAAGCCGAACGAGCCGGACTCGGTGTGGCCGTCCGCGACCACGACGCGCCAGTACACCGTGTAGCGCCCGACTCGGTCGCTGGCCGTGGTGACGAGCACCTGGCCCTTGTTGTTGGCGTTCAGCCGGGAGCGCGTGGTGTGGTTGCGGCCGGTGGTGCCGTGCACCACCCGCACCCAGCGCACGCTCTTGATGCTGCGGCCGAAGGTGAGCACCACGGTCTTCGGCAGGTGGGCCACCGTCGTCCCTCGTGCCGGTTTGGTGCGCACGAGTGGCGTGTGCGCGATCGCCGGGGCAGCCACCCCCGCCATCACAAGGGCCGTCAGGGCGTAGGCGATCGTGCGGTGAGCGCGGGAACTGCGGTGCATCGAGACCTCCGGTTGAGGACGGACCATTCAACGTTACGGCGAACCGAGGCCCGGCACATCGGGGAAATGCCCGGCACGGGACATACGGCTCGTCCGGCGACCGCACGTAAGCTCAGGTCATGCAGATCGCCAGCCTCGAACGCGCCGACGCCTTCACCACCGCCGACGGCAGCACCATCCGCGAGCTGTTCGGGCCCGCCACCACGCGTGCCGCCAACCAGAGCCTCGCCGAAGCGACGCTGGCGCCGGGCCAGCCGACACAGCGTCACTACCACCGGGTGGCCGAGGAGATCTACTACATCACCCACGGCAGCGGCCGTATGGAGATCGATGGGGTCGAACGGGACGTCGCGCCCGGTGACGCCATCCTCATCCCCCCGGGCGCCTGGCACCAGATCACCGCCGGCCCGGGCGAGCCGCTGCGCCTGCTGTGCTGCTGCGCGCCGGCCTACTCACACGACGACACGTACTTCGTCTGAAGCTCCGACTTTGTGCTTTCTGACGGTTCGCGCTGCAGCGATTCGTGCCCGGAAAACACCGTTCCTCGTGCGGATCACCACGATGATGCATGCCGGAGAGACCGGTGCTAGCGTGTCACAAAGTTTGCGCCGTGGCGCCGCCTCAACCCGCCCGCCACACCTCGTCAGTGCCAGGAGCAACGCGCGTTGAACTTGCGTGACTATCTTCCCGTGCTCGTCTTCTTCGCCCTCGGTCTGGCGGTGGGCGGAGCGATGCTCGGGGCGTCCTTCCTCTTCCGGCGCAAGCGGCGCAATGCGATCAAGGAGTTGCCCTACGAGAGCGGCATCCTCGCGACCGGTGCGGTGCGCCAGCGCTTCTCGATCGACTTCTACCTCACGGCCATGCTGTTCATCGTGTTCGACATCGAGCTCGCGTTCTTCTACCCGCTGGCCGTGGTGCTGAAGTCCGTCGGGACCGCCGCGGTGATCGAGCTGGTCGTGTTCGTGGCGGTGCTGGCCGCGGGCCTTGCCTACGTGTGGCGGAAGGGGGCGCTCGAGTGGCGCTGATCCCGCCCCCCGGCACACCCGTCGATCGCGCGCCCCGTACCGACGAGACCGTCGACTGGGACCTGCGCGACGCCGACGTGAACGACTTCGTCAACCGGGGCCTGTTGCTCACCACGGTCGACCGGCTGCGCGCCTGGGCGCAGGCCTCGTCGGTGTTCCCAGCCACGTTCGGTCTGGCCTGCTGCGCCATCGAGATGATGCACACGGTTGCCCCGCGCATCGACATCGCCCGCTTCGGCGCCGAGGTGTTCCGCGCCTCGCCGCGCCAGGCGGATCTGATGATCGTCTCCGGGCGCGTGTCGCAGAAGATGGCCCCGGTGCTGCGCCACATCTACGAGCAGATGCTCGAGCCGAAGTGGGTCATCAGCATGGGCGCTTGCGCCTCCAGTGGCGGGGTGTTCAACAACTACGCCCTCGTGCAGGGCGTCGACAAGATCGTCCCCGTCGACGTCTACGTGCCGGGCTGCCCGCCGCGACCCGAGGGGCTCATCGAGGGCTTCCAGTTGCTGCAGACCAAGATGGGTTCGGGCAAGGGGCAGCGCTCGTCGAAGCAGCTGATGGCCGAGCGCGACGCGAAGGGCGCCGCCACCTGAGCGATCTCGGCGTCATGCTCGGCAGCGCCCGTCCCGGCGCGATCGTCGACGAATACGAGGAGTTCGGCGAGATCACCCTCGAGATCAAGCCGGACCGGCTGCTCGACGTCTGCCGTGAACTGGCCGACGCCCCGATGTCGTTTCGCATGCTCACCGACGTGACCTGCGTCGACTTCCCGAACGCGCCGGGACGCTTCCGCTTGGCCTATCAGCTCTACTCGCTCGAGTCGGCGGCGCGGCTGCGGCTGCGCGTGTGGGCCGGGGCCGAGAACCCCACGGTGGATTCGGTGGTGCCGGTGTGGCCCACGGCCAACTGGCTCGAGCGCGAGGTGTACGACATGTTCGGCATCGTGTTCCTTGGCCACCCCGATCTGCGGCGGATTCTGATGCCGGAAGA
>WBZQ01001036.1_pt1 | contig 20048 bp, 20 predicted proteins | sample 5204251 | NCBI WGS metagenome assembly WBZQ01 (sample SAMN12412402, study PRJNA552823) | activated sludge metagenome | isolation source: activated sludge from nitrification reactor of wastewater treatment plant... | place: USA: Virginia | collected 2017-09
TGATTATTTTTTCCGGTGTGCGCCAGGATCAACGCCTGTTTATGGCCAGTATTTTTCTGGTTGGGTTGGGTTGTGGGCTATTGACAGTGAGCAGTTTGAGTTTTATGCTCGATATGACTGTACCGCAAGCAGCCGGGCTCTATATGGGCGCGTGGGGCGTAGCCAACTTTGTTGGCCGAGCGGCCGGGAATATCCTTAGTGGGTTGATGAGCGATCTGATTCGGCGGTCTACCGGCAACGCTGTATTGGGCTATATGACAGTTTTTGGGTTGGAGCTAGTCGGGATGCTTTTAGGCATATGGCTCCTCCACTCTATTTCAGTAGAAGCTTTCCGTCGCGACGCCGAATTGCGCATCCAAGATGTATTGCGCCTGGCGGTTGATTGACATCATCCCTACGTCGCTCTGCAGCCTAGGTCAAAAGGAAGCCAGCTTGCATCGCGCCAAGGCGGGTGTGATACACTCGAAGTAGTCTCAGGTATCTAGAGACGTGTCAAATGGTTATACTGCGATAGCAATGAACCCAGAGTTCTTTAGTAAAAAACAAGCGACTCTGGTTTTCATTCAAAGCAGAGTTTATACTGCGGTTACAATGAGAACCGGAGTTTTTTAAGCCTATTTTCGGGAAGCAAAACTCCGGTTCTCATTCAGAGCTCAGTTTGAGGTGTATCACATGATTAAAGTGTTGATTAGCTACAATATGTTGGCCGGTAAAGAGCAGGAAGCCCAAGATTATTTAATCAATAAATTGGCCCCTGGGCTGGCTCGGCTTGGGTTTCGCATCTCGGATGTACAATATACGATCTGGGGGAATTCTCCGCAGATCCTGAGCGGCGGCGAAGTGGAAAATTTGGAACAAGCACAACGCATCTTTCTTTCCGACTCTTGGGAACGGCTCGCCAATGGCATGTCGTCCCTGACCGATAATTTTAAAGTGCGGGTAGTCAAGAGTCGCCACGACCAGTTGAACTAATCGCCGATGCAGTTTTGTTCGTCTATTATACTGTAGTGGCAATGAGAACCGGAGTTCTTCAGAGGAAATTCGTCGGAAGGCTCCCTCTCGTTTTCATACAGCGCAGAGGATAGCGGATGTGCGTCGCCAGCGATGCCATCCGCCTTTTTTCTTTAACAGGATTTACGCAGCGCCTGATGATTGACTCGTGCTGATTTTTAAATCCATGCACGCCAGTTTCGTCAAGGCTTGCGTAAGTTGTATTTCAGGATTTACGCAGCGCCTGATGATTGACTCGTGCTGATTTCTAAATCCATGCACGCCAGTTTCGTCAAGGCTTGCGTAAGTTGTATATTTAAGAGGCACAACGATGCCAGCAATGCAATCCAACAAAAAGCCCCTTGCCCTGGTGGTCTTCTTGGAAAACGTCGGCCATATCCACGGGTTACCATTATCCCAACGGATGATGGACCTCATTGATTTTGTTACCGAAGAATATGCCAAGTTGCTGCTCCACCTCTATGGCGCTTATCGTCGCTATGACCGGGTGGTCATTTTGGAAGATGAGCGTGCCACTGGCCCGGAATTGGCCGCTGCGCTGACCACCACCAGCCAGACCCATCAGGTAGATCTGTTGTTGCTGGTGCATGGTCACCTAGGCTGTTTGGTCGGATACAAGAACCAGAGCCTGGTCGGCGCCGAAACGTTTGATCCACTGATCCAAGCGTACCAGCAGGATCCTACTTTGATCGACCTGCGCATGGTCTACGGCGTCAATTGTTACGGGGTTACCTTGGCCCCGGTGTGGATGGCGTTGGGTGCCCAGGCAGTCAATGGCGCGGTAGGCGTCAACTGGTTTCCTGAGCCAAGCCTCTCCGTTTTCTTGTACAATTGGCTGAATGGTAAGCCCTATAGCCAGGCCGTACAACTGAGCAATCAATGGGCCAACCGTTTCTGGCGCTTGTTGCTGCGGCGCGACGCCAATGGACAGGATCACCCGGCTGTACAAAGTAGCCGCCAAACCGTCAGCGGCTGGCGTGACATTACGATTTACACCTAATCAATCATCGCTGAGTTTATTATGACCAACCGCTGCCCCGCTTCCCATCGCATTATGCTTCTGGTCACTGCCCACAGCTATCGGGGTGAGGCTTTTCTACAGGCCGCCCAGCGCCTGGACATTGACGTGATCCAGGCTATGGATATGACCAAAGAGCTGGCAGCGTTTTGGCAGCAACCACTCGGCGTAGATTTCACCCAGCCTGAGGCGGCAGCCCAGACCCTGGTCGATTTTGCCCAGACCCAACCCGTGGATGCCATCTTAGCCGTGGATGATAGCGGCACGCTGCTGGCGGCGCGCGCCAGCGACCTGCTCGGCCTCCCGCACAATTCGCCCCGCGCTGCGGAAGCGGCCCGCGACAAGTACCGCATGCGAACCTTGATGGCTGCGGGCGGTGTTCCTTGTCCGGTCTTCCGGCGTTTTTCTACAGCTAGTGATCCCCATCTGGTGGCAGCACAGGTCGATTATCCTTGTGTGGTCAAGCCGCTCAATCTAAATGGCAGCCGCGGGGTAATGCGCGCCGATACGCCCGCTGAATTGGTGACCGCAGTCCAACGGCTGACTCAGATTTTAGAAACGCAACAACCGGATGGGCAGGCTAAGCCTTATCTGGTGGAAGATTTCATCCCCGGCTTTGAGGTGGCCTTAGAAGGAATTTTAGATCAAGGGCAATTGACCGTGTTGGCGCTTTTTGACAAGCCAGACCCCCTCGATGGTCCTTTTTTCGAAGAAACGATCTACGTCACCCCTTCGCGCTTGCCTGCGGCCACACAAAGCGCCATTGCCAATTGTGTGACCAAAGCAGCGCAGGCCTTAGGGCTGCAAGGCGGGCCAGTTCATGCTGAATTGCGCGTGAACGACCAAGGACCGTGGATGTTGGAAGTGGCGGGGCGCTCGATTGGCGGGCTTTGTTCGCAGACCTTGCGTTTTGGGGTAGATGTTTCGCTGGAAGAATTGATCTTGCGTCAGGCCTGTGGGATGCCGCTGTTGACCACGCAGCGCGAAAACAAAGCCAGCGGGGTGATGATGATCCCGATTCCTGGCCCTGGCATCTTGCAAGCAGTAACCGGTGTAGCCGCGGCCCAAGCAGTGCCGTTGATCGAAGGGGTGGAAATTACCGCCAAACTCAATTACCCACTCATTCCCTTGCCTGAAGGCGACAGTTACCTCGGCTTTATCTTTGCACGGGGCGAAACGCCCGCCGCGGTGGAGGCAGCCCTGCGCCTTGCCCACAGCCACCTGCATTTTACGATTGTGCCAGAAATTGCGCTGACCTTGCGATAGGCCGCCAGGTACTATTTGCGCCGTGGCGCACCTTTGGTCGGTTGAGACGGTGTCCAACCTTCGGGCATAGCGGCTTCGGCGCCAAAGAAGAATTCCTGCATCTGTTGCTTGAGAAATTCCTGCGCTTGCGGATCGGCCAGACTCAGGCCATAATGGTTGATCAGGATGATCGACTGTTGCATCCACATCTCCCAAGCCTGCCGCGAGATATTGTCATAGATCCGTTGGCCCAGTTCGCCCGAATACGGCGGGCGATCCAGCCCTGGTAATTCACGACCCAGTTTTACACAGTTAACCATGCGTGCCATTGTCTGCCTCGTTTTATCAATCCGGGATTGAATCGTTCCACCTGTCAATCCATGTTTGGATGATTATAGATGCCGTAGGATGTCATGTCAAAAGTACCTCAATCTACAACTGTTCCCTCGCCGTTACCCAGGGTTTTATTTTTGGGGACCCAGGGTATTTTTTCACGTACCGTGTTAGGAACCCTGCTGAACGCGCAGATTCCACTGTGTGGGGTGCTGCTGCCTGCGCCAGCGCACCTGGACCCCCCCGTCCGCCTACGACCAGCCCCATCTCTCCAACGCAACAACGAGTTGCTCCTGTCGGCATCCCCCAGCACCCAGACAATGGTGCAGGTGGCCTGGCAACACAATTTACCAGTTTTCGAGGTTGGCAGACTAACAGACCCGACCGTGTGCGAGCTTGTCCAAACATTAGCCCCAGATGTAGCCTGTGTCGCTTGTTTTTCCAAGAAGATTCCCCGAACCTTGCTCGCCTTGCTCAAGTATGGCTTTTTGAATGTTCACCCTTCGCAGCTCCCGGCCTACCGGGGACCGGCTCCGCTTTTTTGGCAACTGCGCGACGGCATCCACCCCCTGCATGTAACCGTCCATTGGATGGATACCGGATGGGATACCGGGGATCTGGCCAGCCAAGCTGCATTCAACCTGCCTGATGGCGCTGGCGGCGCTACGATTGATCAACACGCTGCCGAGGTTGGCGGGGCATTGTTGGTCAATGTCTTACAGGCCATTGCAATGGGCCATCCACCCCGCACGCCTCAACCACCCGGTGGCAGCTATCAAAGCTGGCCCTCAGCGACAGCCTTTACCCTGGAAACCAACTGGTCGGCGCAACATGCCTTTAACTTTATGCGTGGCACCAGCGAATGGGGCTATGCCTATCAGGTAGAGGTGAACAACAAAACGTTTTGGTTGACTCACGCCCTTACCTACGCAGCCAATGAGACCCTCCCAGAATCGCATCGCATCTATGGCACTGAGGTAGCGCTGCAATTCAATCCCGGTGTTTTGCGCGCCCTGCTCGGGTCATAATATCACCACACTACAGCGAGCAGACCGACGAAGCTATCCGGCTGCGCAATGCCAGTGGAAGAGATTGAAGTACATAGGACCTACGCACCGCCCAGAAGCGAGGCTTTTTAGAAAAGCCTCGCTTCTCTAATAAAATCTTGGCCATTGAATTTTTTAGCGAGTTTGACAGCGACTTTTGCCCCGTGCTACAATAGATTGAGGGCAAAGTGGTCTGACCATTTTGCCGCATCTCTTTTCCCTTAGACAAGCTTAGTTCTTTGATCATACGCTGTTGCAGCCATGCAATAGCCGGCGTGTTGCGCTGGCTGGTTTGTTCTGCAACACTCGTAATCAAATTGTTTTTAATAAGAGGAGGTCGCGTTAGATAGCAAGAATGTGTGATTTTATGATCGAGAGTGTTTTTCGGAAGGAGATTTATGATAGAAACAATCTCGCCGGAGGCTGACAGATAAGCGAAAACCAAGCCCTGTCAGTCTGAGATGGCACTGTCGGAAGAAAGCAGCCAAAGGCGATCACATCCTTAAATCATAGCCTGTACCGGAGGTCGGAAGGCGCAAGTTCAGCGAGAGGCTACGCCGGGGGCGGGATGGACGTTGCAAGTACACGGCAGTAAAGTCGGCAAATTGTGCTCGGTAGTGGCTACGTCGAGCACGTTAATATCGCTCGTGGATAGGGTGTAAGACCCAATGCAGTACGGGCGGTCCTAATTGAAGCGAGTACAATTGAGTGTGGATCATATTATCTCACTTGAAAGGTAGCAGAAACGTCTATGCAACAGAGCAATGTAAGTCGTCGGCAGTTTTTACAATTGGCAGGTGGGGCTGTCGCCATGGCAGCATTGGCCGCCTGCGCTGCTCCGGGTGCTGGTGGTGGCGCTGGCCAGGCCGCTGCACCAGCGGCGGCGCCCAAAGAACTCGTCTTCTGGGGGCATGATCAGCATCCAATCGATCTGGCTGCTGAGGGATTTGTTAAGAAATACGCCGAGGTAAAATGGGTATCGCCGCACCCGGCTGATTGGCCACAAAAGCTTGTTGCCGCAATGGCTGCCGGCAGTGGTACGCCTGATTTGGCCTGGGCCGAAGCCACCCAAGCCCAAGATTGGGGTTGCAATGATCTGCTGACCGACCTGACCGACCAACTGAAGCCGGTCTTGGATCAATATCATCCAGCCAAGGTCGCTGAAACCTTTATTGCCAAGTCGGGCAAGTATGTGGGTTGGCCCGGCGATATCAGCGTGAGCGGCTGGTACTATCGCGAAGACAAACTCAAAGATGCCGGTTTTGGCAATACAGATTTTGAAAAGCTCACCTGGCCGGATTTCCTCTCCATGGCGGCTGAACTAAAGAAGAAAGATCTTTACACCTTCTGCTTCCCGGCTGATGGTTGGAGCGCGCTCTTTATGTTTGCCTTGCACCAACTTGGCGGCACTGCTGTGAGCAAGGATGGGCAAACCATGACTGTCGGTGATGAAAAAGGCATCGCGGCCATGCAAATTGTCAAAAACCTGTGGGATTCGGGCGGCGGCTTGGATGTCGCATGGTGGAGTCCACCGTATTGGGCCGCCTTAAAGGAGGGCAAACTGATTGGTGACTTCGCTGCCGCCTGGGCCAAAGGCTTCTGGGAAGCCAACTTGAAGGACGCTGAGGACAAGAGTGCCTTTGGTAACTGGCGGATTGCCAAGTTCCCCACTGGCGATGGCATCAAATATCGCACAGGCATTTGGGGCGGCGCACAACTGGTGACACCCAAAGCAGCTAAAAACACCGAGGGTGCCATTGTCTTTATGAAGTACGCCTTGGGTGATCTGGAAGGTGCGGGACTGTGCGGAAAATGGGGTATTATCCCAGCTTACCGGCCCTATCTGGAATCCAAAGATTTCCTGGATCAGAAGTCGCCTGTCTTTGGTGATTGGGAATTCTGCAAGTTCTGGGCCAGCCAAGAGAAAGAATTGTCACCCGAATTCTACCGTCCGGCCGGTTGGGATGCGGTGAACACCGTCATTGGCAAAGAGATGGTGCCGATTTTGAAGGGTGAGATGTCAGTTCAAGATGGTATGGCCCGCATTGTGGAGTTAGCCACACCGGATTTTGAGCGAACACGTTGCTCATAAATAGAAGATTGTGAGTGACAGGGGCAGGATTTGATCGGCTACGCTAGTTGGTTCGTGGCGTATGTCAACGGATCCTGCCCCTGCGTTGGAGGGTTCATGGCGCAGACGGCTTTACCGCGAACGATACCGTCAGAACGTTCTCGTTCTCTTTGGCAAGAGATCATCCGACATTGGATGGATTATCTCTTTATTGCCCCCTTTTTTCTTACCTTTGTCGTGTTTAGTCTCTACCCGCTCGGCTGGGCATTACAACTCAGTTTCAGCCGCTGGCGTGGCTTTGGAACCATGACCTTCGTCGGCTTAGAGAACTATCGCGTCATGCTCAAAGATCCCTACATTTGGCAGGCGTTGAGAAACACGCTGGAATTTGCCTATATCTTGTTGCCAACGGGGATTTTTCTGGCCATTCTCCTGGCGGTCTTTTTGAACCTCAAAAACCTCAAGGGACGTGGTTTTTTTCGAGCTATCTACTTTCTACCCTATATCACTTCCAGCGTGATCGTTGCCATTGTTTTTACCCAAGTTTTTGATGATCAGATGGGATGGCTGAACCAAGGACTGAACGCCTTAGGCCTCGGTGCTGTCCCCTGGTTGCGCGGCAATGGCTGGGCGGCTAAATGGGTTGTGATTATCCTTACGCACTGGGGTGGGATTGGCTATAATGTACTCTTATTTCTCGGTGGCTTACAGGGCATTGAAGCGGAATTGTACGAAGCGGCGCGTATCGATGGCGCCAATGATTGGCAAATATTTTGGCGGATTACCCTGCCCTTGCTTTATCCTATTATCTTTTTCCTGATCATCATTGCCACCATTGGCCTCATGAATATGTTCAACCAGCCTTATATGTTGACCAAAGGTGGCCCCAAAGGTGAAACCACTACGTTAATGCTACGCCTCTATGAACTGGGCATTGGCGGACAGCGTTATGGAGATGCTTCTGCCTTCGGTTTCTTAATTGGGATACTGGTTATTGTTATTTCGGTTGTACAAATTCGCATCTTACGGCAACGTGAAAGCACCTAATAGATAGCATAGGCGGGTGATACTATCTATCCTGCCTGGTAGAATAGCTAAAGGCATGAACAATGACTGTGATGAGCGCACGCCAATCAACACAAAGAAGTATGCCCTGGACTCATTACGTTCAGCGGTTATTGCTCCGTTTGTTGCTTTACCTGCTGTTGATCTTTTTTGCGTTAGTTTTTATCTTTCCGTTTTATGATATGTTTATCGGCTCGTTTATGAGCGATACAGCCCTCTTTAGCAGCAGCCCACAGTTTTGGCCCAAAGATGGCTTTAATCCTATTTCATATCAACAACTATTTACCGAGTTAGGTTTTGCGCAGCCACTCTTTAATAGCTTTTACATAGCAGCGGTGCGGACGATTGGTGCGCTTTTCTTTTGTTCACTGGCGGGGTTTACTTTTGCCAAACGCCGGTTTCCAGGACGCGACAAACTTTTCTACTTTATGCTCGGCACCATGATGTTGCCAACCCAGGCGACCCTGATCCCTTGGTATTTGTTGATGGTGCAAAAATTGCATTGGAATGACACCTACTGGCCCTTTTGGTTGCCAACTTGGGCCAACGCCTTTGGCATTTTTTGGATGCGCCAATATGTTGCTTCTACAATTCCGGATGAAATGCTAGAAGCTGCTGCTATTGACGGTTCTTCGGTTTTTGGCGCCTTTATGCGGATTGTTCTGCCTCTGATCGCACCGGGTATGGCAGTCCTCGGTATTTTGGATTTTGTGGCAGGCTTTAATGATTTCTTGGGGCCTTTGTTGATCCTTGCTTCCCCCGATAAGATCACAGCGCCGTTGGCATTGGCAAATTTCAAGGGTTCAACCATTATTGCCCCGCGCTATTCGTTGATGTTTGCCGGCAGTGCCCTGGCCACGCTGCCGCTGATCATCATCTTTTTTGCCTTTCAGCGCCAGTTGATCAGCGGTATTATGTCGGGGGCAGTGAAGGGGTAGCCCAGCATGATCCAAAATCGGTTAGAGCAGCGCCATCTGAACTGGGAAGCCTGCTACAACACTCGCGACCTGGGGGGTTTGCTTACAACGAATGGCGAAACAACGCGTTGGGGCGCTGTGATCCGTTCAGATATTCTTGAGCGATTAACGCCCAACGGTCGGCAAGCGTTACTTGACTACGGTGTACGCACGATCATCGACCTGCGCGGAGTCGATGAAGTGGCTGAAGGTCCCTCGCCTTTTGCGCATCCCAGCGGCTCACCAGCTGCGCCGCACTATCGCAATCTGCCATTGGAGAAATATTACCCACATGTCAGTGAGCTGATTGGGAAGGCACAAAGCCGAGGTGCGGTTTACTGCATTACCTTAGATCATTATCCAGATTGTGTTGCTGCTGTGATCAGAGCCATTGCCAATGCGCAACCGGGTGGGATTGTGATTCACTGCCATGCTGGCAAGGATCGCACAGGGATTGTGGCTGGGCTTCTGTTGAAACTCGCCGGTGTGGCCGATGAGATCATTGCTGCAGATTATGCAGAAAGTCAGGCACGGCTTTGGCCGCTTTATGAACAAAAGACAGTAGAGGCTGGGGGCGAAGAGAAAGTGGATTTCTGGCTGAAGCCGACAGCCTTACCAGAGATGATGCAGATGATGTTGGATCACCTTGCTGCAAAGTATGGTGGGGTTCACCTGTATTTACAACAGGCTGGATTAACTGAAGTTGAACTCAATGCGGTAGCGGCCCGACTGATTGGCTAAATGTATTCAAGATTCGGGTCGTTGCGGATATAGGCCAGGCGCTGACCAAGATAAGGCAAAGGGGGTAAGTGGTGCCAACGACGCAGCAAATGGTAAGCTGGGGAGGTGAGTAGCCGACAGGCATCGACTGCTTCTCGCCACGATGGGGTACGGATCTCTTGGATTGTCTCCTGTTCAGGGAGGATACCAAAATCCCAGGCTGCGCAAAGCCGGGCCAGAAAATCCACCTGATCTGCCAGGGTGAGCAGTTCGTCTGGGACTTCGGTATCTGGATAGAGTGTACCATCAATCCATGTGTTCATAGTGAAATTTTGTCACCTAGACCCTGAGCAGCCAATGCCTGCAAACACGCTTCAGCATAATCTGGAATATGGGTCGGACGGCTCGGTTTGGCTGGTAGTTTTGGTTCCATATCATTTATTGTAGATGGGGTTTCCCCTTTACACCAAAGATCAACATTAGATTAGGAGCATTGCATGAAACTTGTTACATTCAAACCGCGTGGTGGTAGCGCCCAGCTAGGCGCGATTGTTGGGGATCGGGTCGTCAATCTGGCTGAAGCGTCGGGCGGCAAGCTGCCCAATGACATGAAGTCTTTGCTTGAGTTGGGCGATGACGGTCTGAAGCTGGCCAAGAAAGTCGCCACCAAAAAAGCCGCAGGTGAGATTGGTGTCAAGCTGAGTGATGTCAAGCTGTTGGCGCCGATTAGCAACCCCAACAAGGTGGTGGCCATTGGTCTCAATTATCTGGACCACATCCGTGAATCCAACGCCAAGGTGCCTTCGATTCCGATTATGTTCACCAAATACACCACCTCGATCATTGGTGATGGGGATACGATTCGTTGGTCAGCCAGCGAAACCGCCAAGGTAGATTGGGAAGTCGAGTTGGCCTTGGTGATTGGCACACGCGCCTATCGCGTCACCGAAGAAGATTCCTTTAACTATATCGCCGGCTATACCGTGGCCAATGATGTGAGCGCACGCGACCTGCAAGGCGAACGCGGCGATCAATGGATTCGCGGCAAGTCGCTGGATACCTTCTGCCCACTTGGCCCGTGCATTGTCACCAAGGACGAAATCGCCGATCCGCACAATTTGGGACTGCGCACCATTGTCAATGGGCAAACCATGCAAGATTCCAACACCAAGGAATTGCTCTTCAAGATTCCCCATTTGATCGCATATCTGAGCCGCGCCTTTACCCTGCTGCCCGGCGATGTGGTCATCACCGGGACGCCTCCAGGCGTCGGATCAGGCATGAAACCGCCGGTCTTCCTGAAAAACGGCGATGTAGTGAAGGTGGAAATTGATGGAATTGGCTCGTTAACCAATCCTTGTGTGGCAGAAGCGTAAAGAATAGGGATTAGGGATACTGGATTAGGGATTAAGTAGCACAATTCGCCTAATCCTGTATCCCTAATCCCAAGGAAAAAGATGATGTCACAAGAAACCTTTATGATCACCGGGGCCATGGGCTGTATTGGCTCCTGGGTGATGCGCAACCTGGTACAGGATGGGGCGACGGTCATCGCGACTGATGTAGCCACCGAGCCGCGCCCAGAGGGCTCCCGTCCACGCCAGGTGATGAGCACTGACCAATTGGCCCAGGTCAAGTTTGTCAAGCTAGATGTCACTGATCTGAACGCGGTGCGCAGCGTCGTGGATGAACATGGCATCACCCATATTGTCCATTTGGCGGGATTACAGGTGCCCTTCTGTCGGGCCAATCCTTCATTGGGCGCCCAGGTCAATGTGGTCGGCACGGTGAATATTTTTGAAGCCGCACGTCACGCGGGTATCAAAAATTTGTCCTATGCCAGTTCATTGGCCGTCCTGGGGCCAGCCGAAGAATATCCCGATGGCATTGTCGGGGACGATGTGCCGTTGTTACCACGCACGCTTTATGGCGTCTACAAGGTGGCCAACGAAGGCACCGCCCGTATCTATTGGCAAGATTGGCAGGTGGGCAGCGTTGGTCTTCGCCCCTATATTGTCTATGGAGTCGGGCGCGACCAGGGCATGACCAGCGACATCGCCAAGGCGATTCTCGCTGCTGCAGCTGATCGACCCTATCACATTCGCTTTGATGGGCCGGTTGGGCTGCAACATGCCGATGATGTGGCCAAGATGTTTATCGGGGCAGCACGCGCTGCTTATCAAGGCGCAGCGGCCTGTAATTTGCGCAATGATGTGGTAGATGTGGCTGATTTTGTCCAGATGCTCAAAGCCGAAGCACCCAACGCCCAAACCACCTTTGCCACCAACAAACCCCTGCCCTTTCCCTGGGATCTAGATGATGGGGGGCTGCGCGAGATTTTGGGTGGAATGCCCTGGACACCGATCCAGACCGCGATTCGGGAGGATCTAGCCCGCTTCCGCGCCTTGTTGCAACAGGGGCTGATCGACCTGAAACAATTGGATGCCTAATCAATCGAATGCATAGTTAGCGGAGTGAGCATGAGTGCACTGAGCAACGTTCCCTTGGGCGGGAAAAATTCCTTGCCTGTCACCAACTTTGGCCTGGGTTGCGCACCATTGGCCAATCTCTATCAGCCTGTTCCCGAAGCGGCGGCCATCGCCACGATTCAAAGTTGTCTGAACCAGGGAATACGCCTCTTTGACACCGCCCCCCTCTATGGCGCCGGCTTGAGTGAAACGCGTATTGGCCAGGCCTTGCAAGGCATTCCGCGTGCCAATTATGTCATTTCGACCAAAATCGGGCGGGTGCTCAGCGATGATGGCAAAAGTTTGGCCTTTGACTACACGCGCGATGGCGTCATGCGTAGTCTGGAAGGCAGCTTGAAACGGCTCCAGGTGGATTATGTAGATATTCTGCACATCCATGACCCTGACAATCACCAGCATCAAGCCTTGGAAACAGCCTTTCCGACCCTGGCCGATCTGCGCAGCCAGGGGGTGATCAAAGCGATTGGCGCCGGCATGAATCAATGGCAGGCCTTGATGCACTTTGCCCGCCACGCCGATTTTGATGTGTTTCTGCTGGCCGGGCGCTATACCTTGCTAGAACAGACCTCGCTGGAGTTTCTCAAGCTTTGCAAAGAAAAAGGCATCGGCATCTTTCTCGGCGGGGTGTATAACAGCGGCATTCTGGCCACCGGGCCGATTCCGGGCGCCAAATACAACTATGCGGAGGCGCCGCCAGCTTTGATGGAGAAGGCCAGGGCCATTCAAACCGTTTGCCAACAATACAATGTACCGCTGAATGTGGCGGCGCTACAATTTGCGCGTTTTCACCCGGCAGTGACAGCCCTGGTGGTTGGCGCCATCTCGCCGGCAGAGGTTGAGACCAACCTGCGCTCGCTGGAGACACCCATTCCGGCTGCGTTGTGGCAGGAGTTGCGTACTCAAGGATTAATTGAGCCAGATGCGCCGGTTCCCATGTGATCGATAAAATAGGAACACAGAGACCCCAGAGAAGTCACAGAGAACACAGAGTTTTTTCTCTCTGTGTTCTCTGTGTAAGCTCAGTACTCTCTGTGTTCCTATTTTGTTATAAGTATATTGTTCAATCCTAATGATTGCCAACATCAAGCCGTTGTTCGGGGCGCTCAAAAAGAGTGCGCTTTCGGAAAACATTGTCGATCAATTGCTTTCATTGATCCGCGAACGCGAATTGCATCCGGGTGACAAGTTGCCGCCAGAGCGTGAACTGGCCCTGCAACTTCATGTCAGCCGACCTTCGCTGCGCGAAGCTTTGCGCGCCTTGGCCATTATGAACGTGATCGAGATTCGGCAAGGGGATGGCACCTATGTCACCTCGCTAGAACCGAATCTCCTCATGGCGCATTTAGATTTTGTCTTTGCCCTGACCGATACGACCTTTCTGGAACTGTTTGAAGCGCGGCGCATCTTAGAACCAGGCATTGCGGCGTTGGCAGCCATGCACATTACGGCAGAAGAGCTTGCCATGCTGGAGCGTTGTTACGCCCGTTCGCTGGAAGATGCTCATGATCTGGAGCGTTTTGTGGAGGACGATCTGGAATTGCATGAAATCATTGCCAAAGCTGCCAAGAATACCATTTTACAACGGTTTATGACCAGTGTCAGCCAGTTGGGCAAGGTCAGCCGCCAGCGCACTGTTGAATTGCCAGGGATTCCGGAACAGTCGGTGCGCGATCATCGGGCCATTATCAATGCCCTCAAGGAGCACAATCCCGCCGCGGCCAGTCAGGCCATGCTCCTCCATCTGAATAATGTTGAGCAAGAACTAAAGCAGACAAACTTTTACCAGTCGAGATCAACCCATGGCTGCTAAACCTGAATCAGTTTCACAACGCGAGGCTATCTCCAGCGCCAATCGACCTCGTGCAAGCGGCTGGCTGGGCAGTCAGCGCGACCAGCAAACCACCTGGACACTGACCTTGATGGCTTTGCCCGGCGTCCTGATGCTCTTGGTCTTTGCCTATTTGCCGATGATTGGGCTGATCATTGCCTTTAAGGATTACAAATTTGCCCAAGGCATCTGGGGCAGCGCCTGGGTGGGCGTTAGCAACTTCCGCTATCTCTTTGGTGCAGATGCGGCGCTGCGGGTGACGCGCAATACGCTCCTCATGAACAGCCTCTTTATTGTCAGCGGCACCGTGGCGTCGCTCACCATTGCCCTGTTGATGAACGAGGTTTACACCAGTTGGGCCAGCAAATATTACCAAACCTTGCTCTTCTTTCCCCACTTTATTTCCTGGGTGATTGTCAGCTATTTTGTCTTTGGCTTTCTCAACGGTGATACAGGCATTGTTAATAAACTGCTCGCCTCGTTTGGGATCAAGCCGATTGCCTGGTATCGTGAGCCAGGGTATTGGCCGGCGATTCTCACCTTGACCAATCTCTGGAATGGCGTGGGCTTTGGCAGCATCGTTTATCTGGCCGGCATTCTGGGCATTGACACCACCTATTTTGAGGCCGCCAAAATTGATGGCGCCAACAAGTGGCAGCAAATTCGCTATATCACCTTGCCCTTGCTCTTGCCGATTGTGATCATTCTGGTGCTGCTTTCGATTGGGCGCATCTTTAACGCCGATTTTGGCCTCTTTTTCTTTGTCCCACGCGACACAGCACAACTCTATAGCACCACCGATGTCATTGACACCTTTGTCTATCGCTCGCTGGTGAAGCTGGGTGACATTAGCATGGCCGCCGCCGCTGGCTTTTATCAGTCGTTTGTCGGCTTTGTCCTGGTGGTGATCGCCAACTGGGTGGTGCGCAAGATCAATCGGGATTATTCGTTATTCTAACGTCGCAGTCTAAACGGAAGCGGGATCATGTACATTGATGACTTCATCTGGTTACCTGATATAGAAGATAAACTGGCATTCAAGCATCAGGTGTCCGGTGACGAAGCAGAGGAAGTATTTTTTATCAACCCCATTTTCGCTTTGTCGAGTCGGGTAATCGAGCAGGTGAAGATGTATACTCAGTCAGTGGACAGACGAACGCTGGACGCTATCTGATCGTGTTCTTTGTCTATAAGCCAGGAAATCTGGCATTGATCGTAAGTGCTCGTGACATGGATCAAAGTGAGCGCAGATATTATGAACGAAAATAGCGCAGTAAAACAAACTAGCATCTCGCAAGCTAATACAATTGAAGAAATTGCCGCCTATTGGGATTCCCACAGTCTTGCTGATCATTGGAATGAAACGCACGAGGTGTCATTTACCGTACGGGCACGCCGCCGACATCGAATTGTCATTGACCCTGATATTTTCTCGATGATTGAATCAAGAGCCCGAGAACGCGGCGTACAACCTGAGACGTTAATTAATCTATGGTTGAATGAACGTTTGTTAGAAAAGGCTTAAACGACCAAACTATGCAAAAAGCAATGTTTGATTGGAGCAAGCTCTTTGTCCACCTGCTGTTGACCTTGATCGGCCTGGCCTGTCTGGTGCCGATGCTGCTGGTCATCTCGATTTCGCTTTCTGACGAAAAGGTTGTGGCGCGCCAGGGCTATAGCCTGTTGCCGGTGGGCTTCAGCACCTTCGCCTATACCTATATCATGCAGAAGCCAGGGCAAATTCTGCAAGCCTATGGCGTAACCATCGCCGTGACGACGATTGGCACAGTGACGGGGTTGCTGCTCTGCGCCATGTTGGGCTATGCCATTTCGCGCAAGGACTATAAATTTCACACCATTTTGTCCTTTTATGTCTTTTTTACCCTGCTCTTCAATGGCGGCATGGTGCCTTTTTATATTGTCGTCACCCGCTATCTAGGGTTGAAAAACAGCATGTTGGCCTTGATCCTGCCCTACCTGGTGACCGCCTGGTATGTGCTGATCTTGCGCACCTCGTTTGCTCAGTTGCCCGGTGAATTGCTGGATGCGGCGCGCATTGATGGCGCCGGCGAGTGGCGCATCTTTTTCCAGATTGTGCTGCCGCTCTCCAAACCGGTGCTGGCTACCATTGGCCTCTTTTTCATCCTGCGCTACTGGAACGATTGGTTCCTGGCTCTGCTCTTTATTGACAAAGAAATGCTTTATCCGCTGCAATATTTGCTCTATGTGCTCATGGCCAACATCAACTTTCTGGCTTCCAACCCACAGACCACCGGCGTGCCGATCCCCGCCCAGTCGGCGCGCATGGCCATGGCAGTCCTGGCCTTTGGGCCGGCCCTGTTTAGCTTCTTGCTTCTGCAAAAATATTTTGTGCGCGGCATCACGATTGGAGGACTAAAAGGGTAAAAATTGCGCGATTATCTTTTTCTCATTCTGTCAGAAATTGTCTGACGTAATCATCATTCAATCCATTTAACCCAAGGAGAAACTGTTATGCATTTGAAAAAAATCTTTGCCACCATCAATCTTCTGTTGGTGTTGGCCCTGCTGGCGGCCTGTGTGGCGCCGGGGGGAGCGCCTGCCAGTGGCGGCACCCAGGAGCAAGCCCCAGCCGCCAAGTCGGACCTGGTGCCGGTGACCTACACTTATGCTGGCCGCGGCGTACCGCGTGATCTGCAACAGGTGCAAGATGCGCTCAATAAGATCCTCAACGAGAAAATCCATGTCAACTTGACGTTGGAGCCGATTGACTTTGGCTCCTACAACGACAAGATGCAACTGCGCCTGGCCTCCGGCGAAGAGTGCGACATCATTTTCACCGCACCGTGGATCAACAGCTACACCAACAACGTAGCCAACGGTGTGCTGGCCCCGCTCGATGATCTGCTGCCCAGCGAAGCGCCAGGGCTGTGGAAGAGTATGCCAGCCAGCACCTGGGAAGCCGCTCGCATCAAGGGCCATATCTACGCCGTCATCAACCAACAGATCTTCCCCAAGCCCTGGGGCGTCCATGTGCGCAAAGATCTGCTGGAAAAGTACAAATTCAGCTTGGATGGCGTCAAGAAGTGGGAAGATATGGAGCCATTCCTGGAAGCGGTGAAAAATGGCGAAGGCATCACCCCGATCATCTCTGCTGCGCCTGGTTCCAGCATGTGGCGCGCCACCTATTATGGCTACGATCCGTTGGATGATGGCATCGGCTTTATCGGCGTCAAGGCGGATGACAAAAACTTGAAAGTGGTCAACGTGATCGAAACCCAGGAATTCCGTGATGCGGCCAACCTGACCAAGAAATGGGTGGACGCCGGCTACTTCTCCAGCAACCCACCTTCTTCCGATGAAGCAACGGCCAACTTCCGGGCTGGTAAATATGCCATGGGCTATCATGTGGAAAAGCCCGGAAACGATGTGGAAGCGCAGACTCAGTATGGTTATGAGTTTGTCAGCAAAAACCTGACCGACCCGTTGATTCTCGATACCGCCGGCGCTACGGCTACCTTGAATGGCATCTGCAAGACCTCCAAACATCCTGTGGAAGCCATGCATGTGCTGGAGCTCTTCAACACCGATGCCGAGGTCTACAACCTGCTTTCGCGTGGCATCGAAGGTGTCCATTGGGTCTGGAAAGACCAGGCCAACAAGGTCATGGGCTATCCCGATGGTGTCACCGCCGAGACCAGTGGCTATGACCCCAACACCGATTGGGAATTTGGCAACCAATTCAACGCCTATTACCGTGATCCCAAACAGGTAGGCGCCTGGGAAAAGACCAAGGCCATGAATGACGGCGCCTTCCCGTCCGAGGCACTGGGCTTTGTGGTCGATCGCGAGCCGATCAAGACTGAGGTAGCGCAGGTTTCGGCAGTGCTGAAAGAACTATCGGATCCCATTGCCAACGGCTTTGCCTCCTACGATGAAAAGGCGCCGGAATTGCTGGCCAAACTCAAAGAAGCCGGCAGTGACAAGATTGTTGCCGAAGTGCAGCGCCAGATCAACGAGTGGGCCGCCACCAAGACACAAAGTAAGTAACACAGAGCGCACAAATTACACAGAGAACACAGAGCGTTTGCTAATTCATTCCTCTGTGTTCTCTGTGTCTTCTCCGGGATCTCTGTGTTCCTCAAGTATATCGACAGGTGGTTATGAAAATCGAATCGATTGACTTTTTCTATCTCTCCATGCCGGAAGTGCTCAACATTGGCGATGGCAGCCAGGATGCTCTGCTGGTGCGTGTTCAAGCGGGCAATGACACCGGCTGGGGAGAATGCGAGGCGGCGCCCTTGCCCTCAATCGCCGGGCTGATCTGCCCCATGTCGCACAGCGCTTGCAAACCGGTGCAGGCTTCGGTGTTGGAGCAGCCATTGAACGATGTCAAGGACATCTATCGCATTGGCGATCTGGTGCGGGCCAACAGCCTGGATTTGCTGCAAGCCGACCACATCCTTTCGGGCATTGACATGGCCCTGTGGGATCTCATGGGCAAGCGACTGAGCGAGCCAGTCTACAAACTGCTGGGCTATCACCATGCTTACCCCAAGTTGCCTTATGCCTCTATGCTCTTTGGGGACACAGCCCAGGAGACGCTGGCCAAAGGCCGCCAGGCACGCGCTCAGGGCTACCGGGCCGCCAAATTTGGCTGGGGGCCAATTGGCCAGGGCACTGTGCAAGATGACGCCGATCAATTTATGGCGGCGCGCGAAGGGCTGGGTGAGGATGGCATTCTGCTCATCGACATTGGCACAGTGTGGGTCAACGATGTAGCTGCCGCCAGCCAACGCATCAAGGCGCTGGAAGCGGCACGCGCCACCTGGTTGGAAGAGCCTTTTGTCTCCGGAGCCTTGGACGCCTATAAACAACTCTCCACTCAATCGAGCCAGGTAAAATTGGCTGGCGGCGAAGGCAGCCACAATTTTTATATGGCGCAGCAGATGATCGACTACGCGGGCATCGGCTATGTCCAGATCGACGCCGGACGGATTGGCGGCATGAGTGTTGCCAAGCAGGTGGCAGATTATGCCCAGGCCAAAGGGGTCACCTATGTCAACCACACCTTTACCTCGCATCTGGCCTTAAGCGCCTCGATTCAACCCTATGCCGGCCTGGAAAACGACATCATCGCCGAATATCCCGTCGAGCCAAAATCCTTGGCCCTCGATATTACCACGAATCACATCCAGCCCGACCAGCAGGGGTTGATCCATGCGCCGGCTGCGCCTGGGCTGGGGATGACGGTCAATACGACTGGTTTGCAAAAATATCTGGTGGATGTGGAGATTCGCGTCAAAGGACAATTGCTCTACCAAACGCCTACGTTTTAGGTCGTTCCGGAAAAAATAAGAGAGCCACTTGGTGTGACGCTTCACGCTTCACGTTTGGCAAGCGGTATCGTTTATTTTTCGGCGCTGAACAAACCGACACCCATGTAAGGTGTAATTTTGCGTCAGCACAGAGATGCGTTATAATAAGTTACAGATAAGCCGATCCGCGCTGGCGGATCGGCGCTTGCTTTACTAGGAGTACTACCAAGGAATTGAGCACTGCTGTTTGCGCTGCCGCCGTTTTTGGCGGTATTTTTAATGCCCGAAACCTCAAATGTAACCTTGATTACCAGGATTGGCTATTACATCCAACCTGGTATTGATGAAACAAATCGCCATACTTTTTCGTTCGATCTACAGATTGCGCCTAGTTTCGTCTGTTCCTTTGGCTGAACGACCAATGCGTATCCGTCAAACCCGTGTTGCTAACTCGCACTAAGAGAGCTTATCTCAAAATCGGTTGTGGCTCCAACAAGCCGGCAAGCGATGCAGATGTGATACAGAGATTTTGAGATAATTTCTAAAGACTGATCGCTACACCGCTTTGCCCCTTTGCATGGATGCCCTCGGATGCATAAGTACAACAGCCAAACCCGTTTCGCCTGACATTGCCGCCAACATCCCGCAGGAAGGTTCCTGGTCAATTTCGTTGATCGTCGAGTAATTTTGTAGAGTTTGAAGAGATACAAGCATATGAGTAACAACCAACCGGTCTACCTGACAGAAGAAGGTCTGCAAAAAGTCAAAGATGAATTAGAATATCTGACAACCACGCGCCGGCGCGAGGTGGCGCAGATGATTGCCGAGGCCAAAGCCGAAGGTGATCTCAGCGAAAATGCCGGCTACGATGAGGCCAAAAATGCCCAGGGCTTCTTGGAAGGCCGCGTGCGCGATCTGGAGAATATCCTCAAAAATGCCGTGATTATTGCCGACCAAGAACATGCTGGC
>WBZQ01001037.1_pt1 | contig 20037 bp, 22 predicted proteins | sample 5204251 | NCBI WGS metagenome assembly WBZQ01 (sample SAMN12412402, study PRJNA552823) | activated sludge metagenome | isolation source: activated sludge from nitrification reactor of wastewater treatment plant... | place: USA: Virginia | collected 2017-09
CCTCACAACCGAACCCAATCTCCAAGTCGAGTCAAAGACGAACGTGGTCTTCAAAGCGAAGGACCAGATGACATTTGGCCGGGGCTTCAGCGTGAAGTCGGGTGCAACGCTCCGGTGTCAGGTTGGATGGTGACCGGGGCCCGTCCATGTAGATCACCGACGAAGCCATGGACCAACCGGCGAAAGGATTCAGCGCCGGCCGCCTCGGTCCGTGGTGACGAGGGCCGGCATATCCGGATCGGCAATGACAGCAATATGCAGGATAGCGTGGTGGCGCACGGTTTGGAGACGTTCGAGGGGGATCATGAACTCCCGGAAAATGAAGTCGAAGTCGACGGCGTGAAGTATTCCGTGTACATCGGCAACCGCGTCTCGCTTGCGCACCAGTCGCAAGTGCATGGGCCGGCACGAGTCGGCAATGACACCTTCATCGGCGTGCAGGCGTTGGTCTTCCGGGCGGAAGTGGGAGATCGCGTCGTCGTCGAGCCGGGGGCCAAGATCATCGGCGTCAAGATCGCCTCAGGGCGTTACGTGCCGGCCCTGTCCGTGGTGACGTCCCAAGACGTGGCTGATAACCTGCCGCTCATCACGGATCGTTATCCCTACCGGAACCTCGATGACGGAGTCATTCGCGTCAACATCCAGCTCGCCGAAGCCATCCAGCCACAGGCGATCGGTCGATAGCCGTTTTCTTCCCATCCATTCCCTTCAGCCTCGCTGACCGATTGACTCAGCCGGTAGGGAGGCGTAGGGTTTCCTCGCTCTTTCGAACCGCTTCCTATCGATTCATCGTCCTGTGCTGGCGAGATGGCATGCCATTGTGCATCACGTATCTCCAACCCTTCAGGAGGAATACAGCCATGTGGAAATCCCTCCCAACTACCGCTGCGCTCACCATTGCGTTGATCAGCCCCTCTGCTGTCGTGGCTCAAGAAGCCCCAACAAACGAGACATCGCTGGCTGAACAACTCGTCAATGCGTTGAATGGCGTCTTTGGCGTTCACCCAGGCATGCGCGCGAACCATCCGAAAAGCGTCGTGCTGGAAGGCACGACGCGCCAAGCGTCTCGGCAGCCTCAGTAAGCAAGGCTGTTCATTTGCAAAAGAGGAAGACGCCGATTCCTATAACGGTGCGATTCTCTGCCGGCTCAGGGCAGCCGTCCGTCCCGGACACCAGCCAGATGCCGCGCGGCATGGCCGTAACATTTTCACTGCCGGATGGATCGAAGACCGATCTCGTAGTCCTGTCCTTCAACGGATTCCCCGTGGCGACGGCGGAAGAGTTCAGGGATTTTCTGCTCGCCGTGGGAGCGAGCGGACCTGATGCGCCAAAACCCACCGCGATCGAAACGTTTCTCGAGACTCATCCAGCCGCCAGGAATTTCCTGGAACGTCCGAAGCCACAACCGGTGAGTTATGCCACCCTGCCCTATTTCGGAATCAACGCATTCAAGTTCACGAATGCGAAAGGAGCCGTCACCTTCGGCCGCTACCAGCTCAGGCCAGTGGCCGGCGAGCAGTTCCTCGCTCAGGACCGACTGGACACGATGGGACCCAATTATCTGAGCAGTGAGATTCGCGAACGGGTGCGCCGCAGTCCCGCGAAGTTCAAATTGCTCCTGCAGATTGCCGAGAAGGACGACAAGATCGACGATCCTTCGATCGCCTGGCCGGACAGTCGGAAACAAATCGAATTGGGCACGATCACCATCACCAAGGCCGTGACGGATAGTCAGACCGCAGAAAAGAAATTGCTCTTCATGCCGGGAGCGCTGGTCCCCGGTATCGAAGCCGCCGACCCGATGATCGCCGCGCGTTCGGCCTCGTATATCGTGTCCCTGTCGCGCCGGGCTCAGGCGCAATGAGGATGTGACGTGCGCCGGATGTGTGGTGCTGCTTGGGCGAAGGGGACGCATACAACGTGACGGAACTGCTGATCCAGGATGCGCAACCCGCTCAGACTCCTCCCTACGGGACGTGATGGCTCTTGAACGGGAGAACGCATAACGTCTTATTGCGGGATCGGTTCCACCCCGGTTGATAGCCGAACGGCTGTTGGCACCGTTGGCTCATGCACGCTTGCAAGCAGGTATTCGCTCTGAATCGTTCGAGCAATGAGGTCCGCCATAAGACCGTGGCCAGTCCCGTCAAGGTGCATCGTATCGAGAAACATGGATGGAAGGAATTCCTGACGTTCACCCAGGTTTAAGACCCTCACTCCTTCACGGGCCAACAGAGACTCGGTCTTGGCACGAAACCGCTGATAGTCAGTCCCGCGATTCACATCAGGCTGCATGACGGCAAGAAATCGAAAGTCAAACGCCAGGCCAAGTTTGTGCATTTTGATGAGATTGTCGGCATACCGTGCGGCGGCCAGATCCAGAGATTGCGGCTGCAACTCCTTTCGCGTGAGCCATCCCATCCAAAGACCGATTCGCGACTGTTGGACGCGAGACGTGAGTCTCGGGAACAACATCCTCGGAATGCTGCAGAGGCGAGTGAACAGGGCGGAGTCGCTCAGCTGCGCCGACGCGACCAACTGATCCTCGATCTCGTCGAACCCGTTTATCCCAAGCAGACGTGGATCGCTGACCTCCAGGCGTTTGTAATAGTCATTCCATCCGTCCAAGGCGATGACCAGATCAGGATGCCAATCCACCAACTCGGTCAGCAAGTAGGTGAGTTCTTGTCCGGAACCGTGGCCGATTACGGCGGCATTGATGACCTCTGCGTTCAATCTTTGTGCAAGCTGAGACGCTACCGTCTCGCTATCGCTCTCAAGGCCCGTCCCGAACGCCGTGGAGCCTCCCACCAAAACCACTCGCGCGTGCATGCCGAGCGGTCGATCACGTCCACTCCCTCGGAACCCGTGATCGTCGGTTGAAAAGTGATGGGAGTGCTGATTCGGCAAATTGGAGTAAATCGCAAACGGATGTAACGCGAGTTTTAAGGGTCCCTTATGCTCATACCCAAGATCCCGCCCATCGTGAGTTACGAAATGCCACCAATAGTATGGTTTGGATTGCCTGGACAGTTCGACCCACTCCTTCGCATGCTCTCTTTCGAGCATCAACTCCACGATGCCGAGAAGACAGAAACAGAGCACAGGAAGGATCACGAACAGAACGACGACATAAGGGAGTATTGTAAAGGGGCGGCGTGAGTGAGCCATGAGCACCACCTACCGGGAAACAACTGGCTTACGGCCGCCTTCGAAGCAATCTATGTGCCCACCTAGGCCTTGCGTATTTCTTCAGTATTGTGACGGTGTCACCGAAATATCGAGCGCCCTCGCACAGGCCGCACCGTGCGCACCTGCTTACAGCCGTTCGATCGGATTCCTGCTGCTACGTTCCCTCACCTTCCTGTCGCCCTCATTTTTCGTCCAGTCCTCAATGTTCTGAACGGCAGATGGCGCTACGTGCTTGACGCGACGAGCAGCACCGATAGCCTGGCGATGCAACGCGATCCAGCAACTCGCTTATCCAATTGGGCAAAGGCCAGCGATGACACGCGGGACCTGGCCGCATGTGGGGGTGGTGACCGGTGGGATCGTTGTGTAGCGTTTCATTTCGACAATCTCTCACAGACGCGAGGCAGAGGATTCCGATCTGTATTCAGGACACGCAACCTGCATGCTGCTTACGCAAGGATCGGGCAATCGTTTGCCGCTCGGGATCGTGATGTTCGGCGTTCTACTCATACCTTCGGTAGTGATCGAAAATAGGAGTCTGTGGGACAACGAACAGGGGGCCGCGGCCTCACTGCCCAGATGCACAACACCTCTAACCCGCATTATTCACGATGACTTCTACTGCAACCGCCGATACGCCGCTGCGACAAGCTGGCATGCGGTTGTGCGGCATGCCAGCGGGCGGGCTCGCTCCTCGCGGCCTCAACATACTGTTTCAAGTATGCCTCGACCTCTCGGAGCTCCGCGCGTCCGTCTCGCGTGGCGTCTTGGCGGTTTCGTCACGAACTCTCGTGAATAATGCGGGCTAACATGAACAGACACGGTGACAGGAATCGTCAGGCTACTGCTTGGTCCCTTTCCGCACCAACTCCTTCTTCCCCAGTGGCAGCTGAAAGTCGCACTGCAACCGGCGGAAGAATTCCGCGTTTTCCAGCCGTGCGAGATCGGCCGGTGTCGCGACTTCCTTCAACCACTACCCTTTCAACGGCTCGATGTTCAACCCGGCTTCGAATCTTCGCTGGAATTCTCTCCTGCGGCGACTGACAATAGCAGTATGGAATGGTCAACGCAGAGTGATCGATGACGAATATTGATCCCACCACGCATGAATGGGCGGCGCTTGAGCGAGTCATTGTCTTCGATGGCGTCTGCAACTGGTGCAACACCTGGGTCGATTTTACGATGGCACGCGACGGTGGCCGGTTTCACTTCGCGACGCTGCAATCCGACAAGGGCCAGGAACTGCTCAGGCTCTTAGGATTGCCCGCCGACGAATTCGAGACGTTTCTTCTCCTGCAACAGGGACGGGTGTTCACGAAATCCACCGCGGCCTTGAGGATCGTGCGGCAATTTTCTGGCGGTTGGCCATTACTTTCGATTTTCATTCTGGTGCCACGCCCCTTACGGGACATCCTGTACGACTATGTGGCGCGCCACCGGTACCGGCTGATGGGGAAAGCCCATACCTGTCGCGTTCCCAGCGCCAGAGAACGAGACCGGTTCGTCTAGCGGGGCCGTCCCGCGATTGTTCTGAATGCGCTCCCCTTATGCATGGCCAGGTGCCCGGTCTTGTCGCCTTTTAGGAGATATTGCGGCTCAGCTTTGGAGGCTCGGGCCACATAAGTTTTGAACTTCGTGGGACTGGTAATCTTCTTCTGAATTGTCCCACGGATGCGCCCGGCCTCCGAGTTCCAGCTCACATGATCACCCACGTTAAAATTCAGATCCATGGCAATCCCTCCGGAGAGGCTCTGCTGACATTATGCCTCCTCGTTGACCACTCCAGTACTGGGAGGGTGCCCAGGTACGACTCCTCTCAGGAAGCCCGGTATAATGTCCGAGGTATTCAGTACCCAGGAGTGACGGAACCATGGATATCGTATCCCACGGTTTGTGGGGAGCATTGGCCTTCGGTCGTAAAAGCCGCACGAGTTTTTGGCTGGCATTCGGGATAGGCCTCGCTCCGGACTTGTTTTCGTTCGGCATCTTGTGGGTAGCCGCTACTCTCGGCCTCTCGTCGAAGCCTGATTTCAGCCAGGGCACGCCGCCGGAGTCCACCATTCCACTCTACGTCCATCATCTCTACGATGTGACGCATAGCTTCGTGGTATTTCTCGCGGTGTTTGCTCTCTTGTGGATTCTGAACCAGCGGCCGGTGTGGGAGCTCGGCGCATGGGGTTTACATGTCTTAGTCGACATCCCGACCCATTCGTTGGCCTTTTTTCCGACCCCCTTTCTCTGGCCGCTCTCAGACTGGAAATTCGATGGGTGGCAATGGAACCAATCCACCATTCTCATTCCGAACTTCACGGTCCTGTTGCTGCTCTACGGCTGGTTTCTGTTGCAGCAGGGACGGCCCCTGCTCAACCCCGAACGAGCGCGTGATTGAACCGAGTCGGTCGGGATCCCGCGTGACAACCGTCTCCCGCTCCTCCCTCGCTCTGATTGCATTCTCATAGACCGCGATGCGGCAAGCGGTCTACAATGCGCCGGTTGCTTCTCGTCACTTGTCCTTTCACATCGGAGAACATCCATGGCAGCCAGCCAAACCTATACCGTGACCGTTCTACTGGACGTGAACGAGACGCAAGACGTCGACGATCGGGCAGAAAGTCGCAGTTACATCGTGGCGGATCGCGAGTCAGGCCAGGCGATGATCATCGATGCCGTGCTCGAAAACGTCGAGCGTGATGTCCGGATCCTGAAGGAGCTGGGCCTCACCCTGCTGTTTGCAGTCGAAACCCATGTGCATGCCGACCACATCACCGCCGCGTCGCTCCTCAAGGATCGCACGGGTGCGCAAATTGTCTATGGAGGTGGCGCAGCTGGTGCCGTCACGGGCGCCGATGTCTTTCTGTCTGACGGGCATGAACTCAAGGTCGGCCACAGTTCGCTGAAGGCGCTGGCGACGCCCGGTCACACGGACGGTTGCACAAGTTACGTCCTGCCTGGTGCAGTTTTTACAGGCGATGCGCTGTTCATTCGAGGGAATGGTCGAACGGATCTCCAAGACGGATCAGCGGCCACGCTCTTCGACTCGGTTCGCCAGAAACTATTTGCATTGCCGGACAACACCATCGTGTATCCCGGACACGACTATCAAGGCCGAGTCTCTTCGACCATCGGTGAGGAAAAGCGCTTCAACGAACGGCTCAATCTCTCGATTGACAAAGACAGTTTCATCGAGTTGATGAACAGGCGTCACCAGCCCAGGCCGACCAAAATCGAGATCGCCGTCCCGGCCAATCTGCGAGCCGGCCGCATGACGCGATGAGCCCGTCCCACTGGTTGCCACGCTAGCGCCTGAGTCTAGCCCCGATCCACCGTATCTTTCTCGATACTCACAGTCTCGTTGCAGATACTTTTCTATTCAGTATTCCTCTCCCAGGACATGCTGGTTCCCTAACACCTCCTGCGTGATCAACAGCACGTTTCGAGAGGTGCTAGCGGCACGGTGTTTGCTCATACTCTTGTTCGAACGCCGGCTTGAAAAGTTGCAGCGTCACAAATACGTGCTTTTTAACAATTCGCGACTAAACATTCTGTGCGGAGGAAGTTGATGGATAGCTTGACTCGAGTCGCCGTTCGGACCATCCGTTTCGGCTACTTTTATTTCGCCCTAACCATTGGGTTGTGGCCCTTCTTGTCTGGATTTACGTTTCACGTCACGAGTACGACGGATGTACCGGATGCCAACCCGGGCGATCATATATGTGAAGGGGTGGGCACTGGTGGCGGGTGCACCTTGCGTGCAGCGATCATGGAATCGGTTTCGTCAAGCGGTATAGACACCATTGATGTTCCCAGCGGACTTTACAGATTGAATTCTAGTCTGGGTCCTCTCGTGATCACTGATGAGGTGAAGATTGAAGGCAGCAGTCCCGCTTCCACCGTGATTGAGGGCTGGGATCAAACACGCAGAACTCAGGTCCTCCGTGTGACACAAGGCGGATACCTCGTGGCCAATAATCTCACCCTTCAACGAGGAGAAGCCTACGCAGGTGGAGGCATCGAGGTTCTCGATGGCGGAGCTGAGTTCAATAATGTCGTCATCCGTGACAACAGCTCTGTCCATGGTGGCGGCGGTATTTACATCGCCGAACGAGGAACAGTCCGGATGTGGCGTAGCAGCGTTCTGAGCAATTCCGGAGGCAATTACGGAGGAGGCATTCTGAACGATGGGGATCTGGGAGTGTTCGAGTCCACCATTGCGAACAATAGGGCGAATCGAGCCGGTGGAATCCAGAATGAAGGCAGATTGAATCTTCGCAATTCGACCATAAGCGGGAACGTCGTACTGTCCACACTAGCGGGAACGGGAGGCATCTATCAGAACAATGTTGCGGTGCTGAACAACGTGACCATCACCGACAATACTGGCTTCGGAAATAACCCTGATAATCGTGGCGGTGGATTACATGTCGTGAGCGGAACACTCACGGTGATCACAAACAGCATCATCGCGGGCAACCATGGCGGGGAGGGCCCAAACGATTGCGATGGGGCATTGAGTGTTGGCAGTAAGTACAATCTCATCCAAGATCCCAACGGCTGCACCATCCCCTCGCAAGGTGCTGGGACATTCCGCCTAAACGTCGACCCTCGACTGGCTCCATTGGCTGACAATGGCGGGCCAACACAAACCCATCTTCCCCAGCCAATGCCGTCCCCTCCGACAAGCTTCCAACCTACAGCTCATGGATTCACAGTGGTTACCGGCTGCGAAACACATGACCAGCGTGGCGTGACCAGATCAAGCAGCACCGGCCCCTGCGACATGGGTGCGGTTGAGATGACTCGTGCTGACTGTTCTATTACCCGGTTCATCCTGGTTAACGCGGCATCAGACAAAGACATACGTCCGCTTCGGCAGGGTGACAGCCTCGTGTTAGATCAACTTCCGCCTCAACTGTCCATCCGGGCAGAGATTGTGGGATCGCCTGACGTAATAGACTTCGACTATGACGGAGCACGCACAAGCAACACGAGCGTCCCATACTCACTCGGCGGAGACACTGCCGGCGACTATGCTCCCTTTTATTTTGCAACCGGTTATCATCGTCTCACCGCGACCCCGTATGCATCCACAAGAGGAAGAAGAATCGAAGGCGCGGGACTGATGCTCGACTTCACAGTCCAAAATACAGAGGGCGCGTCGAACACATGGGAGACCGGACACATCGAAATCATGAAACCGGCTCACAATCTCTCCCTCGTCGACCCAACAACACCAAAACTTATCCTCAATCAGAACAACGCCACCAATCTGCTGATCAGAACAGACGAAGGAACTTCACACCAGAGGGAAGTGACAGGGCTGATCTCACTGAGCCCGAGCACATTGATGGCAGACCTTGGCGTGCCCATCGGCCCCCACACCGTCACGGCGCATGGTGATGTACCCTGCTGGTATTGCACCGGCGGGACCCGACATGTGAGGGTTTCACACACGTTCACGCTGCTCCCCGCTACCGCATCCTGTACCCGTGCAGACGGCAATCTGGTGAGGACGATCCCCGCTTCTGGCATAGCGGCAGGCCAACGACCCGGTCGGCAGACGATTGCAACGCCGCTACTCAATGGCACTGATTCCATGGTGATTATTATCGATGACGCTCCGGACCTTCAACAAAATCAGATACGGCTTGAGTTGGACCTGAATCCGGATCAAGGTGTCGGCGGGACCAAGGCGATCGAAGCCTGGGGATCCTGTCGGTCGGGTCCGCGCGTGAATGTGACCGAGGCCTATATGCTTGGGAGTTTCGGTGTGGGAGCCATCTGCACGCCGTTATCGGACCGCAACGATTTTCGTTCGGGGTGCACGAGGCCGCAGACCATCCTCCTGGACCAAAGTACTACCGGAGAACTGCTGCTCCGGAAACAAGGGACCTTCTGGTTCTGGCATGATGTGGAGGTGTTTGACTCATCAATCTGGGCGGCCTGGGGTGGTCGCTCGGTTCGGATCATCTGGTGGAATGATTGAATTGATCAATTTTCCGCTGAAACACTTCTTCCCGTCGTCTCATATTCGACGAAATTCCTCTCCCCTCTGACTACGGTCATGCAGTCGCCCGCCGAGGATTCATGAAGTTCTATCTCGCCTGCCACGATAGACGGGATTGGCAATACCCGATAGAATGTCACCGCACTGACGGGATTTTTCGCGCGTACTCGTCACCCATGGGCCACTGACTGTTCGTCTCATCCGATCGCCGCCAGCGAGGAAGCGCCATGCAAAAGACCCGCATCATCTGCACCATCGGCCCCGCGACCGATTCCTACGACATGCTGCAGAAGCTCTATGACGCCGGCATGAGTATCGCCCGTCTGAACATGTCCCACGGTGACCACGAGTCCCACGCCAAGGTCATCCAGCACATCAAGACCCTGAACCGAAAAGTGAAGTTCCCCATCCCCATTCTCCTGGATACTCAGGGCCCGGAGATCCGCACCGGCGATCTGTCGAACGAATTGGATCTGCGGCAGGGCGACATCGTCTCCGTCACGACGCGCGGCCCGTTGAGCGTCGAGGAAAGCTCGATCCACATCAACTATGCCGACTTGCTTGAAGCGGTCAACGTCGGCGACCGGATCACCGTCGACAATGGCCTGATCAATTTCGAGGTGCTGGAGAAGCATGAACGCCACATGCGCTGCCGTGTCCTGGATGGCGGTCTCTTGAAGAGCAAACGCCATGTGAATCTTCCGGGGGTGCGCGTCAACCTTCCGGCGATCACACCAAAAGACACGAAGGATATCCTCTTCGGCCTCGAACGGGATGTGGACTTCATTGCCCTCTCCTTCGTGCGCGAGGCCGGAGATATCCAGCAACTGAAATCCCTCATGGGCGACAAGGTCGGTCGAGTGAAAATCGTCGCCAAGATCGAAGATCAGGAAGGCGTCAAGAATCTCGAGTCCATCATCAAGGAATCGGACGGCATCATGGTTGCGCGCGGAGATCTCGGCGTGGAGATCAATCTGGAAGATTTGCCTAATGTACAACGCACGATCGTGCGGCTCTGCGCCGAATACGGCAAACGCGTAATCGTGGCGACGCATCTGCTCGAATCCATGATCCACCATCCGCATCCCACCCGCGCCGAGGTGACCGATGTGGCCAACGCGATCTACGAAGAAGCCGATGCCGTGATGCTCTCCGGCGAAACCACGGTGGGGAAATATCCGGTGAAGTGCGTCGAATATCTCCGGCGAATCGCGCTCAAGTCTGAAACGATTCCGGGATTGCAGTTCGCGAAGCGATTGCGCGACGCGGGCAACAAACAGCAGCTGGCGGCGGCGGTGCAACTGGCGGAAGGGGTCAAGGCCAAAGGCATCGTCGTGATCACGAGACGAGGAATCATGGCGGATCTCGTCGCGAATTGCCGCCCGTTTGCCACCAACATTTATGCCTTCACGAACATGAGCCAACCCCGGCGAACCATGTTGCTCAATCGCGGCGTCTTTCCGTTCAAGATCGATTTCAGTTCAGACCCAGAAAAAACACTCCAAACGGCATTCCGCATCCTGAAGGATCGCGAACAGTTCCAGGCCGGAGACAAGGTCGTGATTATTTCAGACGTCCTGGCGCAGCAGCGGGTCGACTCGATTCAGATTCGCGACGTGCCATCGGATGAGCTGCCGGTTGACGCGTGACCTTCTAGTCGGGAATCTCCACCTCAACCAGTTTCGCGAGCAGGATCAGCGATTCCTGCCAACCGAGATAGCAGGCTTCGGCAGGAATCAACTCAGGAATCCCTTCCTGCACGGCGGTCATCTCCGTGCCGCACGACACTTGTTTCAATGTAATGGTCACGTGCATCTCCCCCGGCAGATTGGGGTCGTCGAACGTATCCGTATAGCGAATCCGCTCGTACGGGGACAGCTCCAGGTATTTCCCGCCGAAGGAGTGGCTCTTGCCGGTGGTGAAATTCGTGAACGACATCTTGTACGTACCGCCAACCTTGGCATCCAGATGATGCACTTTGCCGGTGAACCCGTTCGGCGGCAGCCATTTGACCTTCGCGTCCGCATCGAGGAAGGCCCGATACAGTCGTTCCGGGGTCGAGCGAAACACGCGCGCAGGCCGTTCGCTCCCGCACCGCCTCAGTGGAAGATGTGTCGGAGGCCCTCTTTACGGAATGGGAGGGAGAACTCAAGCAGTATTCGAATGCCTCGCTGCGTCAGAAAAGTCAGAAGCAGCTGACGCAGACGCGAAGCCAGTATGCGCAACTGATCAAGGCCATGAAACGGGCGGAAGGGAAGATGGACCCCGTCTTGGCCAAACTCAAAGACCATGTTTTGTTTTTGAAACACAACCTGAATGCGCAGGCCATTGCGTCGCTGAAGAGTGAATTGACCACGGTGGAAGGCAACATCGACGTGCGGATCAAGGATCTCAACGCGTCCATCCACGAAGCGGATACCTTCATCGCCTCCATGGAAAAAGACAACGCGTGATGACCGCTATCCCCATCTGCGGATGTTCACCACCGCACCACAGCCGATCAGATCTGAGAAGGCTGGACGCTCGACGAGCAGCTAGACGAGAGCCGGGTCTGGTTGAGTCGGCTTGCGACGATGCCTGGATGCAGCAAGCCGCGCCCCAATCAGGCTCATTCCAAATGCCGCACCAACCAAAACGGGCCATGCCAAGGACTTCAGCCACCCGGAACTCGAAATCGTCGCCGGCCACAACCAAGCCACCCAGGGGAGCGCCGATCCTACAAGGGAGAAGGCCGCATGAATCGGGGGAAGCCTGAAGAGCCACACGAGGAGTGCTCCCGAGAGGGCATACGCGGGAAGAAATAGCAGGAGCAGGAAAAAGACCCCGTTGAACAACGCCGCACAGCACAGAAAAAACCACAGGAGCCCCGCCAGAAATCCGACGAAGATACCGAAGCCTGTCCGTCCGCCTGTTTGGCGTGTCGTCTCCATGACCAGAGTGTAGCCTGGGACAACAAGCGCACCAAGAGGTTTTCTATTCGGCGACTATTTCGTCGCGGCCGGAGCCTGAGCGGTGCGTTCGACACGCGCCTTGGATGCCTCCACCTCCGGCAATGGTTGTCCGATGAGGCCCTGCAGATAGGCCTGATCTACCGCCTCGAACAGGGCCTGCCGTGCAGCCCCTTCCGGCCCCTCGACGGCCATCACCACATTGTGCACGGCGAGGCCGGTACTCCGGCCGGCACTCGGCATACCGAAGGTCGCAACTGTGGGAGCGGATTCCGGAAATCGCTCCAGGTTCATCGCGAGACGCACGGCAAGTTCCTGCGGGTAGGACTCCAATCGCTTGGCCTGCGCGCGCAGCACATCGGTGCGCGATTTCACGCTGGCCACATGGTCCGTCACGATTTGTTTCGCGGCGTCTTCGAGCTTTTTTCCCTCCGCCATCGCGCGATTCACTTGCTCCTGCTGCTCAGGCGTAAAGGGAGGATCTTTCCGGCTGCGACGTGGTACCGCGTCGTAGGCGGCCTTCATCTGGGCGAGCGCCTGCTTATACTCTGCATCGTTGTCCGCCGGCAATTTCTCCGCCTCTTCGATCTGTTTCTCGATGCCCTTGCGTTCGGCGTACAGGCGGTCGGCCTCCGCTTTGGGAAATGTGTACAGATACCCTCCACCCACGCTCAGGGTGAACGCCCCTACCCGGTCGGCCTTACAAAACGAGAGGCGCGGTGGCCGGGAGAGATCATATGCTGCACCACGCCGCTCGCTGTTCAGAACGGGTGCCGGCAACGCAGCCGCCAGGGCTGCCTCCGCACGAGCGGCGAAGGCCAATTCCTCCGGCGTGGCGTTCCGCACACCATCCACACAATCCGCGCGCGCCGCATCCGGCATAACACACATGACCATCGCGAGCATCAACGCACCACACAAACCAATCCTTGTCGTAGGCATCGCAGTCCTCCCTGTGGGTGCCAACGACTCTCACCGGCCAGTGCGGTTCCGGCGACCGGAGTATTATGGGATGTTCCTCCGAAGTCAAGGCAGGTACGGACGTGCAGTAAGCACAGACGTCTTGAACGATCGTCGCGGTTTTACTAAGATCCCCCCATGGCGAACCCCTCCTCCCCTTCTCCGCAGGACAATCCTCAAATGCAGTCGCTCCGCCGCGAGTTGAATAACGAATCGATTGCGCGCCGGCAGGCGGAAACCGACATCGACCGTTTCTTCGACCTTTCGCTGGACATGCTCTGCATCGCCAACGCCGAGGGTTATTTCATCCGGCTGAGTCCGGCGTTCACCCGTATGTTAGGCTGGAGCCTCGATGAACTCATGAGTCGCCCCTTCCTCGAGTTCGTGCATCCGGATGATCGGGCGAGTACGCTTGTCGAAGTCGAACGCCAGATCGGCAGGGGTGAACCGGTCCTGGAATTTCAGAACCGCTATCGGCACCAGGACGGCTCCTGGCGCTTGTTGTCGTGGAAATCCACCGCGCATCCGGACGGAAGTCTATACGCGATCGCGCGCGACGTCACGGACCGCGAGCAGACGGCACAGGCGTTACGCCGTTCCCATGAGGAATTGGAGCGCCGCGTGCAGGAACGCACCGCCGAACTCGAGCAACGCAATCGAGATTTGGAAACGCTGCTGTACGTCAGCTCGCACGATCTGCGCGAGCCCTTGCGATCGATTTCAAACTTTTCGCAATTGGTCCGCGAGCGCTACGCAGACCGCCTAGACGCAAAGGGTCTCGATTACATCGATCGTGTCGTGCGTGCCGCGCAGCGCATGGATCAGCTCATGGAGGATCTGCTGACGCTGTCGAGGGCGCAGCGATTGGCGATGCCCTATGAAGAGGTCCGCGGCGGAGATCTGGTCAAAGCGGCCTTGGCTCAACTGGACGACACGATCCGGCGCACGGGGGCGCATGTCCACGTGGCTCCCCATTTTCCCTCGTTTCGAGTCAACAAAACGTGGATCACGCAGGCGCTCTACAACCTGATTGCCAACGCGCTGAAGTTCCACCGGGCGGGAGAGGTCCCCCACATCGACATCGCCCCCTACAGGGTCATGGAGGAGACGAACCCGTTGATGGGTCTGGTGGTGCGGGACCGCGGGATTGGCGTGGAGTCGGATCAGGCGCAGCGGATCTTCCAATTGTTTTATCGGGCTGTCGGACGTGAGGTAAGCGGCACCGGCGCGGGCCTGGCCATCGTCCAGCAAATCGCGCAGCGGCATGGTGGCCGCGCATGGGTTCAACCGCGTGAAGGCGGTGGATCTGAGTTTGTGCTGCTGTTCGGAAACCAGTCCACGATCGAGGAGGCGCCGACGCCTTAAACTCTTCCTTGCGAACGAAGGGAGCGCCGAACCAACACCGGGCCCTACGCTCCCACCTACACTCGAAAACGGACGTCCATTACCATCACTTCATCGCATGCGTACCGTGTGTGACGGCTCCGCCTGCGCGCAAAGCCGCAGCCACCAGCACGGCCTCGGCAATTTCGTTCTCCGATGTCCCTAAGCCTCGGGCGCTCTTGGCATGAATATCGATGCAGTAAGGGCACTGGGTGGTACAGGCCACCGCAAGCGCCATCAGCTCTTTGTATTTTCTCGGGATCGCTCCGTCCGCCAGCGCAGCCTTATCAAAGGCGACGAAGGCACTCATCGTCTCCGGCGCATTGGCGCCCAGTGTGCTCATCTTGGCAAGATTGTTCAGGTCGTACATGACTCCCTCCCTTGCTTGATCGTGTCGACGGCGACTGGTGCGTCCCGCCGGACACCTCCTGGCGAAAAAGCCGGCAGACACACCGACAGGTACTCGGCGCCTTCGCTCTCCGGCGTCCGATAGCGCACCCATTCCCCTTTTTGCACGATGACGGCTTGGCCTGCTCGTACGTGATCGGTACCAGTGTGAGTATCCACCGCCACGACACCTCGCAACACCACCGTATACTCGTCGAATTGCGCTTGCTGGCCCGGCTCACTCCAGCCGCCGGGACTGATCATGTGCGCAATACTGACGGCTTCGGTGGCGGTGTTGCGGCGTCCCACATATTCGGCGATCTGCTTCGGTGGAAACCCCGCCGCGGAGATGATGATTGGGCAGTGAATGAGGGTGGCCATGTCGTCCTCCTTTGATCAAGCGTCACGTCCGGGTCCCGATGATCTCCAGATATTCCGCCCGGATAATGGTGCAGCCCGTCCCCGCGCGATTGTGCACCGTCCAAAGCGCTTCCAGATCTCGATGAAGCTGCGCGCCGCCCTCGGCATCGAGAGACGCAAACGCCCGATTGATGGGACCGTAATACAGCCGAAACAGGTCCACGACCTCTGCAGGAGGAAAGGGATAGTTGAGCGGGTAGTCCCGCCGCACGAGGCGCAGATCCGACAACCCGCGGCCGAGTCTTGCCCGCACCGTGGTCTCGTCGCCCCAGAGAACCGGCGAAGGCATTCCAGAAGGCGCAATGAATTTTGACACGGTCTTGAACATCTGCCCGACGAACCCCTGCGGCGTCCAATTCGCCATCGCTACGGTGCCGCCCGGCACGCAGACCCGTAAGAGTTCCTGAGCGACCAGATCCGGTTGCGGGGCGAACATGGCGCCGAGAACGCTTACCACCAGATCGAACGACTTGTCGGCGTACGGCAAGGCCTCTGCATCTCCTTCGTCGAACGTCGCTCGCAGCCCCTCGGCCTGTGCCCGCGCACGTGCCCGTTCCACCCAGTTCGGCGCGATATCCACGCCGGTCACCGCAAGTCCGTCTTTTGCCGCGATCAACGCCAGTTGGCCTGAACCGCACCCCACGTCGAGCAGGGTTGCGCCAGGCGCGACGGGCAGCCGCTCATAAAATTCTCGCGCGCCGCTTTCGAGATAGCGCGAAAAGCGATCGTAATCCCCGGCCATCCAGATGGTCCTGAGTCGAGCCTTCACACTGTCCATTTCCGCAATGCCGTTGCTCGTCGTCATGATCAACCTCCTTGTGGTCAGTCGGTGGTGCAGAATTGTATTCCCGCTGTGACAGCCCTCACTATAGAGAAGCCCCTGACGGACTGCTTATCCGCGCGTCTGGTTCTCTTATCAGGAGCATGCTAAGCTCGCACGTCATCTTGCCGAGCGTCCGGCCCGTTTAGCCGATGCGCGTTGCCTGACTGGTGGAACCACGATGGATGTCCTCTCCGAGGTACTGAAGACCGTCAAACTCGACGGCGCGGTATTTTTCAATGGAGAGTTTTCCGCTCCCTGGTGCATGCGTGAACCGGACTCCTGCACCATGGCCGCCTACTTCTCTCCCCGATCGGTCCATGTGATTATTTTCCATTTGATCCTCGAAGGCCGTGGCCACGCCTGCATCGAACAGGACCATCGGCGCGTGCCGCTGGTGGCTGGCGACATCGTCATGTTTCCGCAAGGCGACTCCCACCTGATGGGGAACGGCCCTCCCGTCACACCGGTCGACAGCAGGATTCAATTACAAGAAGTGATCGCTCAAGGGAGGATGCTTTCGCAAACAGGCGGAGGTGGGGAACTGACCAAACTCGTCTGCGGGTACCTGACCTGCGATCCGCAACTCAGCCGCATCTTGCTCGCCGGCTTGCCCTCCATGATCAAGGTCAACATACGAGAGGACGCCTCCGGAAAATGGTTGGAGGACACGTTCCGTTATTCGGTCGACCACGCCGATGCGTCTCGACCCGGCGGGGCCACGGTCATCGCCAAATTGTCAGAGGTGTTGTTTGCGGAAACGCTGCGGCGGTATATCGCGCAGCTTCCGCCGGAACAAACGGGATGGTTGGCCGGCGTGCGTGATCCCGACATTGGAAAAGCCCTCGCTGTCCTCCATCGCGCGCCGGCCCAGCCATGGACCATTGCCTCGCTCGCCGGCGAAGTGGGCCTGTCACGATCCGTGCTGGCCGAACGCTTCCGGCGTTATCTCTCTGAAACGCCCATCGCCTACCTCACGCGCTGGCGTCTTCAACTCGGCGCGCAACTGCTCGCATCCACCAACCACAGCGTCGCACAGATCGCCGCTGACGTCGGCTATGAGTCGGAGCCGGCGTTCAACCGGGCTTTCAAGCGAGAGTTCGACCTGCCACCGGCCAGATTCCGCAGTCGATCGAAGACCGATCGCGATACGGCGGCACGCGGAGAGACTTAGCGCAAGGGAACGCGCAGCAGCCGAGGGTGATTCTCGTCCATCAACCGCAACGGGACATCATCGGACGGCCACGTCGCAACCGGTTCACCGATCAGCCCCTGCCAGGTGCACCTCCGGCCCTTCGAATCGACCTTCCATCGCCTTGCACTTCGTCCATGGGTGCGCAGCCGCGCCGGCAACCGCGCCCACCATGGCAAACGGCATGGCGACGACAAAGAGCGGCACGCCAAGGCCATATCCGAGCCATTGCACGGCGACACTGTCGCGCTTCTGTCCAGCCTCGACCACCTGTTCTGCTGGATACAACGGAAACGTGCCATACTCACTACCCAGACTGGCGCTCTCGCCGATCGTCCGACAGCGGGCTTCGGCCAAGACAGGCATCAACATCATCACGCATACCAACATCGAAACAACTTTCATTGGCGATCACCTCCATCGTTTCCCATCAGGAGCCCTGGGATACATTGCAGTCCTGAATCAGGTGGGCGGCACGTCATCATCAGGGTCGGGAAGCAGCACATCCCGTGCCGGACTCAGTTTGACAGGCAGGGTGCCTCCTTCAAGCTCCCCCACAACAAGCAGCCTCTCTTGTGTCACCAGCAAGACGGGCGTAGACTTTGAAAAGAGCCCGATTAGTCACCGCGAGCGTGTCGTCTTCCATCAAAAGAGCAGGACTATGAACGGACGAATTCTTGTTTCGTTGCTCGTCGTCTCCGGGTTGGCGCTCACACTATCACCACTCCTGTCGGCGCAAACGCTTCCCCGGTTGTGACCCAGAAAATCCAAGCGGCCCAAAAGCAGGTGAAGACGATCGCCATGGAGGACTATCGAGCCGTGGTCGATCATCCTGGCGACGCGCTGATCATTGACGTACGTGAACCACAGGAATATGCCGCGGGTCACGTGCCTGGCGCCGTGAATATTCTCCGTGGGGTCCTTGAATTCCAGATTTGGACACATGTCGGATCCCCTGCCGGGCCGCAGATGGCCACACCTCTCTACCTGCAGTGCCAAAGCGGAAACCGTGCGTCTCTCGCAGCGCAATCCCTCGCGGAATTAGGATTCACGCACACGACCGCCATGGTCATGAGCCTGGAGGAATGGTAACAATCCGGGCAGCCATTCGTGAAGTGAGAGGGTGGATTTCCGGTCAAGAGGCTCACGTGTGGCCGGGCCGATCATGCTCGAGAATCGAGCATTTTCGCTCACTCCGCTCCGTGCGGAATCGATACTCAGCCCGGCCAGTACCCCCACCTCATGCATCGTCGTCGCTCGCACGGCGAGATACTCCACGTTTCGTTTCCAATAGGCAACGTTCGACCTCGCCATCAATTCCAGAAAGAGATCATCGGCATCTTTCCGGCTGAGCCACCTGCCGGCAGGCACCCCCGCAGTGAGGAAGGACCCCCTTTCCTCCACACCGATACACTAAATCGTGCATGATCGGAGCCACGAGCGAGAGTTCAAATGGCGCAATGATTATCGAGAAAAGCCGTGCGAGCGGCGTGGATTGAGCGATGGCGGGATCAGTCGTAGAGGAACGTGACGGCTTGGGTAGGAGGGAACTGCCGCCCTCGCATCACAGGCGAAGGCGGCTGGGAGCGATCTACGCGTACAGGCCGAGAAGGCGGCAAGAGAAAGGCGCCGGTGCACCACTAGTGGCCTGTACCAATTGATTCGGGAGTCATTCGACGTGACGCATCGACGTACTCCCACTTCACGGGTTTGGGCTGCGTATTGTAGTGCCGGATATAGCGCATGAGTTTTCGTTTGAGATCAGGCCCCGAGGTAAAGACGCCCCGGGCAATCACATCGCGTTCAATCTTCGCGACCCAGAGTTCGACCTGGTTGAGCCACGACGAGTCGGTGGGGGTGAAGTGCCGATGCACATTCGCGTGCTCGGCCAGAAAGGCATCGACCCGCGAGGTCTTGTGCGCCGAGAGGTTATCGGCGATCACGTGGCTCTGGTTGCCTTTGGGCTGGTTCACCACGAGGTCGGTCAGGACGGCGACGAACTCGGCCGAGGTATGGCGGGCCGCCGTCTTGCCCAGCACCTCGCCCGTTTGGGGTTTGAACGCCACGTGCAGCGACAGCGTGCCGTGTCGGTAATACTCGAAGCCATGCCGTTCGGCCCGCCCCGGCGACAGGGGCCACACCGGGTCTTTGCGATCGAGCGCCTGAATCGCTGGTTGCTCGTCCACGCAAAACACGGCCGCATGCGGCGGCGGATGCAGAGACAGGCCGATCGCATCGGCGGCCTTGGTCTCGAAATCTGGGGCGGTGGAGGCGAGGTAGCCTTCGAGTCGATGCGGCTTGAGCCCGTGTTTGGCCCAGATGCGGGGCACCGTCATGTGCGAGAGATCGCCCAGTTCGGCGGCCAGCTTGCGCGCGGACCAGTGCGTGGCCCCATCGACTGGCTTGCGTGGGGTGGTCCACGCCAACACTTTGGCCTCGATTCGATCGGTCACTTTATAGCGCTCGCGCCCCGCGTAACGGGCGAACAACCCCGCCAGCCGATCCGCGGCAACGCGTTGGCTCCAGCGAGCGATGTAGCTGTCACCGCACTCGAGCTGGGCGCGAATCTGCGCTCAGGGCAGTCCCTCGGACCGCAGCAGAATCAGGCGGGCCTGTCGAGCCTGATCGGCGCGTCCCTTCCGTGCCCCCGCTTGCCGCTGCAGTTCCATGCGTTCGCGTGTGGTCAGTTTCATCACGCCCTCCAGAGGCCCGATGATACTCCCATTTACAC
>WBZQ01001040.1_pt1 | contig 19988 bp, 20 predicted proteins | sample 5204251 | NCBI WGS metagenome assembly WBZQ01 (sample SAMN12412402, study PRJNA552823) | activated sludge metagenome | isolation source: activated sludge from nitrification reactor of wastewater treatment plant... | place: USA: Virginia | collected 2017-09
TCCAGCTTGGTCAGTCGGCAACGACTCTCTCGGGGGGTGAGGCGCAGCGTGTCAAGATTTCTTCAGAACTCTATCGCCAGCATATCGAACGAACGATTTACTTGCTGGATGAGCCGACGATTGGGCTGCACTATGCTGATGTGAAGAAGTTGATTGAAATACTCGACCGTTTGGTGGTGAAAGGAAACACGGTGGTGACGATTGAGCACAATATGGATTTTATTAAGTCCTCTGATTACATCATTGATATCGGTCCCGAAGGTGGCTCGGGTGGGGGCAAGATTGTAGCCACGGGTACTCCAGAAGAAGTAGCTCAGAAGGTGGGGTCGTACACGGGGCAGTATTTGAAAAAGGCACTGCGTAAATGAGTGAGATTCGAGACAGCTTTGGTGGTGTGATTCGCATTCGGCGTCGTCGTGGATTACGGAATCTCCGTTTAGCGGTAGCGCATGACGGGCAGGTGACCGTGACCGCTCCACGTCTAGCGCCGCTTCTGCTCATTCGTCGTTTCTTGGACCATCAGAAAACGTGGATAGTGGAAACGCAGAAGCGTTTTCGAGCCGCTGGACATGCACCGCGTATGTCTCCTGAGAAAGCTCGTGAACGCTTTCTGATACATCGCGAGACGGCTCATCTTCGGGTTAGCCACTTTCTTGCTCTCCTGAATGCAAAACAAACATGGGTATATACGTCAGTGACGATTCGTGATCAGCGAACGCGGTGGGGGAGTTGTTCGGCCAAAGGAGCTCTGTCATTTAATTATCGCCTTGCGTTTTTGCCAGCACATCTTGTGGAGTACATTGTAGCCCATGAGCTTTGCCATCTCCGTGAGCACAATCATAGTCCTCGTTTCTGGGAATTGCTTGAGAAAGTGCTTCCTGGGGCCGCCATTTGTCGGCAGGAGCTTCGGGAGTATTCCTTGCTTGAGTCTGGGCAGGAGGAGCAGTAGATTTTTTCTTCGTGTCAGAGAACGAATGAATCGGGGGGGAAAGTATTTTGAGTAAAAAAATGCAGCCCTTGGGAGTGGGCTGCAGTCTTGATGGGGCTGGTGTCTTAGGGATCTGGAGTGAATCCGCTCAGCTTCCCTGTGCGGAAGAGGTTATAGAGTTCTCGTCGAGGCTCTCCCTCTGGAACCTGGCGTACTTTCCGCTTCGGTAACCGTCGAGCATTGAGCGCCGTCGTGACAAGCGGTCGAATCTTCCGGAAGTAGAAGTTGTAGGTCTCTCTGTGACCTGGATGACCGTGGAAGATACCACGCTCGTGCATGACGATCGCGAATGCATTCCGGAAATCCGCAGCCTGCCCGCTGTCGAGCAGGGCAAGCACGGCGTTTGTGAGTTCGGTATTTCTAAACCCAAGCTTTTCTTGAGCCATTTATGACTCCTTTCTTGCAAAATGAACTTAAATATATTATACTACTAATCTATTATTTAGTCAACTATGCCTAAGACCCCGTGGACCAACCAATACGCGATCGCTTTGTGGCGCCAGGAAACAGGGCTTTTGCCTGAGTGTCCGGGAGTGTATTTCTTTTTGGATGCTGCGGGCGATATTCTCTATATTGGCAAAGCGACATCGCTGCGAGATCGAGTGCGGAGCTATTTTTCGGGGGATATCTTTGAGACACGCGGCCCCAAGATTGTACTGATGTTGGAGCGAGCAGAAACTATTGCGTATCGAGAATCAGATTCGGTACTCGAGGCATTACTTCTGGAATCCCGACTGATCAAAGAGTATCAGCCGATGTACAACACGGATGAAAAGGATGATAAGAGTTTTAATCACGTGGTGATTACTGATGAAGATTTCCCTCGGGTGCTTGTGGTACGGGGACGGGATTTCGCGCAGGGGAAATTCCGCGATCCGGTGCGAAAAATCTTTGGTCCGTTTCCGGCAGGGACCGCGCTCCGTGAAGTGATGAAGATAGTACGGCGAATCTTTCCATTTCGTGACACGTGTGTGCCTGGGTCTGGACGGGCTTGTTTTTCGGCTCAGATAGGGCTGTGCCCGGGTGTGTGCGCGAATACTCTTTCGGCGAGAGAATATCGAAAAGGCATTCATCGCATTGAGCTTTTTTTTGAGTGTAAGAAACAGACTTTGGTGAAAAGTATTGAGCGGGATATGCACCACGAAGCAATCGCGCTTCATTTTGAGGAGGCGGGACGTTTGAAACGGCAATTGTTTGCTCTCTCTCATATTCAAGACGTGTCTCTCGTGAAGGACGATCTCAAAGAGGTGAAGCCACATCGAATTGAAGCGTATGACGTCGCGCATCACAGTGGAGAAGAGACAGTCGGCGTGATGACCGTTATCGAACGTGGTCGCCCCAGCAAAGATGCTTATCGTCAATTCGTATTACACGGAGAGCATGGTGGGAATGATCTTTCGGCACTCGAAGAAGTACTGACACGTCGTTTCGGGCATCCGGAATGGGTGTTTCCGGAGATTATAGTGGTAGATGGTTCATTGATACAGCAAGGGGTAGCACAGCGTGTGTTGGATGCTTTTGGGCTTTCGATTCCAATACTCGGAGTGGTAAAAAATGCTCGGCATCAGCCAGATCACCTGATCGGTCCTCTGGGTTTGCAGAAGCGCTTTGAGAGTGAGGCGCTTTTGGCGAATGCTGAGGCACATCGTTTTGCTCTTGCTCTCCATCGGAAACGCCGTCGCCAAGCTCTTCTCTCGTAATTGGCAGTCAAGTCACTCTTCGTCGCACATCCAGATTTTTTATCTGCTGGCTCTGGTTTACATGCTCATTAAAAAACGGTATACTCTACATCGCATATTGTCATGGTATAGAGAGGAAGTCTTGTTTTTTCGGAATTTTTTTTCATATGATATTTGGGCCGTATGGCAGATAAAAAGTCGGTGATTGAGGTGAGAGGTGCGCGGGTAAACAATCTGAAAAACGTGAGCGTGGATATCCCGCGTAACTCGTTGGTCGTTGTCACAGGATTGTCTGGGTCAGGAAAATCATCCCTGGCATTTGATACGATATTCGCAGAAGCGAATCGACGTTATGTTGAGTCGCTTTCCTCGTACGCTCGGCATTTCATGGAGGGATTTGAAAAGCCAGATGTGGATGCTATCAATAATCTTTCTCCGGCGATTTCGATTGATCAGAAGAGCGTGTCACGGAGTCCTCGTTCCACGGTCGGGACGATGACGGAAGTGTATGATTTTCTCCGTGTTTTATATACAAAAGTTGGCGTGCCGCACTGTCCGGTGTGTCAGAAAACTCTCGAGCGCATTACGACGAGAGAGGTTATGGAAGAGCTCCTTCTCCTCCCTGATCAGACGCCGCTTGCGATTGTGGCGCATAGCCAGCAAACTGATCAGAAGCCAGAAAAAGAGGCGCTCGAAATGGTGGAGCGCTTGGGATACGTACGTATACGACGAGGTCAGGAAATGATTTCTCTCGCTGACGCGTTCGCAACAGCATCCCACTCGGAGGAAAAGCCATTTGATATCGTGATCGACCGGTTGCTTCTCGATCAAGCCCGTCCGGATAAAGAACGGTTGCTGGATTCTCTTGCGACGGCATTTCTGGTTGGAAGAGGAACACTCACGGTGTTGCAGAATGGAAGCGGAGAGCAGAAGGTGTATAACAATGAATACCGATGTGATGTGTGTGATATTCGATTGCCGGAGTATACCCCGAGTCACTTCTCGTTTAACAATCCGGAGGGAGCCTGTCCAAAATGTACCGGACTTGGTCGTACGCTTGAATTTGATCCAGAGCTCATTATTCCCAATCGGTCACTTTCTCTCACTGAGGGAGCTATTCGCCCATGGAGTAAACTGCATGGAGAAAGACAGAAAGAGAACGGACCAATGCATGAGATATCTCTTCTCGCCAAGCGGCTACGTTTTTCTTTGACCGTTCCGGTGAAAAAACTCTCAGCCAAACAAATGAAGGCTATTCTGTTTGGAGAGGATGAAAATCAGACGGGCGGACATCGATTTCGAGGCGTGATTCGTTTCTTGGAAGAGAAATATCGAGAAACGAAATCGGATCATTTGCGGCAAGAGATTGAAGGATTCATGCAGTCGCAGATATGTCCAGCCTGTCAGGGGAAAAGACTGAAGCCATCAGCGCTTTCGGTTACCGTGCTTGGCTACTCCTTGTCAGATTTGGTGAGTATGAGTACCGAACAACTTCTCGGTACCTGTAAGGATTTGAAGAGTAAGATTGTATGTGTCGGAAAAGAACAGGATGTACTAACCACGCTTTTTCGTGAAATTGAATCACGGTTGAAAGCGGTAGAAAAGGTAGGACTTGGGTACCTGGAGCTTTGTCGGGGAGCAGACACACTCTCGGGAGGCGAAGCGCAGCGTATTCGCTTGTCTGTACAGATGAAATCAGGATTATCCGGCATTATTTATGTTTTGGATGAGCCATCAGTCGGATTGCACAGTCGTGATACGGATCGTCTGATACAGGCTTTGCTTGATTTGAAAGAAGCAAATAATTCCTTGGTGATCGTGGAGCACGACGTGGCCATGATGCGTCAAGCGGATTATGTTATCGATCTTGGCCCAGGAGCTGGTCCGGATGGAGGCGAGATTATTTTTGCGGGGACACCAGAGAAACTCATGAAATCAAAAGTGTTGACGGGAGAATACCTCTCTGGGAGTCGTCAGATATTTACGAAGAAGCAATCGAGAAAATGGAATGGGGAGAGTATCGTTATTGAAGGAGCGACGGAACATAATCTGAAGAATATTGATTGTGCGATTCCACTTGGTATGCTGGTTGCTATCGCGGGTGTGTCGGGATCAGGGAAGTCCTCATTGATTCATGATATTTTGTCTCGAGCACTGGCGAAACATTTTTATCGAGCAAAAACCGAACCAGGCGCACACAAAAAAATCACTGGTCTGGATTGTATTGATAAGGTCATCACCGTGAATCAGGATCCCATTGGTCGAACTCCACGATCAAACGCGGCAACCTATACCGGAGTGTTCAGTTTGATACGAGATGTGTTTGCAGAGACCGCTGAGGCCAAGAAGGCGCATTTTTCAGCAACACACTTTAGTTTCAATATGCGCGGTGGGCGTTGTGAAATCTGTCAGGGAGGCGGGCTTCGTAAAATCGAGATGTATCTCCTGCCGGATGTCTATGTGCCCTGTGAAGCGTGTAGCGGAACCCGTTATAATACGCAGACGCTGGCTATTGAATATCGAAGTACGAATATTTCTCAGGTACTCAAAATGACTGTTTCGGAGGCGCGGCGATTCTTTTTGGATCAACCAGCTATTGAGGAAAAACTTCGTGTGTTGGAGGAGGTTGGTCTTGGATACCTCGTTCTTGGACAAAGCGCGACAAACCTGTCTGGTGGTGAAGCGCAGCGTATTAAGTTGGCTACTGAATTAGCTCGGAAGTCTACAGGGAAGACGCTCTATATTCTTGATGAACCGACCATCGGACTTCATTTTGAAGATGTACGGCGTTTGCTTGAGGTTTTGGAAATCCTCGTTGATCGTGGGAATAGTGTTCTGGTGGTAGAACATAATATGGATGTGATTCGAGCAGCGGATTGGGTCATTGAGCTTGGTCCTGATGGTGGCGCGAAGGGTGGGGAACTCTTATTTTCGGGTGAACCAGAAAAATTGAAAACGTGTAAGCGGAGCGTGACAGGGAAATATCTCTGAAATACGAGGATTTAAATTTCGAAAATTGAGATGAAAGCGGGTTTGAAGTGATTTCTCTTGGTACTGGTCGTCTGATTTTTTACTCCATTTTCGTATGTACCGACTTTCAAAGGATGTAGTGGAAACGATTGTGTATTATGATGTGCTTGAATTCCCTCTTTCGGCATTCGAGGTTTGGAAGCATCTTATTACGCTTGCGGAGGATGCTCGGCCATCTTCGTATTTTGAAGTACTGACAACGCTGAGGGTTGAATGTCGGAATGGAATAATAGAGGAGCTTAACGGCTTTTACTTTCTTCCTGGTCGGGGGCGTCTCGTCCGAGAACGAATTCAAAAAGAGAAAATTTCTGTTGCCAAGCTGAAGCGAGTGAAACAACTTGCTCGTTTGATTCGGTATGTGCCGTATGTCCGTTTTATCGGAGCTACGGGGAGCCTTTCTATGAAACACGGAGATATCGAAAGCGACTGGGATCTGTTTGTGGTGTTGCGTGCGGGGAAAATATGGACTGGCAGGGTTCTTTTGACTGGTTTTTTATTTCTTTTGGGGAAGTGGAGACACGGGAAACAGGTTCGGAATCGAGCTTGTTTGAATTATTATGTCGCGGATACGAGTCTGGAGATCGGCACACAGGACCTGTTCTCGGCGCATGAATATCGTTTTATGATTCCTTTGTTTCAGTATGCTCTTTTCCAACGATTCGAGCTTCGAAATCGATGGATAGCTCGTTTTAAGCCGAATTTTTCTCTTTCGGAAATTCCGACTTTGTGGAGCGCTTCTGATCAGAAGGATATTTCTAGAGGGGTATTTTTTTTAGAACGTTGGTGTGATCGATGGAATGTCGAATCGCTTTTGGCAGTTTGGCAGAAGGGAAAAATTGCTCGAAATCCGAAAACGCGTTGGGAGGGGAGTTATATAGAGGCCACTGATCATGCGCTTGTCTTTTTGCCTCGACCGCGGGGACCTCGGGTGTATGAAGCCTTCAAGCATCGGTTGGGTTCTTTATAAGGATTTGAATAAAAAAGAGTAAATGGTGGGTTCCCCGAAGGTAGAGAGTAATGCTGTTCAATATGAGATGGCGAATTTTTTCAGGGATACGTTTTAGAAGAACAGAGAATCAGAAATGCAATTTTGTGGTATACTAAAAAAAGAAAACACAAACAGAATATAAAATATGCCTAAGTTTTGCTATACAGCAAAAAATATCGAAACCGGTGAAACAGTAGGCGGCGAACAAGAAGCAAAGGATGAGCGCATGCTGGCTTCTGATTTGCATGCATCTGGTTTTCTTGTGACGTCAATGAAAGAGATGAAAGCAGCATCGGTCGTGCGGGTGCGATTTCTCGATCGTTTTGTGTCGGTTCCATTGAAAGAAAAGATGACCTTTACCCGGAACCTGGCAGTCATGGTATCATCGGGTCTGACAGTTTCAAAAGCAGTGACCAATCTCTCTGTTCAGACCAAAAATAAGGCTTTTCAGAAAATACTGCTCGATGTCTACGATGAAGTGCAGGCCGGGAAAACCTTGTCTGAAGGACTTGGGAAGTATCCAAAGGTGTTCAATGAGCTTTTTACGAGCATGGTGTATGTGGGAGAAATATCCGGTAATCTCGAGGAGATTCTGGAAATTTTAGCTTTGCAGCTTGAAAAAGAACATGAGTTGCTTTCAAAGGTACGGGGAGCCATGATATACCCTCTGGTGATTGTGGTTGCGATGATTGGTATTGGTATCCTCATGTTGACGTATATCTTGCCACGTATCACGAGTGTTTTTAAAGACATGAATGTCACGCTTCCCGCTTCAACACGCTTTATTATGGCAGTGAGTGATTTTATGCGCGAGCACGCAATTATGAGTGTCATCTTGTTTTTTGGTAGTATTATCGGGATTCGCCTTCTTGCTTCTACTCAGATTGGAAAGCGATTTTTTGATTGGTTTTTTCTGCATATGCCTATTGTGGGGAATATTATTATCAAAGTGAATTCAGCTCGTTTTTCTCGGATTTATAGTTCGCTTCTGAAGAGTGGAGTTTCCGTGCTTGATTCTCTGACGATTGTCAAAAAGACCCTTTCGAATTCATATTACCGAGACGCTCTAGATGAAGCTATTTCGGAAATTCAAAAAGGTGTTGATTTAAGCACGGTGGTTCTTCGCTATCCGCGTATTTTCCCGGTGCTGGTACCGCAGATTATTCAGGTTGGAGAGGAAACAGGAAAAACGGAAATGGTGCTACGGAGATTGGCTGAATTTTATGAAGAGGAAGTTTCGCAGATTACGAAAAATATGTCATCGATTATTGAGCCGGTTTTGATGATTTTGATTGGTGGTGGGGTGGGATTTTTTGCGGTAGCAATGCTGACGCCTATGTATAGCGTGATGGAAAATATCAAGTAACTTTGAAAGTTATTCCGTATGAGACAGTATATTGTTGGCCACACAAGAATATCGGGGTTTACTTTTATTGAGGCTATGGTTGTGTTGTTTATCGTGTCTCTTATCACTTTGACATTTTATGAGACATGGAATCTTGGAACTCGGCATATCGCCAATGCAAAGTATCGACTCGGTGCGAGTGCTCTCGCAAATCAGCAAATGGAAATTGTCCGGAGTCTCATTTTTGACGATATTGGAACGACTACCGGTATACCAACTGGTACCCTCGCTGAGGATCAAACGATTCATGCGAATAATACCACTTACGCGGTCCATACGGTGGTGCAATTTGTAGATGATTCAACGGATGGTACGCTCGGGGCTGGGACTGATATTGCCCCTAATGATTACAAAAAGGTGACGATCACTGTTTCATGGGGGGGAGCGGGTGATGGAGAGACGGTTGATATGACCTCCATTTTTTCTTTAGACGGAGTGGAATCAGTTGCGGCCGGCACGGGGATTCTTTCGGTGAACACCCTGAGTACCGCGGGTGTCGGCGTGGCGAATGTTTCGGTACGTATTACGAATAATAGTATTGTTCCGAATATTGATATCACTGCTACGACGGATGCGAGTGGTAATCTTATGTTTCCTGGTGCGCCAGCCTCAGTACAGGGCTACCATATTTCGGTGAGTAAGGGTGGTTATTATGGCAATATGACCTATGATCCGTATCCAACTTCAATTTTTAAGCCAACAAATGTGCACGCATCGGTAGTGGCGGGAAGCCTCACGGCAGCGACCCTGGTGATTGATTATACTTCAGATCTGCAAATCCAGACTGAAGATCCCTTTGGTTCAGCTCTTCCTGATATAGATTTTACCCTGAGCGGAGGATTGGTGATCGGGGTAGACGCCTCTACGGGAGCATCTGTTTATGATTTCACGCAGGCATCGGTTACCGATTCTGGTGGTGAAGAGGACTTCACGGATCTGAGTACGGGAGAGTATACGCTTGAACTTGATCCGAGCGAGACAGCACAATACGAGTTTCTGCGACTGGATCCGGAGGAAACCGCGCAGGACACTATCAACTTAGCTGCTAACGATTCCAAATCAGTGAAATATATTTTGGCGCAGAAAAATTTCGCTTCAGCTCTTATCACGGTGAGTAATATTGCTGATGGGTCGCCTCTTTCTGGGGCTTCTGTCAGGCTGCATCATGCGGGTCTCGGGTTTGATACCACTCTTACGACGGATACGTATGGGCAGGCTTATTTTCCAGTGAATTCGACGGCATTGAGCGCTGGTACTTATGATATCGATGTGAGCGCTGCTGGTTTTACTTCAAGTACGGATACAGTGACCATCGTAGGATCGACACTGGAAAAAAAGAGTATCTCATTGACTCCTTAGCAATTGTCTCAATTCTCATGTCGAGATGAAGTTTTCAGATTTGAGCCTTACAAGCAAGAGTTTAAGCCTTATCTGTGTGGTGAGAATTAAAACAATCACTTAATGAATCTGATAACCAACCTATGCGATTCTTGAAGAAAACAGCACGAAAGTCGTTATGTGGCATGTCCTTGGTTGAGATGCTCATGGCGATTTTTATTCTTTTGATTGGTTTGGAAGGAGTAAGTCTGCTTTTTGTGAACAGTTGGAAGATGAACAAATTTGTTCTTGAAACCGGTAATGCGTCTTTGATAGCTTCTAGGACGGTTAATATGATAGTAAAAGATGTCCGAAGAGCCCGACAGGCGGATAATGGTGATTATCCCATCGAATCGGGAGGGAATGATAATTTGCAGGTGTATATCGATATTGACGGAGATGGCGTGACGGAGCGCGTACATTACTATCTTTCGAATGGATCTATCTATCGTGGTGTGACGAAACCCAATGCGACATTGCCGGTGACATATCCGGCAGGTGATCAGACAACTTCTCTTTTGGCACAGTATATTTCAAATACACCCGCCGATCCGGTGTTTTATTATTACAATGAAGATTACCCAAGTGATACCGTAAGTAATCCTCTTGCGACGCCGATATCAGTTCAGGATGTTCGTTTGATAAAGGTGCATCTGTTGGTGAATATCGATCCGGTCCACGCCCCAAATAATATCAATGTGGAGTCTTTTGCGGAGCTTCGTAATCTCAATAATTATGCGAATTAGTTTTGTGTCTCTCAAGGTGACGAGGGGGTCGGCGCTGGCATATGTCTTAGTGATTATGGCTACTTGCCTTATTCTTTTGATGTCCATTATTCTTTTTGTGGTTGCTCAGCTTCGGTATAGCATGCAACAACATGATCGAGAGCAGGCCTTACAAATTGCTGAAAGTGGAATACATTTCTATAAGTGGTATCTTGCCCATCAGTTAGATGGGCGTACGGCAGCTCAAGTACAGGCTTTCTGGTCATCCGGGACGGCACTTGGGCAGGTAGCGGCTTATACGGCGAATTATGGAAATGGGGAGTATTCCGTGACCGTTATACCGCCTGTATTGGGTTCTACTATTGTGTATGTCACTTCAGTTGGATATACGACAGCTAATCCTGGTTTGATTCGAACAATAAAGGTTCGGCTTCGTCGCCCCTCGTGGAGTGAAAGCGCGGTTGTCGCGAACGATGTTATGCGTTTCGGAGAGGGAACTGAAGTATTTGGGAAGATTCATTCGAATTCTGGTATCCGATTTGACGGATTGGCTCACAACACTGTTTCGAGTGCTCTGAATGAATACAATGATCCGGATCATGCTGGAGGAAATGAGTTTGGTGTTCATACGCACGTGAATGTTCCGCCGGCCAGTGGGGTTAATTCTGCTTATCGTGCCGCTGAGGCTCCCCCGAACGCGGTTCCAAGTCGTCTTGATGTGTTTGAGGCAGGGCGTGATTTCCCAGTTTCGACATTTGACTTTAATGGTGTAAGAGGGGACCTCTCTCTGATGAAAGCTGAGGCGCAGGCGGGACGTGGAAAGTATTTTGATAACTCAAACCTCGGGAGGCATATCATTTTGAAGGCGAATGGGACATATGATATTTGCAAGGTAAACACGGTGGACACAACTACGAATAGTATTACGAATTATAAGCGCAATGTTGGGGGGGGGACATGTGCCGCGTGCGCTGGTGCATGTGTGTCGAATTACCCTATTATCGATAATGGAGTAATCTTCGTTGAGAACGATGTATGGGTAGAAGGAAATATTGATTCAAAGAAAGTCTCGGTGGTCGCCGCGAATCTTGCGGCGGGTGCTTTGAGGAATGTCTATATTGGAAAAGATATTCGATACGCGCATGCAGATTGTTCTGAAATACTCGGGATCATCGGACAAGATAATGTAGAAATTTATCGTGAGAGCAATAATTTTCTGCATATCGACGCCGCGTTAATGGCTCAGTCCGGAAGAGTGGGAAGGGAGAATTACGCGGGTGGGAGTGCCATTCGAGATACGATTACGGTGAATGGTGCTATCGCAACGAATTTGCGATATGGTTTCGCGTGGACCTCTGGAGCTGTGCATACCTCCGGGTATCGAAATCGAAATCTCTATTATGATAATAATCTTCTTTATTGTCCGCCACCGTATTTCCCAACAGGAAAGAATTACTTGATTGATTTGTGGGAGGAGCTGTAGCGAGAAGTTTCATGTATGGTATGATGAAGAGAGTCAAACAAAAAACAAAAAAGAGACATGTCATTTTTGCAAAAAAAAATTTTTGATGTTTTTCCGAGTTCGTTTGGATTGGATTTATCCGATCTTTCTATTAAGGTGCTTCGCATGGAGCGAGAAGGACCTATTCATCGCGTGAATGGTTTTGCATCAGCAGCTCTCCCAATAGGGAGCGTTATCGATGGTGAAATTCTAAAACCAGAGATTGTCGTCGATGTGATACGCCGTCTTATGGAAGAGCCAGCGATGAAGAAAATGCACACACGACGGGTTGTGTGTTCGTTGCCTGAAACTAAGGCTTTCCTTCGTGTGATTTCCTTGCCAAAAATGGAAGAGAAAGAGGTGAGTGAGGCAATACGCTGGGAAATCGAAGCCAATATTCCACTCACGCTTGATCAGGTATACTATGATTGGCAGATACTTGGAGACACATTACCGACTGAAAAGGGGAAAATAAATATTCTGTTTGTGGCGGTCGCTAGGATAGTAGTTGATCAGTTTGTTGAGGCTCTTGAAGCAGCGGGTTTGGATGTGGTTGGGCTCGAAACGGAGTCTATTGCTCAAGCTAGAAGTCTTCTGTCTGAGGCAGACGAAAAGAAAACAACGCTCACTGTTGATATCGGTGATCGTCGGACAAGCCTCCTCGTTTCGGTCGGGAATACGCCGTGTTTTACGTCGAGTGTTCCGTTGTCATCCCAAATGGTGACCGACTCTATCGCTAAGTATTTGCGTATCTCTTTTCAAGAGGCAGAGGATATTAAAATTAAGCAGGGGCTTGGTTCATTAGCGCTACATGGTCCGGTATTTGATGCGGCGTTGCCGGTGCTTGAGAATATCGCCGCTGAGATTGAAAAATCAACGAGCTTTTATTTGGAGAATCTTCGCTATTCAACGGACATTGATACAATTGTATTGTGTGGCGGTGGGTCAAATATGAAGGGATTGCTTCCATTCTTGTCTCGTCGACTAGGTCGAGATGTTGTTTTTGGAAATCCCTGGGTGAATGTGCATCTTGGTAATAGGTTGCCGCCAATCGATAGGAATCATTCTGTACAGTACTCAACCGCAATCGGACTCTCACTTCGTGGTATAGATGAATATGAGAATACTGCTTAATTTATTACCAGATGAGAAGAAGTCACTCGCTGACCGACGAATGCGTTTTCGCTTTCTCGTTTGGCAGATATTTCTTCTGTTCTCATTAGAAGTGTTTTTTTTGGGGATTTTGATCGTGATATCAACGTTACTTAATTTTGAACAAAAACATCAGGAATTATTGGGGCAAGATTTTAATCGCTTCCATGACGAGGAGAAAAAATTGAAACTGTACGAGGAGAAGTTCCGTGCAACTAATGAGCATATCCGATCGGTATCACTTATTAATAAAAATCACTATATTTTTACGAATATATTTTTCCTGCTCGATCGCCATGTGAGCGACGCGATTCTTTTGGAGCATGTAGTTACAAAAGATTGGAAACTTTTTTTGTCAGGAACCGCCGAAACTCGAGATGCCCTGATTGCATTTAATGAGTCATTAAAAAAGGAAGAGTGTTTTTCGGCGGTAAACCTCCCTCTTTCTAATCTTTTAGCTCAAAAGGAGATCGCCTTCCAATTTGATATTACCCTTACAGAAGCTTGTCTTCATGATATTGATTTATGAATGGAATTCTCAAACAAAAATACGGACTGATTCTATTTATCAGCATTTTTGTCGCCATGAGTGTAACGTATTGGTTCGGAATACGGAAAGTGATGGAGATAATTAGAGTCGAGCGTGATGATATTCAGAAAATGCTGGTTGCGCGAGAGAATAGGGAGTATCAATTAAGCAGGCTTACAGAATATGATGCTCAGTATGAAACCATTATACGGGACGAAAAATGGCTGGACACTCTCATGGATCGGAATGATATGATTGCGTTCGTTAGGCGTCTTGAATCTCTAGCTGAAGAAGAAGGTGTTGTTGTTACCTTTGAGGCTCGAGAGGTTCCAAAAATCGTAAAAAAGCCCAAAGTAACTCCAAAGTCAACACAGTCCAGTGAGAAAGATGCGGATACTGAGAGTAGCGTTTCTGGAACGGAAAAGGATAAGCAAGCAAAAAAAGACCCGAGTATTTTAGAGAGCCTTCCGAGTGCGACATATACCTATCTAGGTTTGCATGTGACGGGAGAAACAAAGAAGGTTGTCAAATATCTTCGTAAAGTAGAGATGTTACCTGTTGTTTTGGATATGATTTCTATTGATACGACTCGAAAAGAAAACGCTCATTTTTCAGAAGAGATCCCCCAAGCATTAGTATCAAATCAGAAGAGCGACCTTACCGAGGCATCAGTTGAGGGTGAAGAAATGAGAACAAACCCCTTTTCGATTCCAGAAACGGCTGACCTGGAACCAAAATCGGTTGTGAATGCCTTCGAACTTGAGGTTACTGCAGGGCTTGTGGTGTATCATCCAAAAGAATAGTCCTATGAATAATCCATTCTCGCAATTCTCCAAAATCCGTTCTTGGTTTTCTGTTCGTAAAATATCACTTTTTTGGTACCGATTCTATCGTCGAGTATTCATAGTGCTCTTTGTTTGTGTCTCGATATTTGGAGTATGGTATTGGTATTACAATCTTTATCGGTATTCATGGACCGAGGGAGCCAAAAAAACGTTTCTCGACTCATACGCTCAAGAGACTGATTTTAAGGACGCTGTTTTTGAGAAAGCAGTCTCTAACGCTCGAGAAAGACAGAGTCAGTACGAAAAAGGTGCATCTTTGGAACATGATTACTTTCGACTAGATAAACTTCCTGAAGAGACAAAATGATTGTTCCTCATTGAGCTTCTGTGGAGAAGTCGGCTGCATTGGCGAGTGTAAAACTTGACGCTGCAATGGGACAAACATTGACAGGTGTGATCTGTGTGGTAGAATATTCCGATGCATATTCAACCTAAAACGAGAGCGGAAACTCTCCATATATTATTTGGAAGTGTGCCAGTGTGGCGGTTGACTCAAGTCGAGCAAGCGCTTTTTTCACCTTTCATTCGTACTTTTTCAGATATTACGACGCTCCCAGCCTTGTGGCGAGAGCCGCTCCATAGGGCACAAGTTTTCATTTCTTATCGAACGACACAAGTGTTTTGGAGTCAGAAAAAAGATACTTTTAAAGCTTTATTGAAGCTGGCTGATGGGAAGCAAATTGAAACCGTTCTCATGAAGAATGCCCGTGGTGCTTATACGGTGTGCGTTTCAACACAGGTGGGTTGCGCTATGGCTTGTACCTTTTGCGCGACGGGGAAAATGGGATTTTCACGCAATCTTTCGGAAGATGAAATCGTCGATCAGGTGCGACACTGGATCTATTTTCTTGCTGATCATCCCGAAATAGCGGCACGTGTGAGTAATGTTGTCTATATGGGAATGGGGGAGCCGCTTGCGAATTATGACGCCGTGAAGCAATCGCTTCGTACGATTCTCAAATATACTGATATTGGACCAACACACATGACGGTTTCAACTGTGGGCTTAGTGCCGATGCTTAATCGTATTCTGGATGATTCAGAGTGGCCAGCGGTACGGCTCGCTGTATCATTGCATAGTGCCGATCCGCAAACACGCAAGGAAATTATGCCGACATCGTATGATAATTTTCCTGATACCTTGGCGGAATGGGCAGATCGTTATTTCGAAAAATTCGATTCCAAGCGTCGACACTTAACGTTTGAATATATTATGCTTTCTGGCGTAAATGATTCAGAGAAACACGCGGAAGCTCTGATAAAATTTACCCGGCGAATTGGAAAAGTGCGCGTCAATCTTATTCCCTATAATTATACGGGAGATGTGTTTCACAAAAGCACACAGACGGACATCGATATTTTTCAGCAACGTCTTGAGTATGCGGGAGTTGACGTGACTCGTCGCCGAACCATGGGGGAGGATATCGCGGCTGCTTGTGGACAATTAGCTGTTCAGGAAGAAAAAACGGCGATAGCTTGATTGCCTGAGGTATTGTTGGTATACTGTTTATCTTATGCCAGATTGTTATTTCATTACGACTTTTGGATGTCAGCAGAATGAGGCTGACTCCGAGCGAATCGCGAGCTTTTATGAAGCGCGTGGTTTGGTTCAGGCAAAAAATATACAGGGAGCGCAAGTCATTGTGCTCAATACCTGTGTGGTACGTGAACGAGCCGCGGAAAAAGTTTTTGGACTCGTGCGAAATATTCGAAGGGGACTCAAAGGAAACGCTGCTGCGCGTATTGTTGTGACCGGTTGTCTTATCGGAGCGGCCTCTCGAGTTCCGGGTGGCAAGATGATGAAGAGTTTACGGGCGCGATTGCCAGATGTGGAGTTTCTGCCCTTGGAAGAAGTGGGATTTGAGTACGCGCCAAAACGAACGTCTTTGAAATCGGTCTCGATTCCGATATCGAATGGTTGTAATAATTTTTGTTCGTACTGTATTGTGCCTTTTTCTCGAGGGAAGGAAAAATCGCGACCCTTCGCGGACATTGTGCTGGAGGCAACAGAGGCGGCTCAGAACGGAGCAGAGGAGATTTTGCTGCTTGGACAGAATGTTAATTCGTATGGAGCGGATCTGCTGCTAGAGAGATTGGGAGAAAAGGAGGAATATGTATTACCGGATGGACAATCAGTGAAACCAGTCATGGTCAAACACCTTTCGCGGCATCGTATCCCGACTTTGTTTCCATATCTTCTGGAAGCAGTGGCTAAACTCCCACAAATAAAGAAGGTTTCTTTTGTTTCCTCAAACCCATGGGATTTTTCTGAGAGTCTCATTGATGTAATAGCGAAGTACCGAAATATTGATCGCTTGATTCATTTGCCGGTACAGTCAGGAAGTGATTCGGTGCTGAAACGCATGAATCGCTGGTACACACAGGCAGAATATCTCTCACTCATTGAGCGTATTCAGAAGGCAATACCAGAGGCAAAATTTACCACAGACATCATTGTTGGTTTTCCTGGTGAGACAGAAGATGAGTTTGAGGAGACCAAGAAAGTTGTACAGACGGTTCGATTCGAGAAAGCCTATATCGCTTGGTACTCACCAAGGCCGGGGACAGTGGGAATGAAGGAAATGCAGGATGATGTTCCGTTTTTGGAAAAGAAACGTCGACATCGAGAACTTGATAGACTCGTTTTGACTTTGTCCGGAAATGAGTGGGCTTTGAAAAAATAAGGTAAAATACAAGAGTATTCATACTACACATATGAAGAATCTCGCATCTCTTTCGCTTCTTTCGTGGAATGTGAATGGCATTCGCGCGGCAGAGCGAAAAGGTTTCCTCGAATGGCTACATCAGCACCGGTATTCCGTAGTTTGCCTTCAGGAGACCAAAATTTCGCATCCGGATCAGCTTTCAAGAGCTTTGGCCCAGCCGGAGGGTTATTTCGCGTATTTTCACTGTGCAACGGAGAAGAAGGGATATAGCGGAACAGCTGTGTATACAAGAGAAGAGCCTTTCGAGGTGAAAACTTTTTTTGGAGCTGACTCTCTCCTTTCACGGGAGGGTCGAGTGATGGAACTTCATTTTCAAGATTTTGTATTGCTCAATATTTACTTTCCCAATGGCGGATCGGGGGAGGAGAGATTGCGGTATAAGATGCGATTTTATGCCGAATTTTTGACCTATGTTTCGGATTTATTGAAACAGGGCAAGAACGTTGTTTTTTGTGGTGACGTCAATACGGCACATAGGGAAATCGATTTGGCACGACCCAAGGAAAATCAAAAGACATCTGGATTTCTTCCGGAAGAACGAGCCTGGATAGATGCTGTCGCCACCGCTGGATTTATTGATGTTTTTCGGCAGATGTATCCAGAGTCAATACAATATTCTTGGTGGGATATGAAGACACGTGCCCGTGAGCGAAATATCGGTTGGCGTATTGATTATTTTTTTGTTAGTCAAAAATTCGTGTCACAGGTGAACGAGATAGAGTATTTGGCTGATATTTCTGGATCTGATCATTGTCCAGTGAAAATGACATTGCGTATCTGAGTGAGAGATGACGATCTTTCTTGAGAGTAGGAGTGTGATATTTTTCGTGGTATTAGAAAAAAAAGCCGGCATATTTTCTTCACAAGGAAAAAAAGGCCGGCGAAAGCGCAGTGCTGGTGGCTGCTGCGATTACTGTTTTCGGGAGAGTCCGAGTGCGATGAGGGCCATGCCCATGAGGAGTGGCGTAGTTGGTTCGGGAATTCGCGCGCTGCCGACTTGATCGATCCACAAGGCCGTTCGGTTGGAGTCACTGATGACATTTTCAACCCAGACAGTGATGTGCCATTCTGAGGATGATGGAACCACCGACATCAGACTGGGTCCTCCACCGCCCAAATCAGGGATGGTATACGAGAAAGACTTCCAGGTTTCCGAGGGCGGTATTTCCCTCCAGTCAAAAAATCCTGGTCCTGAGAGGGAGAATCCGGCGAAGTCATTGTTGACTTCAGGGACAACGACGTACCAGAACGAGATGACGTCCCCGATCTGGATATCCGGGATATCGAATGCGATGCCCGCATCGTGGTTTCGAGGCCCTTGGCCCGGAGCGATGCGAAGACAGAAAGTGCCTTCATAGCACGGAAGGTGGACGCCGCCTTTGCTGATTCTCGTGACGATGTCGACATTACCGTAGGTAGTGGCGTTCGTTGGAATCATACCGTCCTCAAAACTCAGGTTGAGGGCGGCGGCCGAAGCATTGCTGGACCCGGCAACGGCAAGGGCAATCATGGTCGCAAACGCGAGAGTATTGAATATTGCAAGAGACCAATGGGGCATCAGTATATCCTCCGAAAATTGTGCTACAGTTGTTAAAGGAAAAAGCCTCTTTGAAGCTCGGGAGAGATAATAACACAGAAATCAGTATATATCAAGTCTGGAAAGTGAAGCTATGAATAACAGCCACGAAAAAGGTATCCCTCTTCCGGAGCGTATGCGACCTCAGTCAGTGGAGGCATATCTTGGACAGGAAAAAATTTTTGGTGAAGGGAGCTTCCTTCGTGAGGCAGTCAAAAACGGGATGCTTCCCTCTCTGATTTTTTGGGGACCACCAGGAAGCGGAAAGACCACACTGGCGCGCATACTTTCTCGTGAGCTTGATGCAGTGTTTGTCAGCCTCTCTGCTGTTTCGAGCGGGAAGAAAGATTTGACTCTCGTTCTTGAGCAAGCACAGAAGGATCGAGCAGAGGGGAAACAAACCATTCTCTTTCTTGATGAAATTCATCGTTGGAATAAAGCACAGCAGGACGCGCTCTTGCCATTTGTGGAGTCTGGAGCGATTACCTTGATCGGCGCGACAACGGAAAATCCAAGTTTTTCTGTGAACTCGGCACTTCTTTCTCGAACGCGGGTACTGGTATTGCAGACGCTTTCTTCTTCGGCTATCGTGACCATTTTAAAACGGGCACTTACTGAAGATGCTCTTTTCATTACTCAAAAAGTGCGGGCTGATAAAGGGGTATTGGAGTTTCTCGCCCAGGCTTCTGGTGGTGATGCGAGGCAAGCCCTTTCGGCTCTTGAAGCGTGTACTTTTCGCGCACGTCACATAACTATGGAGCTTGCCGAATCAGTGATGCAGCGATCGCATCTTCTCTATGACAAGAAAGGTGAGTGGCATTATGATGTGATTTCAGCTTTACACAAATCTTTGCGGGGTGGTGATGCTGATGGCGCACTGTACTGGCTCGGTCGTATGCTCGAGGCTGGCGAGGATCCGCTCTATGTTGCGCGTCGACTTATTCGATTTGCTTCAGAAGATATTGGACTAGCGAATTCATTTGCTCTTCCGCAGGCTGTTGCCGCGCTTGAGGCTTGCCGCCATTTGGGAATGCCAGAATGTGAGCTGAATCTAGCCCAAGCAGTCGTCTATCTCGCGAAGTCAAAGAAATCAAATGCTTTGTATGAAGCGTATGGTCAGGTGAAAGATGATATACGGAGGTTTCCCAATGAACCGGTCCCACTTCACTTGCGAAATGCGTCGACTCAACTGATGAAGGAAGTTGGCTATGGACAAGGATACAAGTATACGCCAGAATTTAAGAATCCCGAGGATGCCAAGCAGGAGTATCTGCCAGAGCAGTTGCGTAACCGGAGGTATATTGTTTTTGAATAAGATGAAGTATTTTTGAGTGTCTTTTATTTGACAAAAAATCTTAGTCATGCTACAAAGAGCTCACTGTTCATAAAAAGAGGAAGCTCCCCAGTGTTAAGAGGGGGATTTTTTTGAGCAGAATCCTAGTTGTATTGACAATCATAGAAGGAGAA
>WBZQ01001042.1_pt1 | contig 19987 bp, 15 predicted proteins | sample 5204251 | NCBI WGS metagenome assembly WBZQ01 (sample SAMN12412402, study PRJNA552823) | activated sludge metagenome | isolation source: activated sludge from nitrification reactor of wastewater treatment plant... | place: USA: Virginia | collected 2017-09
CTCAGGGGGGACGGACCGCTGGGGAATCACCCCGCCCCGCATTCCGAGGGACGTCGGCCGCCGATTCCGAGAAGAACCGGAATTGTGGCCGGCTTCACATCGGAATCAGTGGCCGGATTGGGTCGGAATACGCAGGCTGTCGTGTTCACGCGATAGTCTGCCCACCGCAACAGTCACTTCACCGATGGAGGGGCTCTCATGGGCGTCACGCATGCCGTTCGATCCCGATCACGTCATCAGGCATTTCGATCCATTCGCCGACAACTCCTTCAAGATCAGCGCAACCTCCTACGGCAAGCGGCCAGCTGGGGACCACCGGCAACGGAATCCGAACTGCCGGCCGATGTTCTCGACATCGCGACCTGTGATCGTGACCTTGCGCTCGACGATCTGATGAGACAACGCGCATTTGCCAGGCTGCAACAAGTGAACCGGGCGCTCAGTCGCATTGACCAGGCTTCGTATGGCATGTGCCATCTCTGCCGGGCGGATATCCCTCTCCCTCGCCTTCGGGCACAGCCCGATGCCACGCTCTGCGTGGACTGCAAAAGTGAGTGTGAACATCGCGCCCTGCTCCGTACTGGAACCTAGCCTTCTTGAGGGATGGGGGAGTTGAGCTGCGCCCACCTCTCCGCACCTCTCTCCTGAGCTGTCCCCCTCTTCTGAGCCGGAGCGGGACAGCCCCCCTCCCTATTTCTACAGATCGTTCAGGATGGTGGCTAGCCGGAGATACCGCGAGTGGATCAGCGACATGCCGACCCGGCAATGAGAACTGATGGAAAGCGAGGAGGGAATAGCCGTACGCAAGCAGCGACGCCGAGATGGGCTTTCACAACACGGCCTTACAAGGCGTCAGCGGATAGTCGTTCGAGTCGCTCACCTATGCACCCCGGGCAGAGTGTCGCCTGAAACCTGCGAACTCCACCCATGGAGCGAAAGTCGTTGTGACATTCCCGACAGACGCGGTTGCCCTGTGGTCCGCCATGGCGAAGCGTCAACACATCTTGTCGGCGCGAACGAGGGCGATAGATTTGCAGGCCTCCCAGTACAAGTCGCATGTGATCCTCCTGCATTGGTGGTGAGATGCGGCGACAATGACCAGCGTACAGGGGGAAGATCACCGCGACTTCCAGAGCAGGTAAACAGTGTGTTAACGGAAGAGGCGATGATGGTTCGAAGAGAGGTTCGGCAGATACGAGGCTGATCAGAACATTGTCGCCGGATACCGATCGGATGCAGCGCAAAAAAAGAGCCGCGCACCCCCTGATGGTGCGCGGCCTCGTCCCAATGCGCTCCGCTGTTACTTCGTCGACACTCGAGCCCGTTCGATGACCGATGCCCATGAAGGTTCAAGATCGCGCTTCGCCGTTGCCTGAAACCGGGCTTCAGCCTCTGCGTCACGGCTTCCACCTTTCACGTTGACCGTATGCACCGCGAAATAGGCGGGAGTGCCAAGAATCTGAAGATCGGCAATCACTTGCGCCAACGGCTTTCCCCAGAATACTTCGAAGTAGTGCGCCTGCACCTCATCGGCTGCATTGTCCTGAAGAACCATCGTCGATGCGCCAACCTCATATTCACCCATGAAACGCATGCTTCCTGCCGTGACCGTGGTATCGCTTTGCTTCACCACTGACTTCGGCAACAGAAAGAGGGTCACTTCCCGCACCTTACCGAATCCCTTTTCCGATGTGCTGAATGCCACCGCAGCATACCGGCCTGGGGGCACATTCTGCACATAGACGGTTCCACCGCCACCGGCTCCGGGAGGAGGAGACGCAATACTCGTCGGAATGAGTTTGGTCCCTTCGTATAAATCCCGGCCATTTTCGATCTTCACGAGATACAGGCGATCTTCTGTATTGGGCACCCATGCGGCACTCTTGAGCGTGATGCCGATGACGGCACTGTGCTGATCGACCGGCTTGGTAATATGGACCGGGGAAACGAACTCTCCGGCGAGCAGCTGAAACTGTTTTTTCGGAGGCTTACTCACACAGGCCGCATTGGCCAGACAGGCCATGGCTACGATCGCGATGACTATTCGGTTCATAGAACGTCCTCTGGGTGGGTCGTACGTATCGGTTCGGCGGCCACAGTGTAGGAGGTTCTACGTTGCGTCTCAATCAATACTTATGAAGGGGTGCGCGAGGGACGGACGGATCTCAGGAGCACGGTAGGAGTGGGGGACACGTGTTGGGAGGACACGTAGGACAAACGATGGAGAAGGAGTCGAGGGCTCAGGCTCCTAGGGAACGGGGGACACAGGCGCAAGGGGCAGATCCGCAGCTGTTTTCCCCTGGCTCTGGCTTTCCAACGAGAGCCGCTTCAACACACTCTTGGCGCGCTCCTCCAGGCGCTCAGCCTCGCCGGAGCGTTGGCGGCGCCTTAATAATGAGGCATAGCTCTTCAACGTCTTCACATAAGCTTCACGATCATAGCCCACCGCCTGCTCGTAGATGACCAACGCCTGTTTGTACAAATCTTCCGATTGATCCAGCTTATTCTGCGACTGGTAGAGCGATGCCAGGTTTTTCAGTTCGCCCGCGACCTGAGGATTTTCGGCACCCTGCTGTTTTTCTCGGATGGCAATCGCCTGCTGAAACAACGGCTCTGCCTGCGAATACAGTCCCTGCAGTTCATAGAGTTGTCCCAAGCGACTCATGGCCTCAGCCGTGTCCACATGGTCGTTCCCGAGCGACTTCCGAAAGATGCTCACGGCACGCTGATAGAGCGCTTCGGCTTGAGGATATTGGTTCTGCGCCCGATAGGTGTCGCCAAGATTTTCCAGGTTTCTCGCCACGATCGGATGATTGGGGCCAAAGGCTTTTTCATGAATCGTGAGGGCGCGTTGATACAGCGGCATGGCGCGAGGATGTTGCCCCTGTGCCTGGTACATCTTCGCCAGATTGTCCCGGGTGATGGCCGTCAAGCTATGCTCCGGGCCGAGCTGTTTCTCGAAGATGGCAAGGGCTCGCTGCAGAACCGGTTCGGCATCGGAGAATCGTCGTTGATCCTGATACACCACGGCAATGTTATTCAGGCTTTCTGCCGTTTTGCTGTGATCGGGACCGAACACCTTTTCACGAATTTCTCTGGCTCGTTGATGGAGCGCTTCCGACTGTGTGTACAATCCCTGGAGGCGATAGAGCTCACCCAAGTCTGTCAAACTCGCAGCCGTCTCAGCGTGAGCAGGTCCGTAGACGCGTTCCCTGATTGCCAAGGCTTCCTGGAACAGCGCCTCAGCGCGGGGATACCGGCCTAGCTCACGATTCACTTCACCCAGCTGGCTCAGCGTTTCAGCGAGACGCTTGCCTTGGGGATCGAGCACTTCCGCCTCTTTGCGCGCCGCCACAAAGGATTCCTCGGCATGCGTATAGTCGCCTGCGCGCATGGCGTTATTGCCATCATTCATCGCGGCACGCCAGCGATGGTCTTCCGCGCAACCGGAGAGGGTGCCCAGAAAAGCCAGACCAAGGGTGAGTGCCAGCGCGTTCGATCGCATGTTCATGTTGTTAACTCTTCGGTGGTGAGGCGGTTGTGTTTGGAGACTACCCTGCTTGCGAAATACTCTAAGACTTACCCGCTCTGGAGGCTCAAATCAACCCCGAGGGAGCAACTTTTTGTGGAATCGATGGATCATTCAATTTTTCAGACACTTAGCCTTCTGAAGCTTGGCACATACTGTGTGCGAATAGAGACACGAACGACTAGGAAAGGCACATCGTGAGGATGGAGATCAACGATGGGGTTCCGAAGCAGAATCGACGCGGGGAGCAAGCTTGGCGATGCCGGACGTATCGTAGGGCAACACGCTGAAGACTTTGGCCACATCGATTGCCGGCTTCCCGGGGCGTAACACTTTTTGCGCCAGTGTCGCCACCCATGAGAGCGGCACCAGAACAAACCTGGGCAACCAGAAGACGCTCAGGTCGGGATTGGCCTGGCGAAGACGATCCAGGAGCTCCCGTTTGGTCGGAGACACGGGATCGAGCAGATTCAGAGGACTAGGCACCATGTCCCAGGCGTCGGTCATCCAGCCGAGGAAGCGACCGGCAAATCCAACATCCACGACTCCAAGCCGATCACTCGCCGACCCTACGGCCACAAAGATATTGCCCAAGCGCTTGCCGAGACGGCCAGGCGGGTCGAAATCACGATAATCAACCAGGGCTCCCGGGCGAATGACCTTCACCGACAGACCCAACTCTTTCCCGAGTTGCACGGCCAGGCGTTCCGATTCCAACTTGCCCCAGACATAGGGCCCCGACCCCTTGCTGTCAGGTTCCAAGGGATGATTGTCGGGAATCGGCCGTCCCGTGCCTTGGGCCAGCACCGCGAGGCTGCTCACGTGAACAACGTGCTTGATACCCACCGCAGCGGCACCACGAAGCATATGCTCGGTCGCATCCAACGAATTACGCTGGTGCTCCGGCCACCCGCCGGCGGTTTCTGCCGCGGCATGAATGACTGTATCCACCCCCTTGAAGAGATGAGCGGCGGCGCCGGTGGCCACATCTGCAACGACATATTCGGCGCCCGCAATCCGCTCCCAGGGAGAGGGCTCGCGCCGCGCCACGACACGAACAGGACGTCCGCGCGATAACAGCGCCCGGACGATTTCCTTCCCCAAGAATCCCGTTCCACCAGTGACCAGCACGCCGCGACTCTCGACCGGCTTCGGGGCAGCCGCCGCCAGAGCTTTGGCCTCCCCCACTTTCAATGCTTTCGCCACCCGTTCGCAGATACGCACCGTCTCAAGCAAACTCTCAGGAGACAAAGGCGACGGGTTACCGAGGCGAGCTGATTCGTAGAAGGCCGAAAACAGTTCCGCTAATCCCGGATAACTCCGCTGGCTCTTGAGAAACCGGCTCGCCATGGCCGAGGTGGTGCCGGTCAGTAACTGCCAGGCCTGCCGATAGGGCGCGAAGAGCTTATCAATGCCGGACGATCCCGGTCCGATGGCCCGCTGGGTGGTACTGCGGACGTAATCAGCAAATAGAGATCCGTTCTTCCCGATCACGCGCAAATAACTCTCGACCGGGCGTCCCTCCAACGTGACGATCAATGTGCCGGTGACACCGCCTCGGCGCACCAAGGCGTGCACGGTCCCGGCCTGACTGACTTCCAGCGACAACAGTTCCGTGCGCCCTTCTCCGGCTTGCTCCAGCACTTGAAGCAGCAAATAGACCGGATGCGGCAGGATATCGAGTAATTGGTGGTCTGCGCGAAGGACTTTTCGTCCACCTGGCGCATGCCGGACAGTCCGGAAGGAAAAGTAGCTTTCGACGTGCACCACCCGGCCGATCGAAGGCAGGTATTGCGTCAGCACTCGAGTCGGCGGTTCATACAGCAGTTGGTGGCCGGCGCAGACGCGAAGGCCTTTCGCGCTGGCCTCATCCAGGATCTGCTGCGCGTCTTCGACGGACTCGGTAAACGGTTTCTCTACATAAATGTGGCATCCGGCCTTAAGCGCCATACGCGCGAGCGGGGCATGGGTTGCCGGAGGAGTAATGATATGGACGACGTGAAGTTTTTCCGAAGCGAAGAGCTCTTCCGGCGTCTTAAAGCAGCCGATGCCCGGCACGATGTCGCGCATGGCAGCTTGAGCCGCATCGGAGGGATCGGCCACCGCCACCAGCTGCACGCCGGGACATCGCAAGATGGCGCGGGCGTGGTGTTGCGCATGACGGCCGGCGCCGATGAGCGCGATCCGCAAGGGACCTGATACTGGAGTGTTCGGGCTAGGGTTCGTCACAAGTCGTCTGCGAATGTGCAGGGTTACTATAGTCTATTCGGGCGCGTTCTTGAAGCCTTCTTCGAAATTAGTGCAGAGGGTCAGAACAGCCATCTGGCGCGAGGGTCCCCGGCGAAATAGCGCGGGGTGGCACTTCACAGCTTGCAGGAGGGTATTGGGCTATTTATGTGTTCCGTCACAGGGAAAGCACTGATTCATACAATCCGGACAGAGCCCGCCATTGAACTGAATCGCCGAACGCTCCGCAATGAATGTGGCCAGGTCATACCACTCGCCGGACTGGTCCGGCACCCGTTTGCACCAGGAGCACAAATTAATGATCCCCTGCGGTCGTCCAAGCCGCTCCTCCATTTGCCAGATTGCCTCGCCCTGCCTCTTCGAGGGGATGAGGCGTGGATCGCCAGGGGTGCACTCGTGAAAAACGAACACCGCTCCGAGCACCGCGCCCCCGTCGTCGACGACCGGGGCGACACTCCCGCGAATGAACCGCGGCTCGCCTTGCTTTGAGATCACCGTCGCCTTCTCGATGGTCACGAGGCGCATTTCCGTCATGGCCTGACTGGCGGGATTGTTCCCCTGCTGAGTCGCCTCATCATCGGAAAAGCCCATGAGCGCGGTTACACTCATGCCCACGGCTTCATCCTGAGTCACCTTGGTAAATTCTTCAGCAGCGGGATTCGTATACGTGACCCGGCCTCCTCGATCCGTCGTGACGATGCCGTCTCCGATACAGCGCACCGTCGTCGCAATCCATCGCAGCCGTTCACGCATGTGTCGATCATGCTGCGATCGATGCAGCGCCAACTCAATCGTCGTTCGGAGTTCATTCGCCTGATAGGGTTTGAGCATGTAGCCGGCCGGTGACGTCACCTTCGCCCGCTCCAACGTATGGTTGTCGGCATAGGCCGTCAGATAGATGACCGGCACATCCTGCCGGCGCTGGATTTGAAGCGCCGTTTCGACGCCATCCATGTTCCCTTTCAGGACGATATCCATGAGAATTAAATCCGGATGAGTGTCTCCCGCTTTGCGGATGGCCTCCTCTCCCGAGGTCGCCGTCGCGGGCACCCGGTACCCTAAGCGTTGCAAGCTGAGTTGGATATCCTTCGCCACGACCGGTTCGTCTTCCACGATCAAGATGCTGGCTGCGTCCATGGCATCACACCCTTTCTGAATATTGCAGTTGTTGGAAGCGGATGCGCCATTCCGTGCCCGTGCCGCTTCTGAGTTCCGTATGGCCGTCCAGTTTTTCAGCCAAGAGCGTGACGAGTTCCAAACCCAGGGAATCGGGATTGTTCAGCACCCCATCCGTGGGAATGCCAACCCCGTCATCGCTCACGCACAGGGTAAATGTGCCATCCAGATGGTCCAGAAGCTCGATGTGCACGGTCCCGCGGCCGTGATCGACGAACGCATGCTTCAAACAGTTAGACACCAGTTCATCGATGATCAACCCGCACGTCAGACCGGTGTCGATATCAAATTCGACATCGTCCACGTTCAACTCCAAGCTGATGAGCCCCGGGTCAACCCCGTAGGAACGGAACAGATGACCGGTCAGGGTCCGGGTATAGTCCCCCATCTTGATGCGTGAGAGATCGTTCGAACGGTGCAGCGTTTCATGGAGCAGCGCGATCGAGGTGATACGAACCTGGCATTCCCTGAACAATTGATTCACGACTGGATCCTTAATGGAGGCCGATTGAAGATTTAACAGGCTGGAAATGACCTGAAGATTATTTTTCACGCGATGGTGCACTTCCCGCAGCAAACTTTCCTTCTCTTTCAGCATGCGCCGGAGTTGGTCTTCCATATCCTTGCGCTCGGTGAGATCCATGCAGGTGCCGATATAGCCGCCGAAGCGACCGTCTTCGTCAAAGAGGGGTACACCCGTATCCATGATCCATCGATATTCCCCGTCATGACGCCGTAGCCGATAGTCGAGAAAGAACGGCTGTTCCGACTTGAAGGCGTCGAGATACGATTTGCGGCAACGCTCCAAATCGTCGGCATGGATACCCGTGAACCAATTGTCGCCGATCTCTTCCTGCATCGTACGCCCGGTAAACTCCAACCACCGTTTATTGATAAAGGTAATATGCGTATCCGGACCCGCCATCCACACCATGACGGGAGCCGTATCGGCCATCATCCGAAATCGCGCCTCGCTTTCACGCAACGCCGCCTCGATGCGTTTCTTCTCCGTGACGTCCCGTGCAATCGTCGACGCGCCCATAACGCAGCCGTCGGTATCTTTCACGGGAGACATCGTCAGCGAGACATCAATACGCTCGCCCTGCTTCCGGCGTTGCACCATCTCCACATTGCGCACGTGTTCACCGCGTGCGATGCGGTCGAGCATCGTCGGCACTTCATCCAATCGATTGGGAGGACAGAGCACGGAAATCGGCCGCCCCAGGACTTCCTCGGCACGGTACCCGTAGACCCGCTCCGCACCACGATTCCAACTTTGAATGATGCCGGTCAAGGTCATGCCAACGATGGCGTCGTCGGACGATTTGACGATGGCCACCAACTCCGACACCGCTTCGGCACGGAGGACTTCGAGCTCCTGATTGGCGGCCGCCAGATCCGAGGTGCGTTCCTGCACCTGCTGCTCGATATCTTCATTGATGCGCAGCAACTCCGCTTCATCACGTTGGCGGCGCAGACACAACAGTGCCGTCACCCAGATCACCATCAAGGCAAACGCGCGATTCACAGCGCTCACCCAGGTCAACGCGTAAAGCGGACTGTGAAACAGGTCGAGAATGGTGGCAAAGGAGGCCGTCGCCGCCACCCAAAACGTGATCCGCGGATAAGGAATGCGTGAGGCAATGAGGACGGGCACTACGTAGAGCGTCGTGATCGTCAATCCCAGAGGCAACCACCAATCGATCGCGCCGACCACGGCAATCAACGCCAGCGCGACTCCGAGAATCGAGTAGCTGCTGCGGGACATGCCCAAAAAGTATGAGGAAGGAATTGTCATAATTATCACGACGCGCTTCGCGCTCCCCTGCATGTAGTAGCAATACCTATGCCTTCCTGCTTGCCGCCTTTAGCGGGGCCATGCGAGCGGGGTCGGATGGTGCGAAAACGGCCTGACACACGGACGCTCCAGCCCTGTCCGTTGCGACTTCTCGGGAATCGGTGATGCGCGGCAAACGGCCCGCTGAAACATGCCTCGCGACTGAATGAGCGCACCCCGCCTACCCAGACCATTTCCGCCTAAGCGACTCAGGTGTACACCAGGGCCTCTTGGATGTTCAGACTTGAACGGCAGGCGATTCGTGCGGCTGTCGTCGATTCAATGACTGACAGAACGGCCGCACGTGCCAGTCACAGCTGACACGATCTACCCGCGAGGCTCATTTGGAGAGTAGGAATCGCACGGACGGTCTCACGGTCAACATCGTGCGCGAGGCCGTGCCGCATTGACGGATCGAGGGTGATTGGTCGAAAGAAGGAAGGTCCGGCAGCGAAAGCGATCGACGCCGGCGAAGTGAGCCGGCGTTATCGTTTACGGAAGAACGAGGCGATCATCTGCACGACATATTGGAGTTGCTCATCGGTCAATTCCGCGTAAATCGGAATCGACAACACGTCTTCCGCGGCACGCTCCGACTGCGGGAACGCGCCTTTCTGGTACCCGAGATCGCGATAACAATTTTGCAAGTGCAGCGGCACGGGATAGTACACTTCCGTCCCCACGCCATGATCCTTCAAATAGGCCCGCAACTCATCGCGTTTCCGGACGCGGAGGGTGAATTGGTTGAAGACATGGAAATTCTGAGGATGCGTCACAGGCAGGGTGACGTGATCGGCCAATTGCGCGTCCGTGAACAACTGTTGATATCGCGCAGCATTCCGGCGGCGACCTTCAGCCCAGTGATCGAGCCGTTGTAACTTCACCAGCAAGACGGCGGCTTGCAGCGCGTCCAATCGGCTGTTGATGCCGATGGCTTCATGCACGTATCGCACGCGGCTTCCGTGGACCCGCAACATGGCGATGGATTCCGCCAGCTCTTTGTCGTTCGTCGTCACCATGCCGGCATCGCCAAACCCGCCAAGATTTTTCGACGGGAAGAAGCTGAAACAGGCCAGATCTCCCAACACGCCGGCACGTTTCCCGTTTTGAGCCGCGCCGATCGCCTGGCAGGCATCTTCGATCACGCCGATCTTGTGCCGTCGCGCAATGTCGTGAATGGCTCCCATGTCCGCGCATTGGCCGAAAAGATGCACAGGGATAATGGCCTTGGTCCGTTTGGTGATGGCTCGTTCCAGCAGCGTGGGATCCATGTTGAAATCATCGGGACGGATATCCATGAACACCGGTTTGGCGCCCAGCCGCGAAATGGCCCCTGCGGTCGCAAAGAAGGTAAACGGGACCGTGACCACCTCATCGCCGGCTTTGACACCCAACGCCATCAACGCCAGCAACAAAGCATCGCTGCCTGAAGCCACGCCTATCGCATGCGCACTGCGCACATAGGTTGCGACCGCCTGTTCAAGCGCGACCACCCGCGGCCCCAGGATAAAGCCCTGCTCATCACAGGTCGCTTCGATCACGGCCAGGATTTCACTGCGCATGGATTGGTACTGGGCTTTCAAATCAAGCAGCGGAATATTCATCGTCTTACCCGGCGTCCTCTTTACAAGCGATTGGGCTGCAATTTCATCAGATCCTCTGCCGGCCGCGTGGCGTGCAGGAGATACGTATAGAGCGATTGATACTGTTTAACGGTTTCCTGAATCGTAAACTCTTCCGGCAACTCCTGCGTCCCGTTCCGGAGATCCGCTCGAAGGCGCTCGTCTCCCAGAATTTGACACACCCGACTGGCTATAGCCTTCACATCGCCAGCCGGACAGAGGGTTCCATGGATGCCCTCAATGATCGCTTCGGCGGAGCCCCCCACTCTGGTGGCCACGATGGGAATCCGACTGGCCCTCGCCTCCAGAATGGCGCAGGGCAACCCTTCCCATTGAGACGTCAGAACGAAGACATCGAAGGCCTTCAGTAATGAGGCCACATCGCGCCGCCAGCCGAGGAGCATCACCCGATCCTGAAGGCCATGCGCTTGGATCATCGCTTCGATCTGCGGCCGCAAGGCGCCGTCGCCGACCAACGCACATTTTGCCGCAGGCATACGCTGACAGACGAGCGCGGCGACGCGGATAAAGTCCTCGGGAGATTTCTGCGGTTTCAAACACGAGACTGTTCCTACAAGAAGGTGATCCGGCCCCACACCCAGAGCGGCTCGCAGACGGTCACGCTCCGCCTGCTCGATCCGAGCGGCAAATGGCGTCGGATCAATGCCTGGACGGACCACAGACACCTTGGAGGCGCTGAACAGCTCCCACTCGAGTCCCTGGCGGCGATCAGCCTGGGAGACCGCAATCCAATGGGTGGTCACACGTCCAACTAGCCATTCAAGCTTGATCACTAGATGCTGAAGCCACAGGGGCTGGGCTGGGGTTACGCCATACCCGTGTATCGTGTGCAGGATACAGGGGACCCCGGCGAGCCAGGCGGCTAATCGTCCTAGGATACCAGCTTTTGAACTGTGGGTGTGCACAATCTTTGGACGCAATCGTCGAAACGTAGCGACTAATTCCCACAGGGCGCGCAGATCTTGTAGAGGACTGACTTCTCGAACGAGCGAGGGGATCACGCGGACATCGACACCTTCGAGCGCGTGCGCCTCCTCGGTCAACAAGCCGCCAGGTCCGGCCAGCAGCACTGGACGGAATCGCCGGCGATCCAGACTCGACACCACCCGCATCGCCACTTCCTGTGCGCCGCCCAATTCGAGTTTGGTGATGACGTGACAGATTACTTCCATGTGTTTGACGCGCTCAGGCCGCGGCCCTCATTCGTAACCGCATGGCAACCTGCTGGCCCTGCGCGATCGCGTCTTCCATCGACGTATGTTCCCACAAGCCATATCTCCCGATTGACGAAATGCCGCGGCGCTCCAATTCTCCCAGCAATTCTTTCACGGCGCGGCTGCGGTATCGATCGAACAACACATAGGCGTAATACAGATTCTTCACATCCGACATGACCAGCTCATCTGTCGGCTGCAGCACCCCTGCCCCTTCCAGCCCACGGCGGACCCGTTCAATCAGCGACGTCTCCGATGCCTTCTCCGTCGGCTGATGTGAAATCTCCACATACAACGAGCTGCACCCCGGCTGCCCCATGGACGGAGAAAAATTCATGGGGAAACCGGCCCGGTAAAACGGATACCGATGCTCCGGGAAATAAATCCAATGTTTATCGGACACCTGTTCGCGGGCCACGGCCAGATTGACGTTATAGACGGAAACCCACCGCAGCGCCCCGGCTAACTCTCGCATCGATGCAGGAAGATCGACACACCGGCGCACGAGCTCGGGCAAAGGAATCGTGGAAATGAGACGGTCATACTCCTCGGTACGCTCCCCCTGCGCACTGCGGAATACCGCGCGACGCCTCCCCGTTTCGATCTCCACCAATTCGGAATCGTACGTCAGGTTCTCCACCGAGGGAAGGAACGCTTCCGGCAACACCTTGATGCCGCCGCTCACCGGATACTGGAACGAGGGGTTGTAGCCGAAGGCCTTGTCCTTAATGCCCAATGCCCCGCTGACGACATCCTTCACATCCGGTTTCGGCACAAGCCACGAGACCCAGTCTGATGTGAGGTCGTCGAGCGGCACCTGCCACAACTTCTCGTTGAAGGGCACCATAAAATGTTTGGCGATCCCTTCGCCGAGGCTCTCGATGATCCAGTGTTTGAACGATGGACTCTCGGCCGGCGGGGTCGATGGCGAACGGGACAGCGTGGCGATGAATCCCAGCAGACACTCGCGAACCACTTCCGGCGGAAGCCCATGCGTGTTGACCTGGAACGGATACTCCGTATAGGTGTCGTGAGAAAAGACAAACGATTTGCGCGCATGCCGCTGCAACCGGTCGGGAAGAAGGCTTTCGACCAAGGCCTTGATCGCCGTCTGGCGAAAATGGAGCAGATGTCCGGTGTAGTCGAAGGTGAAGCCGTCTTTGACGTAGGAACGGCAGAGTCCGCCCACTTCGCGTTCCCGCTCCACAATCTTGTACGGCATGCCGCGCAAGTGATAGGCCGCGCTCAACCCCGCCAATCCCGCCCCGACGATCACAATCATACAGCGCCGGTCCTTTCTGTCGAACGTGCCGGGACTGCCTCAGGGCTCACGGCCACGACCCCGCTGGCCACATTCACTCGCGTCAGAGCCACAGCAGCAGCGGCCAGACACAACACCGTCACACCGCTCAAGATCACGGCGAGATCCTGCGGGATGGCCATGACCAGCAACCCGATTCCACCCAACACCGCCGCCCCGAGGTAACTGAGCAACACGACGTGCGTGACCGACAGGCCCCAATGCCGCAAGCGAATCGCAATGTGATCGGGGCTGCCGAGAAACACGGGCAATCCGCGCAAGAATCGGATGTACATGACGAACAGCGTATCGAAAATCGGCATCCCCAGGATCAAGACCGGCGTCAGCAACGAGACGGAATGTCCTTGGGTGTATTTGCCGATCATCGACAATGCGCCGAGCATCAGGCCGATGAACATCGCACCCGAATCTCCCATGTAAATGGAAGCGGGCCGCCAGTTGTAGCGAAGGAATCCCAGCAGACTTCCCATCAACGCCGCGAGCATGAATGCAATCGTCTGATCGCCGTTCAAAATGGCGACCACGCACAGAAACGCGGCGCTGATCACGCCGACCCCGGCCGATAATCCATCCATGATGTCCAGGAGATTGAAGGCATTGATGATGCCGATCATCCAAAACACTGTGAGCAGGATGTCGACCCAATCGGGAAGAGACGCAATCTCGATACGAATGCCGCTCTTGATCAAGACGAAGACGGCCAGGAACTGCCCCGCCAACTTCGTGCCTGGCGACAGCACACCAAAGTCGTCGATCAACCCCAGCATCACGATCAACGTTCCCGAGAGCACGATGCCGAGCACGTCCTGCCGGAATTCGAACGTAAATGCCAGGCTCACGAGGAAGGAGAGGTAGATCGCCAACCCGCCCAAATAGGGCACCGGCTCACCTTGATGCTTGAGCCGACCATCCGGGCTATCGACAATGCCGAATTTCAACGCCGCCCGGCGCGCGATAGGCACGCCGTAGACAGACAACAACACGGCGACCAGGAATGTCAGCATCAGGAGGATCATCGCACACCTGTGGAAGGGCCGTGACCTGGCACAGAAAGACCGACCGGCCGGGGCATCTGATGGTTGGGCACATCCTCGGCAAACGCGCGATACACATCAGCCAGCCTGGGTCCCCATACGGCCAAGGAAAACCGGGTTTCGACAGTCCGGCGGCCTGCATGCCCCAGGCGAGCGCACAATTGCGGATCCCGACACAATGACTCAAGGCGCAGATACCACTCTTCTTCGGTGGAGACGAGAAATCCGTTCTCATCATTCACAAGAATGTCGCGATTGACCCCGACAGGCGACGCCACCGCCGGCAACCCCACAGCAAGGTATTGCAGGAGCTTGAGCGCACATTTGCCCCGCGCCCATTCCGTATCCTCGAGCGGCATCACGCCGATAGTGGCATCCTGGAGATCCTCGACTTCACGCTGCCACTCCCAGGATCGAAACTCGATGTCAACACCGGGGAGCACAGGCGGCCGAGAACAGACGACGCGAAGCTTCACACGATACCGTTCCTGCAGCCGACGGAGTGCGGGCGCAAGAACGTTCAAGTACTTCAGATTGTAGGCCAAGCCGATCCAGACAATCGTGATAGGGTCATCGCCTCGATCGCTTGCGGGGATCACCCGCACCGGCCTCGGGGCGAACCGCTCGGTGTCCACCACCGTGGGCACGACCGTGACATGAGAAGAATATTGCGTGGCGTAGGCAGCTAAGCGATCATTTCCCACAATGACTCCCGTCGCCATCCTGAAGAGCGCGGGCATCTTCCGTTCATGGCCACGAGTCAGGTAAATCGCATCATCCATTTCGAATACCACACGATAGCGCAACCAGCGCAACAGTTCTTCAACCAGCGGAGGCGCATAGGGAAGGAGCTGACCTTCGATGACGATCAGGTCCCGCTGGCCCAGCGCCAGGAGCGTTCCAAGCCGTTTGAGAAAGCGGGCCACGACATAGGGAATTTTCAGAACGGTTTGCAGCAATGAGGAACGAATGTGGAGAATCGAAAAGTAGGCGGGGCCGAACAGCGGCTCCACATGGCACTCGATGCCCGCTTGGTGTAAATGAGGCAAAAATTGATAGACGCGATAGCGGCTACTGGGGCCAATGCTTGAGCTTTTCGAAAAATAGGTCACCGTCATGGCGCGCCGCTTCGCCCCGTTGTCTCGAAATATCCACCGGTTGCGCAGGCGGAACCGGCTAGTCAAATAGTACCGAAGTTCTCCGGCAAGGATAGATTTTTCGATGTTTCTGACGGGGTAAGGGACGCTCGATGCGGGGGGAACCCAAGAACAACGGAACGAAGCATCACCAGTCACGATCAGGGAAGACGTGACGCCTCTCGATGCCCACGCCTTAACACATTGGTCAGAACCGACCTAGGACCGCGTCGGTTCATCTTCCGCACGACCATGACATCACACGGGTCGCGAGGCCTCTCATTCCCGTCACACGGTAGTGGTGGATAGCTCGCTGAAGGTAATACTGCCACGCATGCTTTGGCCGGCTCCCAGAGTTCTCGACACAGGAGTTCCATACCTCCGCATACTCCTTGTCTTTCGCCTGTGCCGGCGAACGGCACCACGCGACGACAGGTTCAAATACGCGATCCCAGGAAAATTCCTGCGCCGTCTCCAAGCAATTATTTCTCCACGTTTGCCTGATTGCTGGAGCATCAGCGGCCTGGAGAATAGCCTGGGCAAGTGATTCGACATCTCCACAGGGCACGGTCAGCCCAAGCTGCTTCGCCCTCACCATATCACTGAGTGGATCCCCTTCCGTACTAATGATGGGAAGCCCTGCCCAGATATAATCCATCATCCGGGTTCGAAACGAGAATCGGGTCTCGAGATTATCTCGATGAACATTTAGTCCAAGATCCGCTTCCAATAGAAAATTTTCCCTATCTTCGTAGGCGACCCAATCGTTGAAAAACACCAACTGATTCGTAAGTCCCAACTGATCGGCTAGGGCGATCGTTTGCTCAGCGGTATGAGACGTGGTCACGCCGGCGTTGGGGCGCTTGACTCCCATAAAGAACAGCTTGATGTCTTTACGCTTGCGTCCAACAAGGCTCATCGCGCTGACTGCCATCATAGGATCAAACCATTCCCACAATCCCCCGCCCCACAGCAGGACGACATCGTCACGATCGATCCCCGGCCAGACGCCCTTTAAGACACGCCGCCGATGCGCAGCGGCCTGAGTCGGAACACCGAAAGGAGAGACCATCAATAAGTTTCGAAGCATCCGGTCGTTGCTATAGACAACCGGATTGATTCTTCCTGCCGCCATTAGCATGCCGGCCCAAAAATCCCATTGTCGTTCACTTGCACAGAGAAAGACATCGCCGGCCCGCAAATAGGTGTACTGCTCTCGGACCAGCGCATGGTGACTTTCCAACTGACCATTGATTGTCTGAGGCTGCGTTGTCTCCAAGAATCCGATCGGCGAGGGATCGTACAAGTCGATGACTTTTAGGATCGAATGCGCAATGAGGAATGGATAGCGGCTGAGTACTTGTCCCTGGCCGATCATCACATCATGCGTCTCTGCACAGGCTCGGACGGACTCTTGCGTCGATACCTGAGTGGACAGTCGCGGGTGTTGAAGCTCGGTTTGGGTGGGAGTTAGCAGGGTTACCGCATGTTCAGCCGCAAGCAGTTTCGCCAGCTCCCATGTTCTGATACCCGGTCCGGCCATTTGCTTGCCGATCACATCGTTGCTGATCAGGAGCACCCGGCTCACGCTACGGCCTCCTCGGCACGAACAGTCTCTGAGTTGCGGTGGAGCACCATAAACACCAAGGTGAAACCGTTCCCCACGTTGGTGTCGATATCCTCGCGCGCGACCAGCTTCCAATCGCAGAGTTTGTTTCGACACATCCATTCGACAACTTGCACGACGGAGTCAGACGTGAAGGTATGATAGTGTCCCATTTTTCCGCCAGGCACTCCATCGATCGGGTGACTTTCAAGCGACGCTTTGTGTACATGGTCATCGATGAAGTGCTCGAAGGGCGTGAGTTCTCGGGTTGCATCGGGCGCAAGATCCCACTTGTGGGGGACGATCATGAACACATAGCCGCCATCGATGACGATGCGATCCCATTCCATCAATGCCCCTACCACGTTCGGCAAATGTTCAAGAATATGGCTCGTGAGAATAAATCCTTCACTCTGGTCCGGGACGGGAATGTTATCCGCTGCCGCCCATAGATCGACCCGAGGAGGCTCAAGCCCGGATAGCCGCCGTTGTTCCCCGGAGTAAAACTCATATGCTGCAGGCAATTCAACGTTCCTGGTATTTAATCCGAATGGATTATGCGCCGCCGGTCCTATCTCCAAACCTTTCAACCCATCGAGAATAGAGTGGGCCAACGCCGATTCCGGAGAGATGGGAATAGGCGCGGGTGTAGTCGAATCCAAATCAGAACTCTGGTTTCTACTCGACGCCGCACTCAGCAGCGACCGCCATTTTCCGTTCATCACTGCAAGAAGCACTGATCGCAGGGACAAATATATCGATTGCCGAACGCTATGAAGGGGGCATAGTCTCTCGCGTAGTTGCTTGAGATGACCTACCGCCTTCCAACCGATCGATTGTTCGATTTTTTTCAAACGTCGTTCCAACTCTTGAATCATTTTTTGCTGCTCTTCATCAGTGCGTCGGAACGCCTGCCGTAGTTGCTCGCGCTGTGTCAACAGCGCATCGATGACGCAACATCGCACTGTTTTTTTGACAAACCGCATGGCATGCGGAGCGATACGGGAGGCATCAAACTCAACATCTAAGTCGAAGCCGTGCTCGGCAAATAGTGCGCTCCAATACGACCGCGGCCGCACATTCACATGGGTGACCTCGGCGAAATCATCAGGCGTCGAGGAAAAGAGAATGTCATCCGAGCTTCGACAGAGATTGGCAATCACTCTCGGCGCCATCTCTTCTGGAATATGTTCGAGAACTTCAATGCACACGATGAGGTCGAACCGCTCAGGGATGGGATCCAACAACGAGGCTACCCGGCAGTAGCGCCTGATGTCTCGTCGAACTTGACTGACCGCGTACTCGGAGACATCCATTCCGTATGCTTCGATGCCTCGATCGCGAAGAGCTTCAACAAGAAATCCTTTCGCACACCCCGCGTCCAAGACTTTTTGGGGCTTGATCTGTTTGACGATATGGTCCGCCACCAGACCGAAAAACTGAAGCCATTTCCCCTCATAACGGCTATACGGGACCGGCCCAAGACACGACTCATAGTACTCTCGATTGTAGGGATTCTGGAGATGGTCCGCGGAACCACGGAGCATTAGGCTCTGATCTATGCGCGTTCTTGAATCCATATTCCCTCGATCCTCGGCTCGCACTCTATTGGGAAGTGATGGTTCGGGTTGTTGCATGATGACAAGGATTGCTACGTTGGATAGTCATATACTTTCCACATTGTGCGGGCGAGCGCTTTAGGCGGCAGAGGAGCGCCCCTCGACATGCCGTAACGTTACCGACTTTTCATACTCTTCCAGGATTTTACTGGGTGCACCCTCACCAATGACCTTCCCCTTCTCCAGCCAGATGACTCGATCACACAATCTCTGCACGTGCGCCATTGAGTGAGAGACAAGCACTATAGTCACTTGCTGCCGCTTAAATTCATCGATTTTGGCGTTACATTTGAGTTGGAATGACAAATCACCAACCGAAAGAATCTCATCGATCAGGAGAATTTCTGGATCAAGATGACAGGCAATGGCAAACCCCAGTCGCGCGATCATGCCGCTGGAATACGTGCGCAGTGGTTGATGGATACTTCCTTCCAGTTCACTGAAGGCGATGATGGCGCTCATGTGTGAGATGACTTCTCGCCGTGTCAGGCCTAGCAGAACACCATGCAGCATAATGTTCTCAGCCCCAGTCAAATCGAAGTGAAACCCGGCACCAAGCTCAAGCAGCGGGGAGATACGCCCACAGACAATGACCTCACCATCTTCAGCTTCCACAACCCCAGCCATTAACGTTAAGCTTGTACTCTTCCCTGCGCCATTGGGGCCGATGAGTCCGACCGTTTCACCCTTTTCAACTCCAAAGGACACCTGTTCGAGAATCCTGATCCGCTCGCGTTTCAGCGAACGAAGCGTCTCGGGTAGGTGCAACAAAGAGGATTTGATCCCATGCGATAAGGATTGATACCTCGGGTACCACTTCGACACATGGTCAAATCGGATGGCCGTCATAACACCTCGGCGAACTTAGGGGACATTCTCCAATAAACAAAGCTGCCGACGAGCAGTGTGCCCAGCGCGCTGAGATAGCAGGCGCCGATCCATAACCAGCTGAACTGTCCGTGCAGAAATAGTTCGCGCCAGCTCTCGATCAGTGGGGCAACCGGATTGGCATACAGAAGTGAACGATATTGGGCTGGCGCCATGGCACTCGCGTACGTAATCGGCGTCAAAAAGAACAATACCGTAACGAGCAGTGCGCTCAGTCGCTCCAAATCCCTAAAAAACAGGTTGAGCGATGCCAGCGTCACGGCAATTCCATAAACAATCAAGAATTCCGCCACGAGCAGAAGGGGGATGCCGGCCAGCCAGTTCCAGGAGGGGCTCATGCCGTTCACCAGCAGGAAGCCTATGATCACCGGGATTGACAACACGAAGTGAATGCCCTCGTTCAATACGTAGGATACGACCAGGACATGGCGAGGAAAACGAACCTTCTTGATCAGTGTCGCGTTGGCCAGGAAGATGTTGGGCGCGGCGCTGAGTGAATTCGCCAACCAATGCCAAGGCATGAGCCCTGCCATTAAAAACAAGGCGTAATTCTCGATTGGAACTTTCATGATCTGGCCAAACACAATGTAGTAAATGACAGCAAACAACAGCGGGTTCGCGATAGACCACACATATCCAAGCGCGCTGTTTTTGTAGCGTGACTTCATTTCCTTCTGTGTCAGGATGACCACAAGATCCCAGAGATGCTCCCAATACGCCTCCTGCGCCGCCTTGGG
>WBZQ01001043.1_pt1 | contig 19987 bp, 26 predicted proteins | sample 5204251 | NCBI WGS metagenome assembly WBZQ01 (sample SAMN12412402, study PRJNA552823) | activated sludge metagenome | isolation source: activated sludge from nitrification reactor of wastewater treatment plant... | place: USA: Virginia | collected 2017-09
TGAGAGGTCTTTTGTAGTTGCCATGTTTTTATCAGCTTTTTGTTACTACAAAGATAAGGGGAATAATTGGGTTAAACAAGAATATAATTACCAAAACTCATGCTACTGTTTTGATGTTAGGGAATTGGTGCCAGCTTTGGCCGTCCAGCAGGCTGAAGCTCTTGTCGTTCATCTTGATCATCGGCTCCCTGGTGTAGTTGTCAGCGGTGGGCCATCTCCTGACGTTGTACTTCTTCCCTGGCTCTCTGGTCACCAATGACTCAGGATGCCAGAGCCCCCACTGTTTAAAGAAGAAGGGGACGCTGGAAGCCTGGCAGGCGTCTCTCACTATCCTGAACCAGTCCGGGTTGGATGGGTCAGCCTTGGGGCCAGACTCCCCGCCGGCAATCACCCAGTGCAGCACCCGGTCCTCGCTCTTCCACTTTGCCTCTCCCTTTCTGACCTCACCGGTCAGCACATCCAGAACTACCTGGTCGCTGTACTTTATGGCCCGCAGGTTTATCGCTGCGGTCGCTGGTTCATAAGATAGAAACTTTTTGCAGCCGATCAGGTCCAGCAGGTATGGCACGCGCTTGTCAGCACTCTCCTGGTCGTTGGCACTCGTGCCCATCACCAGGTTCTTCGGTGGCTTCCAGTTCGGGTTGATGTTCCACATACATCTCCAAAACTCCACCGCACGCTCCGGCCTCTTGGTCAGGACCAGGTAGGTGTGCTGCGGGGTCTGCTTTATGACGGTGAACACCTGCATGATGAACTCGAGGGGGACGTGAAGGTGGAAGAGGTCGCTCATCGAGTCGACGAAGACGGTCCTCGGGCTCTTCCACTTCAGTGGGATGTCCAGGGTGTCCTGGTGAACCACGGCCCCCTTCAGAAAGTCCTGGGCATACTTAGCCTGCCCCATTGCCTGGAGTCGCCGGTGCATGATCTCCGCGTAGCAGTACTTGCATCCGCGGTCCACCTTGCTGCACCCGGTTGTCGGGTTCCAGGTCTCTCCGATCGTTCCTGGCCACTTGGTCCACTCGATGCTTGTGATGCTCATGGCTTCGTTGGGTTTATAGGTGTGAGTTTAATCACCAGGCTGTCGCCTATTTTTTGCCCCACCATGGTGTTCACGTTCATGTGAGGGTCAAACGGGGGCTCCGTTCTCTTCAGCGGCTCCAGCTTTACCTGGCTAAACTGGAAGCACCGGTAGGCAATGCCGGCCGCGAGTAGTATCAAAAAAATGTTTTTCTTTTTCATCTTATGCTTTGTTGTCGTTGATGTATGCGGTGGTGAAAAAACCACGATTTTGCGGATGAGTCTCGCACTCGCAAAAAATGTACTGAGGGCACTCGTAGGTGATGGTAAACTCTACCACCTTACCCATGTATGCCAGCTTGATCTTTTTCATGTCGGTCTTTTTTGGGTTACTGTATGGGGTTTTCTTCAGTGAGTGGCACGTCGATCGGTTTCTCGAGGTGCTCCATAAACTCCAGGATGAGCTGCTGGGGGTTCATCTTGAAGAGCTGGTAGAGGGGGTGCACGTTCTTCATGATCTCAATCACCCGGCCGCGCTGGCTTATCCAGAAGCGCCTCAGCTCTTCCAGATCCTGGGTGTACCAGTAGCCGGTGTTGTCGCTAACTATGAAGCCTGGAGAGGCCAGGCTGTGGTGCCTGATCACTCCCAGCAGCTGCCGGAGCTTAGCCCCCGAGAACTGGTAGCCCCGCTCCTGAACCTTGCGCACGATCACGTCGCTCTTGATCTTACTGTCAGAGCTGTTGTAGTTCAGCCGGAACGATTTCACCAGGAGCGCCGCGATCTTGCGGTCGGTACCGGTGAGGATGGGTTGGGTGTCAGTGCTTGTCATTGTCCGGTTGTTGTCGTTCAAACATGGAACACTGCACGCCGATGTTGGCACGCCGCTGCGAGACGTCGAAGTTCTCCTCATCCAGCTCGAAGATGATGAAGTCCCTGCCAGTTTTACGGCAGGCCACGCCGGTGGTCCCTGAGACTCCAAAAGTGTCCAGTACCAGGTCTCCAGGCTTGGTGTTCTCCGTCACTATCTTCTCGATGATCTCGATGGTCTTCTGAGTAGGGTGCACCTTCTCGCCGTTGGTTGACTTTGCGCCAGCTCCGAAGCCAGGAGAGCGCCACACGTTTGGCTCACTTTTTTTAATATGAGACGGAGCGTACCACATCAGGAACTCGTGCTGGTACTTGTAGTCCGTGCCTGGTCCGTTCATCTTATCCCAGACGATCAGGTTGCGGCAGCCCAGGATGGCGTCAAAAATCGGATAATAGAAGGCAAAGCCACGCCAGTCGGTAAAAAAATAGACCTGCCCATCTGGAGTCAGGACCCGCTTGTACTCTTCAAATAAGATCTTAAAAAACGGTTTACAGATGGCAAGGTCGACAAAGCTCCGCTTGCCAGCCGAGTGGTGGCTCATTCCCAGAAAGTAGGGCGGGTCGCTAAGTATCAGCGACACGCTCCCACCCTTTACTCTGGTAATACCGTCGAGGCAATCCTCTTGCAAGATGATGTTGTGCGGTATGTAGTCCATCACTCCTCGCCCTCCTCTTTTATTCCGCTGGGTACCTCTGCACTCTGGGCGACTTTTTTCACCCGCTTCTTCTTCTCGGGTGGTTGCTCAGCTGAACCGCTGCCCATTTCAGCCACGCGGGCCATGGCATCCTTGTTGGCGTACTTGTGCTCATCAGCAGCGCTGGCCAGGTTTCCCTCGTCGGTCACCTTTTCATTGGGGTCGATGATCTTCGCGCTGGTAACCTTATCTCCACCGCCTCCACTGAAGTCCAGCGATTGCTGCGCCGGGTTTCCGATCTCTTCGCCCATGAGGTACTTCTCCACCCGCTTGTCGCACTCCTGGAGCGCCTCAATCAGCTCGTCCATGTAGGCGTAGCGCTTCTCAGGGTCCACGTCGAAGAGCTTGTACGGGGTGTTGCCAGTAGTGGATCCACCCACGCCAGGCACGTCATAGTTGGCGGTGATGGTGATGCCTGGGTTCTCTTCGTTGTTGCCGTAGCTGTACCCGTGAACGTGGAACCCTTCAGTAAACTCGGGCGGAGCCTTCTCGATGCTGACGATCTGCGCGATCTTAACGTACCCCATCAGGATGGCGTAGTGGATGGCCAGCTTGTCGAAGGCTTTCTTCAGGCCTGGGGTCACCAGGGCCTTGTGTGTTTCGGAGGCACTGATCGGGCTGCCGTCTGGCCCCTTCTTCAGTAGTACCACCTCCAGGCCCTCGCCGTCTTTTACCTTGGCGAGCTTGACCTTGCGAATGTTCAGACTCATGTGTCTCAATTTTTGAGGTTAAAAAAAAGGCGGGCCTACTTCAGGAAGTCGACCAGCTCGTTGAATTGCTTGCTCTTGAACCGTTTCCAGTACTGCGGGTGATAGGTGCGGTCAAAGGTCTGCCGCAGGTCTGCCAATATCTTGGCAGCTGGTGCGCCCATGGCGATGATGCGGCTGGGCTTTACGATCTCGATCTCCCGCTTCAGCGTGGCCCTGTTCTCTACATCTCCCAGCCCCTTGTCGGCGTTGGTAAGGTAGTAGCGGTTCTTAGGATGCTGCCGCAGCGCTTCGTGTAAAAATAGGCTGCACCCAGTGGCTGAGATGAACGCCATGCGCTTCCCACCTTCCAAGTCCTGGTTGCCTTCTCCCACGATCATGATGGCCTGGTGGTGATGGCTTCTCACCCCACTGGAGTGAAAGGCCTCCACGTCTATGGCCTGAAGCCGTTGCGCTGCATGTGCTGCCACGATTGTCTCCACGTCGGCACTGGTGATCAGGTTGCAGATAACGGCCGGCAGCAGCCCGTAGAATGTACCAGCAGCCACCTGCTCATCCGTACAGTGCCCGCAGAAGACAGCCAGGCTGCCAGCTGCGGCCAGGGCCATGCCTACCATGTAGATGGCGGCCGGGTTCTCCAGGCTGTGATCAAAGCCCACACTGATGTGATTTTGATGTGGCCGGTGCAATCGGTTAATAATTAGGGGGAGGTTGTCACCCATTGACTCAGCGGTAGAGTAGGTGAACCTCGAGCGCTGGTTGGTAGCGATCAGGTGGTTCATCAGTTGGTTGAACACGTTCAGACTATCATCGGTGTGGCCGTATAGGATGATCATTTTTTAATCCCCTCCTTCAGGACCTCGGGCACGTTCTTGCGTTCACCCGGTGCTATGTGTGGTTCAACCTGGCGGAAGCGCTCCAAAATTTTCGGCCATACCTTCATCTGAATGATGACGTTGAAGTCCTTCTCGGCCATCGCCTTGTCGTACCCGGTGTGACAGGTCAGGCAACCGAACCACCGGTTCTGCGGATGGGTGGCTACACTGGGGCAGCCTCCCTGCTTGGTCTTCGGTAAGATGTGGCAAATGTGGCCGCGTGGGTGGAAGTTGATGGTGGGCTGCAGACCTACTCCGCAGTTCTCGCAGGTTGACGGAGCGGCCAGGGCCTGAGCCCCGAACCACTCCGCCTTTGCCTTCTTATCCTTGCGCTCCTCCTCCTTCTTCTCTCCCTTGCCGTGCGGCGCTTTATTTTTCAGGTCCCGGCGCTGTTGCCAGTAGGGCCGGGTGTCTTTCTTCTCTGCCATGGGTTGATCAGTTTCCGGCGTTGATGCCGAGTTGTTTGTTTATTGCCTTGTTGATTGTCTCCAGCAGCTCAGTGGCCACGTCACGGATCTCGTCCGTCTTCAACTCATTGACCTGGATGGCCGCGTTCACATGCTTCTGTGCCAGGTTCAGCATCTCCTCCAGTCTCTCGCGGTCGCTCAGCAGTGACCGGCGCTCAGCCTCCTGTCGTTCAGCTTCAGCTTCCTGCTCTGCCTTCTTCTTGTTATCTGCCGCCAGTTGTAGGTCCTTGATCTCGGCGATGCGTTCCATGGTCTGCACCAGCATCTCCTTGTATTCAGCCTCGTCGATATTGAGCAGCTCGTTCATGCGGTGAGTCAGCGTTCCAGCTTCCAGGTAGAACGAGAAGGTCCGGGTGTTGGCATCGTATAACATGCCACGGGCGGTCAGGTCTTCCACTATCTCAGCTTCACGCTTCTCCCTGGCTTCCTTTTGGCGCTGCTGTTCGGCCAGGTGTTCGTTGTACCGCTGGTTTTCACTGACCACCTGATCGCGCAGATAGGCCATAATTTCGTCGAACTCCTCAGCCGGAACATCGAGCAGGTCGTCTCCTTTTTTAAGGGCCTCAGCGATCAGTGGCTCCACCATTATTGCCGTCTTAAACTGATAGACGCCGGCCATCATTTTAATGAAGCCAAGGCCGACCAGTGATTGCTCCCGGAGTTCCCGGCGCATTTTATCGGCTTGCTCCCGCTGCCGCTGAAGTTCCTGCTGTTGCTGTTGCATCTGCTGTTGTTGCTCACGTAGCTGTTGCTGTTGCTCTTGCAGCTGCCGCTGTTGTTCCTGGAACTGCCGCTGCTGCTCAGCCTGCTCTTCTTCCTGCTTCCGCTTTATGTCAGCCAGTTCTTCAGCCTTAACTTTTACCACGCCCAGGAACTTCTCGAACTGATCGTCAGGTAGCAGGCGCAGCGTGGCCACGTCCATCGATACCGAGTCGCCCATCGTGTAGAAGCCGGCGTTCATGATCATGCCCAGGTCCTGGAGTTGTTGCAGGCGTCCATTGAGACGGTCCTCCTCCTCCTTTTGTTTCCGTTGCTTTTCGGCCTCCTTGGCCTCATCGACCGCCTTCCACTTCTTCTGAAGGTCCTCCTCCAGTGGGCTCAAAAGTTTGACCAGGCGATCCTCTTCTCCCTTGATGGCCTTGGTGATCACGGTGTAGTTGTTACGAAGTTCCAGCCCCTTCTTCTCCAGGCCGGTCCTGGTTGAGCGGACGGTGTTCCAGGCCTTCTTGACGGCTTCGTATGCCTCCTTGTCTCCGTCGGGAATGGTCAGCCCACCGTACTGCTGCTTTAGGGCTTCGATACCAGCCTCCGCGATGTTAAACTTTGCGATCTGGTTCTTGATTTCTACCTCGATGGTTACCGGTTCAGCTTCCACTTCGATCACTTCGTTCGACTTGTTGGCTCCTTCAGGGTTGGGGGTGAACTGGGTGACGTTGGCATCGTCTCCAGTGGTGGTGGTCTTCTTGCGCGATGCGCGCTTCGGCTTATCGCCGGGGTTCTTTTTTTCTTCCATGTCGTTAAAATTTTTGGAAAGGTAAAGGTGATTTTTTAATATACAAAATAATTTATCAAATGTTTACAGGAGCGACTGATCTGGGGAGCAGTTCCATCGCTTTCAGCATCGCAGCTGGCTCATCATTGCAGCCGTCCATGATCACGGCCATGTGCTTCGCTCGGGTGATGGCGGTGTAGATGGAGTGGCTCTTCGCCTTAGCACTTGCCAGACTCACGGTCATGATGTCCGCCTCGGCTACCAGGCAGACGTCGTAGGTCGACCCCTGGGACTTGTGCGAGGTGATGGCGTAGGCATAGTCCACTGGAGCGAACCGGCCCTTCTCTTCCCAGAACTTTGCCCACTCCTTGACCCTCTTGAACCCCTTCGGCATGTCCTGGATCTTCATTGCCATGCGGTCCAGGTGCATCATGAACCTGGTGGCATCATCACGGTCAAGCACCTCCACTTCCATCGGCCGGCCTTCAAACGTGAAGGTCACCTTCCAGATGGCCCAGCCGTCGCTGGTCTTCGTTCTCTTCACCTTCTTCGCCTGGACCTCGGTAGCGTTAGAGATGGCCACCTGGTCAAACTCAAAGTTATCCACGAACATCAGCAGCTCACCAGGCACCAGTTGCTGGTCACTTGCGGTGCCGAAGACGTAGCGCCTGATGGCCGCGTTTAAGGTTTTCCGCCGGTTGTTACGGTAGGCGACGGTCTTGATTAGTTCCGGCCGGCCATCCTCCACGGCCTGCTTGTAGAGTGGAAGAGTGGCATCCAGCGCGGTGGAGCTACGGGCAAAAACCAGCGACCCATGTGGGGTGATGATGCTCTGACGAGCGTGTATTGGTACCGGGTCTTCCACTGGATCCAAGGCCTGGCTGTTATTCCAGAAGAGGTCAGCATAGGGTAGGATGGGAGACTGCTCTCCCTGCCGGACCCGCTTCAGTAGCAGGCCCTGGTGGGGGGTGTTAAAAGTTGGTGATGGGGCGTCGGCTGGGATGCCGCTGTCCTTCTTGCGAATAGGCGGCAGCTGACCAATGTCACCCAGGAAGATGAGCTTCGCCAGCTTTTTCTTCTTACTCCTGATCAGTCCGAGGCCCTCCTCGTTCACCATCGAGCACTCGTCGCAGATGATCACGTCCGCCTGCTCGATCGGCAGGTCCGTGACCCGGCGCTTTGGTTTCTGGAAGAGTCCGGTCTCCATGTCGAAGGTCATGCCCACGGCACTGGCGATCGTAGCCGCCTGAATAGAACCAGGTCCGAACCTTTGGTTCAGTTTATCGGCCAGGACCAGCTTGGCCTTGTGAGCGAGCGCGATGATCAGGATGACCTTGTGGCGAACAAACGGCTCAATCGCCTCCTGGACGATGGTGGTCTTGCCGGTACCGGCTTTCCCGTTCAGGGTGTACCAGCTGGCAGGGTCGCCGCTGCGGATGTGCTTCTGCATGGCCTTGATCTCGTTGGCCTGTTCTTCGTTGTCGGGTAAAAATTTTACTTTTTTCATGCGTTAAGTTTAGCGGAGGTCAGTCTCAAAAACCTCCTTTAGTTCAATATCATGCAGGGCTTTCATGAGCTTCTTCTTCATCATGTAGAGGGGGGTCTTGGTGGCCGTACTCTTGCAGTCCACGTACTCGATCACGCCGGTGGCGTAGGTGATGCGGAAGTCCAGGTCATAGCTGGCGATCAGGATGCCGTTGACGATAAGCTCGTAGCGGACCTCTCTCTCGATCTTGACCACCTCACCAGACTGGAGAAGCACCCAGCAGCGCTTGTAGTACTCCGACTCCAGGATGCTCTTGAACTTTTGGCCGTCACCGGTTTGGGTTGGGATGGCCTTGTAGAGGCTGGTCTTTCCGGCCTCCTTCTTTGCCAGGTAGTCCCTAAACTCCTGGACGTTCATCTTATCCTTCAGCTCTCCCTTTTTCATTAAAACAATTTTTGTTGAATAATGTGATAATTGTACCTCTTAACAGCGCTATCGTAGTAATCTTTATCGAGCTCACATCCGACTAAATCAAAGCCCATATCATGCGCCGCTATTGCGCTGCTGCCGCTTCCGAGGTGTGTATCTAAAATCCGGTCGCCCGGTTTGGCGTAGTTGTGCAAAAGCCAGCGGTACAACTTTACAGGCTTTTGGGTGGGGTGAATTGTTCCATCCATAAGTAGCTCAACCCTGTTTATTTCTACAACTCTTAAAGCCCGTTTAAAAGAAGTAAAGGCCAGTTCTCCGTCTGACTGATTAATGCGCTGCCCTTTATCCCAAAACACCCATCCCATCGATGGTTTCAAAAATTGAGGGTAATAATTTGCGCCCCAGATAATTTGATTTTCAGAAACCCTAAACAATTCTTTAAAATATTCTTCTTTCGGAGATTGCTTATCCCACCCCTTAAATTCATACGCTTTCCTTCCACCGTTACCTCCGGTTGTTTTTACCTGACCATCTTTGCCTATCCCATACGGAGGATCAACTATCGCCAACTCGAAAGCCTTATCCGGCAGCGTTGCCATGTACTCCATGCAGTCAATATTCAATAATTCAATCATTTTTTTTTGGTTTAGTGGTGTAAACAGTAATTATTTTTTGGTCCTTCAATTCTTGGAAGTACTTCACCACGACGATCTGCTTCGCTCTGAGAACTATCGAGGCGTCGAGCTTACCATCAGCGAGGTCCTTGATGTTTTGCTCTGCGGTTTTTTGGTTGGTCTGGGTGATACTCTTGGCCATCTCGGTCCGGTCCTTTGCTTCATCCCATCGCTTTCCCCTCATGTGACTCAGCTCTTGCAACCGGTTACTGATCGAAGCCATGGAGAGGATGGCCGCCTGCTTCTCCCTCACCTGGTTGGCGACGAGTTCCTTCCTGGCAGCCTTGACGAAGCGCTTGAACAAGTCGGACCGAAGCGCTCCGTCCTGCACCAGTTGGTCATAGAACTCGGCCGGCCATAGGTTCGACCGCTCAGCACCGAAGAGAAGATAGTGCGCGAACGCTTCGTCGATCGGTTTGCGCCAGTCCACCGGCGCGTCCAGGAGCTTCGGCGCTTCCACAATCTCCTGGGGTAGCTGGGCTGCAGCCTCACTGGCCCAGGCCTGGAAGGCGTTCATGATGCTGGCAAAATAGGCCACGCTGAAGTTCTCGTAGCACTTCACGTCCTCCGGTCGGATCCGCAGCTTTCCCTGGACGGCCATGTCGAAGGCCAGCCGGACGGAGGCAGTAGTGTGTCCACCATAGTGGAGGCGGATGTACTCGTGGATGAACTCCTTCTCCGGGCTCACCGGCACGTTCTGCCCCTTCAGACCGATCAGGAGGAAGATGTACTGCATCATCTTGCGCAGCTCTGTCTCTTCGACGTCTCGCAGTTTGACCTCCCGGACAGCCATGGCCAGCCGCTCATCCGGGTTAATAATTCGAGACGGCGTTGACACGTTGGGCGCTTGTACCGGTACCGCTGCCGCCATTATTTCCTTTATTGGTTTGGGCTCCATTTTTTAGTTGGTTGATGATGTTAGTGATTTTTTTCAAGATGACGGTCAGGTCGAACTCTTTGCGCAGGAAGTTCTCGAGCTTCTCCCAGTTCTCCAGCATGTAGCAGAAGGCGGCGAACCCAGCGTCGTCTGGCTTCGTTCCTTCCACGGCCTTGGCAATACTTACCAGGTGCTCGCGCAGACCCTTCAGCCCACTCTTGCCCAGCTGCGACCCGTTCTTCCAGTTGTGCCCTATCCAGTCGTCTCTCATGCTCTTATGTTGGCAGTACTCGGGCCAGGTCAGTCCAGCATTGTGCTGGCGGACGTGGTCCTCATACCGGTCCACCCACCGCTGCCAGTCGGTGTCCTTTACTTCAGTTTTATCCTTGACCGGTTCAGGGTTGGCTCCAGTCGCCTCTGGCGGCTGAGCAGCTTCTGATGTACCTGAATTATTAGTAGGAGAGTCTTTAGGTATTGCTTTGCTGTTTTCAGCAGTGGTCGTTGTTGATTTCGGCACCGGTCCGCTGCTGTTTTCAGCAAATGCGGAGGTCCCTGGTAACATCTCCAGCAGGTTGGTAAGTACTTCCGGTTTAAACAGGTAGAAGGTAGTGGCGTCGAACTTGTATTTTTTGTTAGGGTTCCGACCCATCTGAAGGATCCCGAGTTCAACCAGCATCTGGCGGGCCTTTTCAATGCTGTGACGTTTACCGATACCCATCAGCTGGTCCTCCAGGTCCTTGGTCTTGTGAAACTGCCAGAGGGTTGGTAGTGGGGTCTCCTTTCCTTGGCGATCATCGAGGTCGATGTGGTTCTCTCGGGATGCCAGCTTGGTGTTGTGCCACTGCTCAAAGATATGAAGCAGCGCGGCCGCAGTGACGTCACCCTGGCAGATGCGGACGTAACTGGTGCGGATGATTATGAACGTATCGCCAGCGAGGCGAGGGACGCAAGAGGTTTTTATCATGCGAAAAAAATGACCCGACCTTCGGCGGTTGGGACGCCTCCAGTCAGGTCTTTAGGCAGCTGTTACTGATAAGCCAGACGCGACTCCCAACGCCGTGTCTGTCCTGTTGTGCCCCGCTAAGATAGGGGGCGAATATATGCCGGAGCTCAGATAGTTCTCCGCCAGTTGTTCACGAACTTATTCACACTTTTACCTTGTTTCTGAAGGTGCGGTTCCCCGCTGAATTTACAGACCAGTGAACCTTGCCATCCAGGGCGAAGTCAAGCACCTGGAAGTCCTTCATGGAGTTCTTCAGCTGGTTCTCCAGTAGCTGCTTCTGTTCAGCCATCTCCTTGATCTGAGCCGATACCTGAGCGTGCTGCTGAGCCCAGTCCAGCTCGATACTGGTGCCACGACGGTCAGCGTGCCGCGGCTTGTTGTACTTTTCGGACAGGTACCCAGAGTAGGCCAGCGAGGCGTCTGGCTCTGGAGATATCTCGTCGTACCTCTCCTCCAGTTCCTGCACCCGGCGCTGGTTGAAGTTCAGCCTGGCGTGATACATCTCGGTGATCATCTTGCGGCCTTCCACTACCCGGTCCCAGAAGTCCTTGGTCATGGTGATCACGTGCTCAACGATGCCAGCCTTAACATCTAAGGGAAAGACGTCCATGTGGCGGCCATCTCTCAGGACTGCCATCTCACCCCAGTCGAACTCGCAGACGGCCATCTGGGTCTGGACCTGGGTGATGTACTTCGGCGGAAGCCCAGCGGCCCACTTCTCTGACTCGTAGCCGCTGATCGTCTTCAGCTCCAGGGTGCCCTCCCCTCTCGTTCCTTGCCGGTTGATCTTGCGGTCCAGCGATACGAAGAGCCAGGGGTACTTTGGGTTCCTGACGTAGGCATTGACGCGCTGGCACTTTCGGATGATCTTGTCGGCTCTGAAGTTGGCAATCATTCCCTGCTCACTTCCGTCCCAGTACTGCCACATGGTAGCGATCAGGTCCTCCTGCTCCTTACCCATGAACATGCTCATCGACTCCACGTCAAACTTATAGGCCGCGCCTGTCTTGTAGTGAAATAACTCGAGGGCGCTGGTGTAGTCATCCAGTCCCATGATAGTGCCCACCTCGCTGGCTCCGATGCCGCTGTGGCGATATGCGAGCCAGTCCTCCCGGCTCATACCGGTGGTGGGAATAAATTGGAGGGTTGATTTCATTGCGTTAAAATTTAAAAGTTGGAGGGGACCACTACCCCCTCCGGGCCAGCTGCTCAACCTGGCCTATTATTTTTTCTCCAGGTCCTTCTCTATCTTGTCACCGGTGGCCGTGGCTGCGCCTGTTTTTCTGTTGAGCTTTTCGAGCGTTGCGTCGGTAGCCTTCGCAGCCTTATCGGCGGCGGTCTCTTCTTCCTTGTCAGGGTTGTCGATGTAGGTCAGGTCCGTGCCGTCTTCGTTGTTGATGATAGCCTGGTCCACCAGGATGGCCTGCTGCATCTCGATGGACAAGATGCCCCACTTGCTCAGCGAGTGCTTCAGCACGGTCTTCTGAGCCATACTGTCGAAGTCTGACTTCCAGGGGCTGCTCTCGTAGCCGTATGACTGGCTGAAGCGCTTCGCGTGCTTCTCGACCTTGGCCTTGCTCCAGTAGATGGTCTTCTCGAAGCCGTTGATCAGCTTGAAGTAGGCACAATAGCCCACCACTGCCCCATCTCCGTCGATGCTGAAGTCAGCGTCCAGCTCTTCGGTCAGGGAGTTGTAGCCCTTGAACTGGTTCTCGTACACGCTCACCACGTTCATGCGAAGGTACTGGCCGGTACGAAGACCGAGCTGGATGTAGCCCTTTGCTCCCATCTGGAACTGGGCCTGCATCTTACCCTTGTTTTTATAGGGAACTATCCACGCAAAGCCCAGGTTTGGATTGATGGGCAGGTCCATCGTCGCAGCGGTTGCGGCGGCGTAGTAGACCGTCATCGGGTCGGCCTGGGATAGGTTGTTGTTGGAGTTTACAATCTGGAGGACCGAGGTGATGAACCCCTGGGCCTTCTTACCCAACATGGCCTGGAACTTTTTGGCCACGCTGTCGCGCTCAAATATCCCCCTGAGTGTAGGAGGAGCCGCTGGTCCGGTCGTTGCGATTTCTTTGTTGTCTTCCATGATATGGGGGTTTAATTGGTTGACTGAGTCTGGAGTTCACGAAGCTCTGCGGCCTGCTTGTTTTCATTCTCGAGGCGCTCCTTGAAGTAGCTGTTGATGCCGTCGATCAGCCGCTGCTGGTGCACGTTGCCGTAGATGAGCGCGTTGTCGATGGTAGGCTTCGACACTTCGAGCTTCTCAGCGATTGACTTCGCGTCGTTCTTACGGGTGAGCTTCACCCACTCGTCGTGCAGCTCCTGGGAGATGGTTCGCTCGAGCCTTGGTTTCTTTTTCTTTGTTGCCATGTTATGAGGTTTGTGCGAATATCTGGGAAAATTTTGACAAAAAAAATTGTAGTATAAATAAAGCCCCGCCGGCGGGCGCGGGGCTGATATCCTTAGTTGCCGCTGAACGGCTTATCGAACTGCTTCATCTTCGGCAGGATGGTGAAGGCTTGCACCTCCATGTTGTACTGGTCGTCAGGTTTCTCATCCTGGGCGTGCCGGGTGATCGCATGAACGACGCCAGCAGCTGAGAGGTCTCCATCGCGAAGGAAGAAGTCGAGAATGGACTGGCGCTGGGTGTCATTATACCGCAGGTGCTTGCAAACGTGCTGCACGGTGTCCACCGGCCGCTCCAGGCGCTGGCCACTGGCTTCAGCGATACGGTCGATCACCTTACCCAGGTAGTCCTTGCTCATGTATGTGTTCACCGCGTCCTTCACCTGGCTGATGATGAGCTCGTAGTTCTTGTTCTTGGTCTCCTGGCTCCAGGTTACCAGTCCCTCCTCGAGCTTGCTGCCAAGGTGCACCCGGCTGAAGCTGTCGTCCGGTACGATCAGGCCGTTGTTGCACTTCAGGATGACCGCCCTCGGGCGCACCTGGAACTGACCCTGGCCCACCTCTGAGTTGGTGATCACGAAGCCGCTGATGATACCGTTGCCCAGGTGGCTCTTGTCGCCGTTGGCCAGGTAACCCTTCAGCATGTTGGTCGCGTCCACTTCCACCTCTGGAGCCACACACATCAGGTAAAGGCGGCGATCTGTCACCACGGCCTTGGTGATCTCCACCTTCACGCCGGTGCTTTTAATCGCATCCAGAGCGGCGAACAACACGTCGTAGTTGTCGAGCGCCAGGTAGCTGTTGGAGAGAAAGGCGCGGGCAATGCTGTCTCCAGAGGTTTCAAACGTGCGGAGCAGCACCTTCTTGTCGGACTGATTGTGCAACCAGCTGGTCACTGAGGTGTCCAGAAGCTGCGGGAGCTCCGTCTTCATTCGTTGGTAGTAAGCCAATGGGATGCCGAGCTTCTCAGAGATGCCCTCGTGGCAGATAAGGTTGGGGGCATAGATTTCTCGGTTGCTCGGTAATATGAGCGAGCCGTCGTTCATGATGATGCTGCCAGATGTCACCACGTAGTCGTGCTTTGTGGCGTGCTGCTGTTCGAGGCTGAGGACAAGGTCCTGAAGTTGTTGCTGTGAGTTCATCGCGTTAAAATTTAAAGTATAAAAAATGATTGTTAGCTGATATAGGAGAGGAGCTTCTTGGTCAACCGGAGCCCGACCATCTTGATCGCTTGTTCCGGGTCATCCTTGGCCTGGCTCGATAAGTCGGCCAGCAACCTGCGGAAGTTTTCCATGGTAGGCGCGACCAGAAAGTTCTGGATCCCCATCTGCCAGAGGTGCTCCCTGCGCTTCATTCTCAGCAGGCCAAACGTCTCCGCATCTTCGTCGCTGAGGGTGAGCAGGAACTGCTCCTGGTTGCGGCGTATCGTTGCGTCGCTGACTGCCAGGACTACGTGCTCACCTTCAAGCTGGTGAACCTCTTCGTCTTGGTCCACACAATAGTCCAGGACTCCCTGTCCCATCTTCAGCACCGTGCAGATGCGCTTGTTCTCGAGGCTGTGAATAAAAGACACGCCAGGGGCGAGGCTGGTGGTCATTGCGGGGATGTAGATGTTTGCCATGCGTTGAGTGTTTTTGCCGCCACAACCCGCTCCAGTTATGGTAGCGGGTTGGCGCTTTAGGCGGGCTGCCGTCAAACAATGATTAAAACCCGGCAGCAATTTTTTTGACTCTCCAGACGCAGACGATGTTCATGTCTGCCGCCTTACTTGGTGGTACCTTCTGGCTGAAGTTACCAAGGTATCGAAGCGAGCCGGAGATGGACTGGGTAAATGAGAAGGACCTGGCAGCACTGGCCACTCGTTGTATCACCTGGGATGGTATTGTCTTAGTCATGCGTTAATCGTTTTACTCTGCTAAGATAGGGGCGTCCCTGATAAATACAAAATTTTTTATCAATTATTTTATTTCAGCAATGAAAAACCCCGACGAGGTGCCGGGGTTTTTTCGATTATCTGGTCGCAAATTTACGCCTCGTTAGTAGTTACCGGAACTCCGGTATCATTCAGTTGATACTTCTTCACGCTGACCGGTGCAGCACTGTATTGCGGCCGGCGAACGGCCACCAGTCTGCCCTTGGCGATGCGGGTGAAGGAGTACATGTTGTTCTGGTTGCCGCCCATCACGTAGTAGTGGGTGGCACTTTCGCCGATGTAGAGCCCGACGTGCCCGCCTTCTGGGCGCTTGAAGATGAGGGTGTCCCCCAGCATGGCCTGTCCTATTGGCACCACATCCCAGTCGTCCACGTTAAGATCTACGCCCTGGCGTTGAAAGGCGAGGGCGCGCAGCAGGTCGTAGGTGTCCTTGTAGCCGCCGATCTTCTTGCCAGCTCGTTGGGCCACGGCATTGTGGGCCACGGCGCACCAGCTGGTATCGTCATTTTTGTAAATGTTTTGCACGCCGATCTCGGCCGCAAACTTCAAGATCTCGGGGTTGCTCTTGGCTCCTTTTATCTCCTGGATGCCCAGCAGCTTCATGCCCTCCGTGATCATCTTCGGCAGGGTCCCGAGGTTTAGCAACCATTTAAAGTTGCTCGGTAGGTTGTTCATGTTTGAAAAATTTGAGGTTTAAAATCGCAGCAGGGTCTTGGTCGCTCCGATACCGAAGTAAGGAGCGAAGCCCGTGCGCTGCCGTTTAATGTCAAAGTAAATACCGTAGCCAGCCTGGAAGCCGATGGCCCACTTCTTAGGCTTTGGAGGAGGTACCCGGTAGCTGGTCAGTCCGGTGATACGGGTGTCCGGGTTCGCCAGGCTTACGTCCAGCTGAAGGTACTGCCGCTTCTTAAACCACCGGCCGATCGTCGTGTCCTTCCAGACCACGGTCAAGGTGTCGAACCCCACCAGCTTCAGGCGAGGATCTTCTCCCAGCTGTACGTTGGCCACGTAGTACGGTGACTCGAAAGTGCCCGCGATGTTTTTGATCTGCGGCGGGCAGGTGTCGCTGTTGTTGTAGACGATGGGCTGCCGGTACTCGATCGACTGGTTGCCCTTTAGGGGGATGTCAGCCTGGGTGCGCGTGTTGGCTACCAGGTACTCCTTCAGCTGGTTGAACTTAGCGCCGTACACGCGGGCGATGCTGTCGGTCAGCTTCTTGCTCTGAACACCGAAGTCTTCCACCGCTCCGCGCAGCGAGGCCACCTCCTTGTTGGCCTGGTTGCGCCAGTACATCACCGAGTCAGGCATCTGACCGGTAGGCCTGGCCATACCGCAGGAGCGGAGCTGGGTCATCACCAGCACCGTCGCCGCGATCGAAACTACCACCAGGATGACGGTCGGCCAGGGGCCACTTTTGGTCATGGTCGTCATGTGCCCTTGTCCTGTTTAGCTCTCACGATGGTCGGGTCTTCTTCGTAGCTCTCTGGCTTCGGAGGAGGCACCACGGCAGCGATGACGGCCGCCAAGGCGGAGAGGATGAAGTCCTTCCAGGAGAAGGTGTTGGTCTGGTTGAGGCTGACGAACGTGTAGGCAAGAGTGCCCAACACTCCGTAGATGGTCATCGACTTGCCTCTCCATTGGTTTGCAACGAATGACAAGACGGCCATCAGGGCTGCGAAGCCGATGGCTTTCCACTCCACCTCGGATTGACCGATGAAGCTCTTCAGCACCACGGCCAGGGATCCGAGAAGACCAAGGAGGAAGACCTTGTTCTTGATCATAATTTTTTGCATGTTATGCGGTTTTATTGTGAAAAAAAGGGGTTACGATGTATGGGTTCGCTCGTGATCTTTCTCTGCTTGCTTCAGTTGTGACTCAGCCGTGAACGGGTAGCGCTCGTCTACCACTTGCTTCTCCAAGTTTCCGTTCTGAGTGATGGAGGTGGGACTGGCCTCAGCTGGCAACAACACGGCGGCAGTAAAGCCGGCCGCATACTTAGCGATGTCCTCGCAGAAGTTGATAAACTGCGGGCTGATCTCCATGGTGGTCCACCTCTCCAGCATCCCTGGGAGATAGCTCGCAAAGGTCAGGCAAGCACCAAAAATTTGCAACACATAAAAGAATCGGGGCGACTTCGCTCGGAGACGGTACAGCGCCTCCTTTAAAAATTTTACTACCATCTTTTTAGGTTTATTATGTTTTCAATTCGTCGATCTCATCCTTCAGCCTCTCGATCTCGCGCCGGTCCGTGACGCGATCATCCTGGAGCTGCTTGATCTGGAGCCGCATGGTGATCATCTCCTCCCGGAAGCTGAGCAACTTGCCCAGCCAGCCGCCAATGAGGCCCCCGACTACCATACAGATGGCCACGAAGGCCCCGATGTCTTTAAGATTTAACTCTCCCATGCTGGAACTGTTTTTTAAGTTGCTCACTCTTGAACCTTTCGACCCGCTGGTCCCACCTATTCACCGCCTCCTTGCAGTTCCCGCCAGTGGCGAAGATTAAACCGAAGAAGGCCATGAAGTGGCTCAGCCGGCATGCCGGAAATTTACGCGTATAGGTCACCATTGTCGCCCCCAGGGCCAGCAGGCCCACGGTGATCTGAAATAGTACATTATACACGTCGTCACGCTTAGTTATCAGCAGGTAAACAGCGAACAGGCACTGAGCCAAGGCCGCCCACTTGCTGATGTGGCAGAACCGCAAGAACGTCGTCAGCGCCAGCATGAATAGCGCGAACAATAGGTTGGTGCCGAACAGGGTGTTGAGGTAGAAGCCAGCCGCCTGATATGCCAGGGGAAATGTGAACGACAAGAGGTTCACCATCACCTGGCAACTCAGGAGAATGACGGGAAAGTATGAGATGAACAACTTCACCCAGCGCCTCATGGTCTTGGGTTTGTGGTTCCTACGGTGCCGCCGCCGATCTCTTTGGCTTTGTCAGCTGCGGCTTGTTCAGTGCCGAAGTCAGTGGCCAGCTCGATGTCAGCTACCCACTCGTCTCCAGTCGATCCGAGGTACAAATATTTGCCCTCTGGGTTCATTACGATGTGCTTCATGTTGGTCCAAAATTTACAGGTTAAAAAATATTAACAAACTTAGCCAAGTTTTTCCTGGAGTTACGCCCAGTTTTCCACCATTAAAAGTTCCTACCTCTGAGAGGTAAATATGTTTTGAACCATCAGGTAGTCAATGTCCGCAGTCCTTGCTGTCGTTCCCACTGACTTGATGATGCCCCAGCCATATCCCAGCTCTCGACCTGATGCTGCCGGGATGTTGCTCGTGATGTTGCCGACGTTGGTCCCGTTGATAAAATAGTCGGCTCGGTTTCCCGCAGCATTGACCTCGATGCGCAGCGTCACCCACGTCGTGGCTGGCACTGCCGTAGAGGTAGTTGTGAAAGTTCTGGTACTGTTTCTCGACGTTACGATCTGCCAGTTTGCTGAAGCTGCTGAGCCGGTAGTCACTCCACCGTCGTCATATAAAAAGTACACCCCGTCCGTCTGGTTGGCAGAGCTGAAGTTATCCAGGAACCCGATCATCAGCTGGTACCGCTCGGTGCCGTTCGATAGCGTTGCAATGTTCACGGCTGTCTCATATACCCAGGTGCCTCCACCAAGGAAAAAAGCAGCCAGGCTGGAAGATACCCCAGACCTGCCGGTGGCCGTGGTTCCGGTGGTGCTTCTTATTACTCCCGGCCGGTTTGCTATGCCTGACGCTGCCAGGGTGGATGCTGCGCCGGTTCCACTATTTTGTGCGGCCACATCATTGGGAGCGATGGTAGTGCCGATGGTTCCACCAATAAATTCCCCGAAATATTCATAGCCAACTTTCAGCCGGTAGAGCTTCGAGTAGGTCTGCAGCAGTTGCTGGAGGCTGATCTTTTTGATGGTGTTGCTGTTGTTGATGTCGGAAAAAACCAGCTCATCGTCCAAGGTAGCAGTGTCACCGGTGAGGCCGTTGATGTTTACCGAGAGCGCCGGGTTTCCAGCCACTCCGTCTCCATTGCTTACTGCTATGCCCGCAGAGCCGGTGATGGTTCTGGCCGTCGTTACTCCAGAGCCAGTTCTTGATAGCATCCCGTTGGCTCCAGGGTCTGCCAGCTTGCTCGATATTGCGGTAGTCACGAAGGCCGTGGTGGCCACTGCTGTCGAGTTGTTACCGGCTCCCATGGTAGGAGCGTAGAGGGTATCGGTAAAGCGACCGGTCCCAGTCACATCCAGCTTTTTGGCCGGGGTAAAGTTTCCGACTCCGATGTTTGAACCGCTTCCAACGATCACCCCGTTCGCATACCTGAACACCGAAGACGACGGCGAGTAGCTTGCGATAGTAAGGTCGCTAATATCGTTGAGGCCTATCTCGTCGGACTCGTTGGTACCACTGGTCCCTATGTAGGCTCCGCCGGTGTTGTCATTGTGGAAGAAGGTGGCGACCACGTTATTGCCCACGCCGTTCACGTTTAACTTCCCGGAGCCGGTAGTGGCTCCTATGCTGACCTTGCCCGTGTTGCTGTTGTAGATGTTTGAACCACTGGTAGTCCACGGAGATGAGCCCCCTGCTGCAAAGCCCTGCTGCTTCACCCAGGCAGTAGAGGCGACCCTGTTGCTGGAGTCATTGGTGGCGTAGGTCACGTTGGTCAGTGTGTCATCTACCTGAAGGTCTCCCTGGATCCTCATCATGGGGTTGTTGATGAACCGCCCCCACAAGAGCTCAGGGGTGCCGTCGGTGCCATCGTTGTCCAGGTAGAACTCGTTCTCAGTGTCGCCCAGGTACTTGGCAAAGGTGCCGATCAAGATGCTGCCCTTGTGCTTTCCATCCCGGCCAGCCCTGGCACCGATGGCGATGGAGTTCAGCACGGTGTCGCCATTACCGAAGGCTCCCTGGCCGACGGCCATGGCTTGGTAGGAGTAGGCGTTCTGGAGCGTATTGGAACCGATCGCCGAGCTGCCGAAGCTGTTGACCTTGGCGTTCACGAAGACTGCCTGCCCGACTCCCGTCATATCCTCCCCTCCTGGGAAGCCCGCCCCACCTGCCTGTCCTAAGATGGTGCA
>WBZQ01001044.1_pt1 | contig 19971 bp, 7 predicted proteins | sample 5204251 | NCBI WGS metagenome assembly WBZQ01 (sample SAMN12412402, study PRJNA552823) | activated sludge metagenome | isolation source: activated sludge from nitrification reactor of wastewater treatment plant... | place: USA: Virginia | collected 2017-09
CCTGCTGCGTGCCGCGCTGCCGGTCCTGCGCGCGGGCGGCGGCGGCGCCGTCGTGATGGTGTCGTCGATCAACGGCCAGCGCGGCAAGGTCGGGCAGGCCAACTACGCGGCGAGCAAGGCCGGGCTCGAAGCCCTGGCGCGCACGGCGGCACGCGAGGGCGGCCCCTCGGGCATCCGCGTCAACGCCGTGGCACCCGGTTGGATCGACACGCCTCTGACTGCCGGCCTGTCCGACGACCTGCGCCAGCGCGCACTCGACGAGAGCGCGCTGCAACGCCTGGGCACGCCCGACGACGTAGCCGGGGCCGTGTTGTTCCTGTGCTGCGATCTGGCGCGCCACGTCACCGGCCAGGTGCTGCGCGTCGACGGCGGCCAGCTCATGGCCTGAAGGAGATTCATGGAGCACGACGCCCCGCCGCGCGACGACGTGACCGTTCGCAACCTGCGTCCGGAGGATCTCGAGGCGCTGGAGACGCTCGATGCCAAGGTCGTGGGCCGCCGTCGCGACGAGTTCCTGAAGCTCAAGCTGCGGCAGGCCTTCGCAGACAGCGGCATCGCCGTGTCGCTGGTGGCCGAGGTCGAGGGGCGCGTGGTGGGCTTCCTGCTGGCGCGCGTCTACTACGGTGAGTTCGGCGTGACCGAGCGCGTGGCCGTGCTGGACGTGCTCGGCGTGCACCCGGATGCTCGTGGGCGGCACGTGGGCGCGGCACTCGTCGACCAACTGCGCACCAACCTGCTGGCTCTGGGCCTGCGCACGTTGCAAACCGAGGTGGCGTGGCAGGATGGCGACTTGATGGCGTTCTTCCGCCACGAGGGGTTCGTCCCGGCCCAGCGCCTCTGCCTGGACCTGGACCTGGCGCGCACGCGCAGGTAGATTTCCCGGCGTGACGATCAGCAAGTCGGCGCGCTACGCGCTGCACGCCTGCCTGGAGATGGCACTGGCGGGCGAAGAGCCGGTCACGGCCGCGCGCGTTGCCCGACGTTACGCGCTGCCCGAAGCCGCGCTGGCCAAGGTCCTGCAGCAACTCGTGCGGGCTGGGATCGCCCTGGGCACGCGCGGCGCGGCGGGAGGCTATCGTCTGGCCAGGCGCGCCACGGCTGTCAGCGTGCTCGACGTGATCGCGGCCTTCGAACCGCCGCACGCGGTGGGCCGCTGCCTGGGACCGCCGACCCCCGACGGTGCCTGCGCGCTGCCCGATTGCGGCCTGCGGGCGCTGTTCGATGAAGCCGACGAGTTGCTGCGCTGCACCTATGCCTCGGTGTCGGTGGCCACCCTGGCCCGCCGCACGGCGCCGCGTGCTGCGCGGCGCTCCTGATCGCGGCCCTGGACCCGAGAGCACCGAGCCGCTTGGGCGAGCGGCTCGGCTGCAGGCATCTGCGGCCAGGCCGCGGGCGGTGAGATCTTTCGCACTCACCGTCCACGGCCTGGTGCCGGCGCCCGGCGAGGCGCCTTCGATCTAGAACACGTAGCGCATCGACAGCCAGATCACGCGGTTGCCGCCGTCCGTCCCCTTCTCGTTGAGGAAGTTGGCCGAGTTGATGCGTCCCTCGGGGATGCCGAAGTTGCGCGAGTTGGTGGCGTTGAACATCTCCAGGCGCAACTGCAGGTTGTCGTCGCGGAACACGCGCGTGTTCTTGACCACCGCGAAGTCGACGTTGAAGATGCCGTCGGCGCGCAGACTGTTGCGGCCCACGTTGCCCACGCGTTCGCCCGCGCAGGTGGCCGAGACATTGCCGCACAGCGGACGGAACAGAGCGGCGCCGCCCGCGGCCTGGATCTCGCCGATCGACATGCCGTCGATGTTGACCCCCGGCGCCAGGTTGGGCCGGATGGCGTTGCCCACGAGTCCCGAGATGCCGGCCAACGCGCCCGTCGGATCGACGCCGTTGAGCGGGGTGAACGGCGGGCCGTCCTGGAAGTTGAAGTTGGTCGTCACCTGCCAACCGCCGAAGAGCTTGCCCAGCGCGCCCTGCTGGTCGCGCCTGAAAGGCAGCTCCCACACGAAACTCCCGGTCAGGCGCTGCGGCCGATCGTAGGACGAGGGGCCCTCGTCGGCGGCGATGTCGAACGAGTCCTGGGAGATGGCCACGTCACCCGAGCTGGGGTTGAAGGTGTCCGAGGCCGTGTCGGTGAACTTGCTGAGCGTGTAGTAGATGCCCGCGCTGAAACCCTTCGCCACGCGCTGTTCGAAGGCCACCTGCAGCGAGTCGTACTTCGAGGACGCGGCGTTGGCGCGCAGGCGGATCACGCCGCGCGTGGGGTCGACGCGCTGGGTCGAGAAGGGCAGGCGCGGGTTGCCGTCGAGCGTCTGGAACAGGTCCTTGCCACGCGTGCCCACGTAGCCCACGCGCAAGACGGTGTTGTTCGTGACCTGACGCTGCAGCTCGAAGCTGTACTGGTCGGCCAGCGGAGCGCGGAAGTCCTCGGCCACCACCGTGCGCGTCAACTGCAGCGGGTTGAGGCCGGAGGGCTGCGCCTGCGGCAGCCGGGAGAAGGCGCCGGGCACGCCCACGCCCGCGCCGGGGACCGTCACCGCGGGCAGGCTTACGGCGGCCACGAACGGGAACGAGCTGGCCACGTTGAGCGCCAGGTTCAGGAACTGATAGTCGTGCGTGCGCGCGTAGCCGCCGCGCATCACCAGGCGGTCGCCGCCGGTCAGGAAGCCGACCAGACCCTCCTTGCCCGTGCGCGGGTTCCAGTTGAAGCCCAGGCGCGGCTGGAAGTTGTTCTTGTCCTTGCTCGGGATCGGGCTCAGTCGGAAGCGCTCGTCGCCTCCCGCGGCCGCCACGATGGCGTCGTTGGAGGGCAGCAGACTGGCGATGGCGTCGCCCGGCAGCTCATAGCGCAGGCCCAGGTTGAGCGTCAGCGTGGGCGACAGGCGCCACTCGTCCTGCACGTAGAAGTAGGCATCCCACCAGTTGTAGAACTGGACCTCTTCTCCGCCCGGCAGGGCGCGGTTGATCTCGGCCGACTCGCTCACGTCGTCCACGAAGCGCTGCAGGGTCGAGTAGGCCAGGCGCCCGCGGATGGTCGGAAAGAAGAAGCTCTCGACCTCGACCTTGCGCACGTCGAAGCCGGTCTTGAACGAGTGGTTGCCGCGCAGGTACGTGAAGTTGTTCTGGAATTGGAATGTGTTGTTCTTGCGGTACTGCGGCAGGTTGACCGCCAGACCGATGGCGGTGCGGCTGGTGGCGGCGTTGAAGCCCGTCAGGCCCAATTCGGAGATCTCGATCGAGGGGATGCCCTCCGACGACGGATCGCTGGCGTTGGTGGTCGTGTCGAGGCGCTGGAAGGCGGCGCGGAACTCGTTGAAGGAGTTGCTCGACAGCGTGCTCGTCAGCCACACGGCCGCGGCGTGCTGCTTGGAGGTCGATTCGGTGGTCAAGCCGGGAGGCGTGACCTGGCCGTCGCCGCCCAGGATCTGGTCGTTGAACAGGTAGCGCGCGCTCAGCGTGTGGTCACGGCTCAGCAGGTAGTCGAGGCGGCCGGAAGCCTGGTTGTTGTCGCGCGTCTGCGTGGTCGAGCCCGTGATCGAGCCCAGCGGGATGCTGTAGGTGCGCCCAGCGACGTTGATGGTGGCGTTCTTGACGAAGCCGGTGCCCGCCGGGAGGAACTGGAGCAGGGCTTCCACCTGGGGGCGATTGCCGGCGGCCTGGCGCAGCAGTTCGCGCCCCGCTTCCGTGGGCGCGCCGTTGAGCGTGAAGCCCGATCCCAACCGGCGCTCGGTCCAGCGCTGGTATGACCCGAAGAAGAACAGCCGGTCCTTGGTGAGCGGGCCGCCCAGCGTGCCGCCGAACTGGTTGTCGTTGCGGAAGGGCGCCTCCGTGCGGCCGGCGGCCTTGTCCAGGTTGCTCAGGGCGTTGAACTGGTTGCGGTTGGCGAACCAGAACATCGAGCCGTGGAAATCGTTGGTGCCGCTCTTGGTGATGACGTTCATGACCGAGCCCGCCGCGCGCCCGTACTCGGCTGCGAACTGGTTGGTGATCAGGCGGATCTCCTGGACGATGTCGGTGTTGTTCATCTGCTGCTGACGCCCGGTGACGCTCGGATCGTTGCTGTCCTGGCCGTCGATCATGAAGTTGTTGCCGCGCGGGCGCATGCCGTTGACGGAGAAGTTCACGCCGGAGGTGAAGGTCGACTGGCCGCTGGCCACGGAGCTGACGCCGGCCGCCGACAGCGCCAGACTGAAGATGTCGCGGAACGTGCCGCCCGTGGTGGTGGGCGCGCTGACCGGGAGCTCGGCGATGCGCTTGGTGTCGAAACGCACGCCCACCTCGGCGTTCGAGGTATTGAGCAGCGCCGCGTCGGCTTCGACCGTGATGGTCTCGGCCAACGAGGCCGTCTTCAGCGTGGCGTCGACCACCGCCTGCTGGTTCAGCAGCAGCTTGATGCCCGAGCGCAGCAGCGTGGCGAAGCCATTGAGCTCGAACTTCACCTCGTAGTTGCCGACCGGCAGGTTGGGGAGGCGCCAGCGTCCTTGGGCATCCGTGGGCACGCTGCTCGTGGCGTTCGTGTCGACGTTGCGCACCGTCACGGTGGCCCCCGGCATGGCGGCCTGCTGCTCGTCGACGACTTGGCCCTGGAGCGAGCCGGTCGTGGACTGGGCCGAGAGGGGCGAGGTGAGGCCTGCGCTGAGAGTCAGGACGGCCAGCCAGGCAAGACGGCGAGTCGGCTTTCGCATGCTTCAGCTCCTCGGAACGGGTCCAATGGGAAGGCTCCCGCGAGCCAGACTTGAACGCTGAAGTGACCTACGAGTGTTGCTCCAGCGCAGCGAAGCACAAAACGTGCCGGCCGGTTCAGGACGGCACACTGACTGCAACTCACTGATTGCGAGGCCAAGTCCAAACGCCAATCCCAGATGGCAATCCAACAAATTGGAGTGCGAGCCGTGCCCTTGGATCACGTCTCGGCGCGCTGTGCATACCGGACGTGCAGTTCCACCGCGCCGTCAGCCCGGGCGGAACTCGCCGACGCCGACGGATGCGTGGCGGCGTGCAGCCCGAGCAGCGTGGTGATGGCGACATGCAGGATGAGCGGCGGCGGACGCTCGGGCGCGCAGGCATGCACGCGACGCCCGGCGGAGGGTGCATCGGGGGCAGCGCCCGCAGGCCAGGCCCCCGATGCCCGGTACCTTACGGCGTGCAGCCGCTGTCGGGCGGCAGCAGCTCGAGGGGCACGTTGTTGGGAACGCCATTGGTCGTGATCATGAGCTGCGTGGCCGGGGCGCCGCGCGTGCGCGTGCGCAGCACCAGCGTCAAGGCCGCGCCCGGAGCGAGCGCCTGTGGCAGCGGTCCCGGCGCAATCGATACCACCGCCCAGTTGGGCGTGTCGGCCACCGGCAGCGCCGCCGACGTCACCGTCAGGTCGCCCGCGCCGACGTTGGTCAGCGTCACCGTCTGCCGGTGCTCGAAGCCACCCGAGCCGTCTGCGGTGGGCCAGACGTTGAAACAAGCCGGCGCCGGCGCCAGCGCCACGCTGCCTGCCAGGCCGACGCCCGCCAGCGACACGCGCAGCGCCGGCTGCGCACCGGCGTTGCTGAAGAACACGAGGCCGGACGCGCGCGCCCCGGCCGCCTGCGGCGCGTAGCTCACCTCCAGCGTGCAGGACGGCCGCGTGCTCGCACCCAGCGCGATGCGACGCGCCGACATCTCGTCGGGCGTCTGCGGCCGACACGTGCCGGCGGCCACGCTGAAGTCGCGCGTGGCGCGCAGCAACGGATCGAGCCCATAGCCGTCCAGGCACAGCAGCCCACCGCCGCTGTTGCTCACCGTCAACGAGCGCACGAGCGGCGTCGCGCCGCCGACCGGACGTGGCCCGAAGTCGACGCTGGCCTCGCTGACGCTGATCTCGGGCACGCCCGGCGGCGCACTGAGCCCCGCGCACGGCCGCGGGACGTCCGCCGGACAGGCCGCGAGCAGCGGCTCGCCCGATTCGGCCTGGTCGCAGAAGTCGCTGTTCACGAAGGCCGCGCGCGACTCCACCAGTTCGGTCTGCGCCAGACACCAGCGCCCGCCGCCGAAGCGCATGCGCACGCTGCCCGGAGCGCTCGGGTCCTGAAGCCGCGCGCGCACGAAGCGCTGGAAGTCGCGCATCCCACGTGCCGCGTCGGCGCTCGGGTCACTGCTGTTGCAGGTCTCGAACGTGCGCATGCCCGCGAAGTCGACGTTCAGGCTGTCGACCCGCTCGCGGGCGCCGGTGTCGAGGTTGAGGAGCGTGGCACGCAGCACGTGGCGTTGGCCGGCCCTGAAGAAGGCGACGCGCCCGAGGCACGACGGCAGGACGAGCGTCAGCACCACCAGGGCGAGGCGCGTCGTGCGGCTCGATGCAAGCTGTGTGTTCATGCGCGTGCTCCTCATCCCACCTGGATCTGGGCGGCCACGCGCGTGACGTTGCCCCGCGCGTCGCTGACCCGGTAAGTGACCTTGTAGACCCGCGGCTCGGACGGGCCGGCCGGGCGTGTGAAGAGGAAGAAGCCGCGGTCGTCGCTGCCCCAGGAGGCGTCGAGCACGTCCTCGGCGTCGAACTCGGGCGCGTTGGAGGTGATCGACTCCAGGGCCACGCTCAGCGGGCCACCGCAGGCATCGGTCGCGGCCAACGTCGCGCCGATCCACCAGAACTCGTAGCCGGCCGCCAGCCAGGCCGGCGCCACGCTCAACGTGGCCACGGGAGGCGCGGCGTCGATCACGGACAGGCTCGACTCCGCCGCGCCTTCGTTCCCCCAGGCGTCGCGGAAGCGGAACACGACGGCCTGCGGCGCGCCCAGTGGGAACAGCGTGGATGCCTCGATGTCCGCGCCCGCGGACTGCGGCGCGAGCCGCGCCGGCGTCGGGTCGACCGCATCGAAGGCCGACCCGCCCTCCAGGAACAGCGCCAGCTCGGGCGAGGAGGCCGCCGTCGCGCCCCCGTCCTGCGTGCAGCCGATGGTCACGGGCGGCGGCGGGCTGACCTCGGGAGCCAACGTGTCGACCACGCGGAAGCTGCACTCCGCCGCGGCTGAGGCCCCGTCGCCATCCGTCACCAGCAGCTCGAGCCGATGGCGCGGGCCGAACTCGAAGGCCAGCGGCCCGACCTGCCGCTGATCGCCGATCAACTTCGCCTCGCCGGTATCGCGCGTGTGGAAGAAGCGCACCGCCGCAGCGCCGCCCTCGCTCCAGGCCGCGTCCGGGTCCCAGGTGCCCGCGAGCAGCTCGCCCACGAGCCCCGACGGGTGATTCGCCTCGGCCACCAGCTCCCAGGCCTGCCCCTCGGCGCGCCAATAGGCCGGACAGCCGCCCTGCGGCGACGACGGCATCAGCACGTCCAGCCAGGCGTACGGCGGGCGATTGGCATAGCGCCCCTCGGCCTGCAGCGTGAGCGTGTGCGTTTCGCCGTCGAGCGTGGCCGGAAAGGCCGCGTTCAGCGTGAAGCGATCGAGCCACGGGTCATGCCCGAGGACCACCGTCGTGTCGTTCACGCCCTGAAGCATCAGCTCGGCCGCGTCGCAGGCCCCGTCCGCATGACGCACCTGGGAGCTCTGACCGCGCAGCGCGAGCTTGCCCGGGGCGAACGTCAGGCCGCCCGCACCGTCGCTCCAGCCCTCGGCGGGCCATGCCAGCGCCAGCGATGCGCAGCGCATCGGGACAGTGTGGATGAACAGCCCCAGGAAGCCGGGGAAGGACAGTTCGACGTCGGCCACGTCGACGTCGAGGCCGGCCAGCGTCGCTCGCCCGCTCGACTCGACCTGGAAGACCGCGCGGAACGCCGCGTTCAGGCGCGCGTCGCCGCAGCAGCGCGGCCCGCTCACGGTCAGTACGCCGTCGCCCTGGACGACGTACTGGCGGGGAGGGTCGAGCGGCGGCCCGGCCGCGGCAGCGCCGGCCAGCACCGCAGACATCGAAACGACGGCGCTGGCGAGGTGGGGGGATCGCAAGAGCATGCGTCAGCCTCTCCTTCGGGCCCGCAGGACCCGACGTGGGGTTGCAACGGCACGGCAGGGAGTTCGGCACTGAAGACGACTGGCGCGTGCGAGGTGAACGTGACGTCGATCACCCGAGTCGTTGGCTTCAGCGCATCCGCGGCTCGGCCTGGGCCGCCCTCGGGATCGCTCGCGAGAAGTTCTTCGCGGGAGCCCTGTCGACTGACGAAGACGTCCCGGCCCGTGGCACGCGACCCGCGACGTCGTCGTCGACAACCTCTTGGAACCGCTGCAGGGCAGCCCGATCGCATGGCGCCTGCGGGGCACTGTTGAGGCTCCCGTGCAGGTCTTGCCACGCGAGTTGCGCTCGCCAGATGGACGCTCGACCGGGTGGCGGAGAGGATCGCGGCGGCGGGCGATCCTCGCAAGCAGCACGTCCGCGCCTGCTGACGTGCACGAGGGGTGCGTTCAGCACTCGCGCAGCGGTGCTCGCGCCGGTCGCCGCGGTCACTGCCCATGCTGCCTGACGTGGTCGCAGGGGTGTGGCCGGGCCGCAGCCAGGTGGTGAGGGCCCGCGACCCGGGCCCTCACGTATCCAGCGCCGAGTCTCAGTACGCCTCGATCTCGTTCACACGCGCGGAGCCTGGCTGCGCCGTGGAACCGTAGAGGGCGAGGACGCGCATGCGCTGGGTCGTCGCCGACGCCGTGTAGGGGCCGAGCACCGAGAAGCCGTTCCCGAACACACTGGCGATGGAAACCCAACTGGCACTCGCTTTCCGTGACGCCCATGGGTTCCACTGAAGCAATGCGCCGATGGACCGCGATTGTGTGCAGCGTCGAGCCACCAACACAAGGAAGAACGCGCGGGATGGAGCGCAGCGGGATCACGCGCGAGGCTCGCTCTGAACGCGGGCCGGGGCATCGGCGGCCCACTCGACGTCGTCACCGCGGGTCTCGACGGCGCGCTCGAGCGAGGGGACGGCTCAGCGGCACTACGACCGACATGTCCGGGCCGGCCGTCGACCCGAGTGAGATGATCGGCCCGCTCGCGACAGGTGACGCCAAGCTGGTGTGCCAAGGGGGACTGCCATGAAGCTCGGAATGCTGACGATGACGCTGGCTCTTGCGGCGACTCTTGCTGCGCTTCCGGCCGGGGCGGCGGGGTGGGACAAGGAGTGCGGACGCGAAGGCAAGGCACCCTGTGGCTGGAGCGAGGCCAAATTCATGGGCAAGCAGGCAGGCCTCTGCCCTTCGGGCCAGTTCTTCGACCTGATCGATGGCGGTAGCTGCTGGAGCTGTCCGAGCGGCACTGGACGCACGGTCTTCGCTGTCAATACCGACAAAGCGTGCGAGAAGGTGGCCGCGACCGACTTCAAGCGGGCCATCGAGCACGCCAAGGGGACAGGCTGGTTCGGCACCGACTGCCCGGGTGGTCAGTTCTGGGACATTGCCGACGGTAAGTGCCACAGTTGCCCGTCCGGCTACAGCATGCAGGTGCTGGAGCACGTCCACGGCGATCGGAAGTGCGCCCGAGGCCTCCCGGCCAGCTTCTCCGCCGCCACCAAGTTCGGCCCGCCCTGCGGGGCCGGGAGGCTCTGGGATCCGCGCAACGGCGGCGAGTGCTGGAGCTGCCCCAACGACTTCAACCGCACCATCGCGGCCGTGGACAGCGCATGGGCCTGCGAGTACAAGCACATTGGCGGTGGCACGGGCCTGTTCGGCTGCGGCGACGGACTGTCGAGCATCCGTGGCACCTGTCGCCGGACCGGCGTGTGCGGAAAGGCGGGACAACGCCCGTGCGAACTGGGCGAGCGCTGGGCGGCGGCCGGCAAGCCGCTGCCCAAGGCGGGCGAGACGATCCAGCCAGGGCTGCCCTACCTGGCTTCCTGTGATCCGGACCTGAAGGAGGACTTCAAGCAGAACCTGTGCCTTGCGCTCGAGCCCGGCGAGACGCCCTTCACGGCTGGCCTCTCCTCGTTGGCCGGCTACTGGGGCGCGGCGCTGCAAGCCAACTGCAAGGCGCTCATTCAGAGCATCCCGATCGATTTCGAGGGCGACTTCGGCATCGGCCTGCGCTGCGGGCGTGACGCGGCGGCGGGTTTCGCCTGCGCCCTGGCGCGCGACGTGGCGGCCGGGTACACGGACCTGCTGAACACTCTGCTCGAGACGGCGCCGCAGACGGCGTCGCTCGCGGAGCAGATGAACAGCGCGGCCAACGGCACGCCGTGCCGGGAACTGGCCGAGCGCTTCTCGAAGGCCACCCGGCATGACCGAGCGACCGGCGCGGTGCTACGGATCGACTGCCCGGCGGGCCAGTTCTGGGACCCCGACGGCAACTGCTACTCGTGCCCCAGGGACTACACGCGCACGCTCTTTCCCGTGACCCACGAGCGCGCATGTACCGACCGCGTCGGCGGCAACCTGCAGCGCTTCGCCTGCGGGGCGTTCAAAGGCGTGCAGAAGAACTTCGATGGTCCCATGGACTGCACCGTGGAGGTGCTGAAGGACGGCTCCTTGTTCCAGGAGCCGATCGATTTCAAGAACGCGAACCAGGTGGTCTGCACGGCGACCGGCGAGTTGGGCTATTACATCGTGCGCTCGGGACTCGAGATCGGGAAGGCGGCCGCCACGGGCGACATTTCCGGAGTCCTCACGTCGATCGGCAAACTCAAGAGCGCGGGTACCAAAGCCCTCGACCTGAACCGCCTGATGGAGTGCCGCAGCAAGTAGCGAGCGGTCAGCGCGTCGAGGATAACGGCGGCGCTCTCGGGCGACCACGTCTGGCTGACGCCGGCGTTCGCGGCAGAGCTTGGCGGCCGCCGCCCCATGGTCACCGCGGGAACGACTCGGGCAAGCACGTCGTTCAACAAGTGTGAGATAGATGTTGTGCGCGCGCCTGTGAATGTGATAACCTAATGCACCTCAGGCGTTTCGTCCTTATCAGCCAAGGACTTACGGCGTGGCTGCGAGGTCTCGTCACGAAGGGAAGCGGCGCCCGGTGTCCATAAAAGGGCTTCCTAAGTGACAGTGGCGGCAGCCTGCCCGATGCAAAGCGCTAAGGCGTGTCCGAGAACGACCCACTACACAAAAGCATAGCCCCCACACGGTCTCGCACTCGAGCAACTTCCGTGTGACGCCCAAGTGCGTGGATGAACGCTGTGCCCGCGCGCTCTCGGCGGCATCGAGCAGCTCGGGCGGAGGGGCTGCGAGGTCTTCGCACCCTCGAGTGGGGTGGCCCGTGCCCCCGCGCAGCGCGGGAGGTGCCAGCGGGAGTAGCTCGTAGGCGATGTCCCGGCGGCCCGACCGGCGCTCGGGCTGCGTGGTCGCCTGACGTCGCGCCTGCCGGATTCGGCGCTCCGCTCGTCCTCGGAGCGATCGTTGCCGGCATGCTCGCAGAGGTTCTGGCGCTCGCGCGCATCGGTATCGGTCGGCGGACGATTCGTCTCGACTTGCTGCGACGGCCACCATCAGCGCTATGGGATCGGCGGGCGTGGCCGGCGCCCCAGGCAGCGTGTTCAACCTCGTGGGGGCGTGTTCGAGCCCCAGAGCGTGTTGCTCGACGCAGTGGTGCAAGCGCAAGAGACGACGCTACCCCCTGAGGGCGTCCGCCCGGCCCTCTCAGTCGCGCGCCAGCGCGGCGTGGCAACCAACACCTCCGCGAGAGGCATGACATGTACAAGATCTCTTTGATCGACATGCCGTTTGCCAACCTGTGGTTTCCGTCGATCGCGCTCACACAACTCAAGGCGGTGCTCGAACAGCGCTTCGGGGACGAAGTCAGAGTGAACGTCCATTACCTGAACCAGGACATCGCCCACTACCTGGGCGTGCGGTTGTACTGCTACGTCGCGGACTCGCTCGAGAGCAACATGTCAGCCCTGGGCGACTGGCTCTTCCGGGAGTTGGCTTTCCCAGGGGTCGAGGACAACGTGGAGGCCTACTTCCGGCGCTGCTTCCCTGGCAACGAGCCGGAGACCCTGAGCAAGAAGCAGGCAATTCTCCGGAAGCGCAAGGGCCTGGCGACGTTCCTCGACCGGCTGATCGCCAAGTACGCGCTGGCCGACGAAGACCTTGTGGGCTTCACGTCGATGTTCTGCCAGAACGTGGCGTCGTTCGCCCTGGCGCGCCGGATCAAGGACCGCAATCCGCGCGTCCTCACGGTCATGGGCGGGGCCAACTGCGAGGCGCCGATGGGGCCGGAGCTGGTGCGCAACGTCGAGCAACTCGACTACGTCTTCAGTGGCCCGGCGCTGATCAGCTTCCCGAGCTTCGTCGCGACCTGCCTGCTCTCGCAGCCCTCGTGGGAGGGCATCCGCGGCGTCTACGGCAAGCAGAACGCGAACGCTATTCCCCCCGGCATCGAGGCGTTGGGCGAGGAGTTGGACATCAATCACCGGATTCCCCTGGACTACCAGCCCTTCCTCGACACGCTGCGGAAGAACTTCGCTCCAACCGAGATCAGCCCCGTGCTGTTGTTCGAGACGTCGCGCGGCTGCTGGTGGGGGCAGAAGGCGCACTGCACGTTCTGCGGCCTGAACGGCGGGACCATGGCCTATCGCGCGATGGAGCCCAACGCCGCGCTGGTGCAGTTCGAGGAACTCTTCCGCTACGCTGGGCACTGCTCGCATTTCAATGCCGTCGACAACATCCTGCCGAAGAGCTACCTGCAGGACGTGCTGCCACACATCGAGCCGCCGGAGAACGTCGAGCTGTTCTACGAGGTCAAGGCCGACCTGAGCCGGGCGGACGTAGCCACCCTTGCCCGTGCCCACGTCAAGCGCATCCAGCCTGGAATCGAGGCGCTGGCGACGACGACCCTGCGGTTGATGCGCAAGGGCACCACCGCCATCCAGAACCTCACGCTGCTCAAGAACTGCTGCGCGTACGGCGTCCAGCCCGAATGGAACCTGCTGATCGGCTTCCCTGGTGAGCCCGAAGCGGTGTTCCGCAAGTACGTGAGGGTGCTGCCTCACTTCGTTCATCTCCCGCCGCCGTCCGATGCGTTCCATGTGCGCTTCGACCGCTACAGCCCCTACTTCGTGCAGCCGGCGCAGTACGGGCTCGATCTCCACCCGAGCGACTTCTACGCGTTCATCTACCCGTTCGGCGACGACGTGTTGCGCAACATCGCCTACTACTTCGTCGACCACAACTACTCAGGCGACTACATCGCCGCGGTCAGCGAGTGGAGTGCCCGGGTGCGCGAACAGGTGGCCCGCTGGCGCGACCGCTGGGAGAACCACAACGGTGCACGCCCGAGGCTCGAATGGCGCCGGGGCGACACGTCCACCGTCGTGCGCGACTCGCGCGACGGGGCCGAGATCGAGCACGTGCTCGAAGGCCACGCCGCAGCGCTTCTGCGCCACTTGACCAACCCACGCTCGCTCAGGGACCTCGTGGCCACCTTCCAGGACGTTGCCGTCGAACGGGAGTTGGCGGGCCTGCTGGACAAGGGACTGCTGTTCGAGGAAGACGGGCGCTACCTGAGCCTCATCGTGGACGAAGCCAACGAAGAGGCCGATCGGCACGTGATCGCGAACCTGGCCAGCGAGAGCCCCGGGCAGGGCTTGCTGCGCGTGCTGTCGTAGCCGGAATCCCGCGCTCGCACCTCACCCGGCTGTGCGAGGCGGCGCCTGGCAGATGCTCCACAAGCCCACTGGAATGCCGGTCGAAGCGCTCGTCTCGGCGAGCGTCGGTCCAGCACGGTGCCCGGAGAAGCAAGACGACGCCTCACATGAGCGGCTACTGCAGGGCCAATCTCAGGTGAGAGTCTCCGGTCAGCGCCTGCAACTGGGATAGCCCGCCAGCGCGTCCCGCCGGCCGTCGTTCCGATTCGACAACGGACCCATGGACACTTGACCCGCCCCCTCCGCTCGGAGCGCGGGTACTGCGAGTTCACGGACATGCACACTCGAGAAGCCGTCGCCTCGAAAGGCGAGCGTCTGTTCCCGTTGACCGATGCACAGAAGGAACTGTGGCTGCTGACGCAACTCGATACGCAGGCCTCAGTCGCCTACAACGTGTGTTACGCGGTCGAGCTGCGCGGCGAGGTGGACCTCGACGCGCTGCGGCGCGCGCTTCCAGCCGTGGTCGAGCGTCACGACGCGCTGCGCTCGCGAGTGTGCGCGGACGGCGAGACGCTGGCGGTCGTCGACGGGCTGCAGGTGGAGTTGGCGTGCGAAGACCTCACGCACCTGTCTTCCGACGCGCAGCGGGAGCACCTGCGCCGGGAAGCCGCGCGCGAGTTCGACTTGCGCGTCGCACCGCTCGTGCGGGCCAGCCTGCTGCGCACCGGTCCCGCGGCGCGCGTGCTGCTCTTGTCGAGCCATCACATCGTCGTGGACGGCGCTTCCATGTCCACGTTGCTGCAGGAGCTCGGGGCGCTGTACTCGGCCGGCGTCGCAGGGGCAGCCGCACGCCTGCCGCCGCCACGCCCCTACGCGCTGCACGTCGAGGAGCAGCAGCGCTCGCGCGAGACGCCAGCGTGGCAGGCGGCCCAGCAGTACTGGTTGGAGCGCTTTCGCCGGCCAGCGCCGGCCGTCGACCTGCCCGCCGACTCTCTGCGCCCGGCCACCAAGACCTTCAGCGGGGCGATCGAGAGCCTGCTGATCGGGCCGGCGCTGGCCGAGCAACTGCGGCAGCTCAGTTACGCTCACGGTTGCACGCTCTTCATGACGCTCTTCGCGGCCTTCGCCGCGCTGGTGCACCGCCTGACGGGACAGCCGGAGTTGGTCCTCGGCATCAACGTCTCCGGGCGCTCGGGCAAGGCCACCGAGGGCCTCGTGGGATACCTGACGCGGGTGCTGCCCATCCGCATCGAGGTCGTGTCGGGCATGCCGATGGCGGCCTTTCTCGACCAGGCCCGTGCCACGCTGCTGGCCGCCCTCGAGCAACGCCGGTACACGCTCGGTGACATCGTCCGCGCTCTCGAACTGACGCGCCCGCCCGGACGCGCACCGTTGGTCGACGTGGTGTTCAACTTCGATCGTGACGTGGAGCGCTTCGAGTTCGCCGGCCTCGAGGCGAGCCTGCTGCCGGTGCCTTTGACGGCGGCCAAGTACGACGTCGACTTCAACGTCATCGAGACCGCGAGCGGGCTGCGCTGCGACGCCGAGTACAGCACGGACTTGTTCAGGCCGGAGACCATCCGTCGCCTCCTCGAGCTGTGGAAGAACCTCCTGGCCGGTCTGGCCGCGCACCCTCAGACCGCGATCCTGGATCTGCCGTGGCTGGGGACGGACGAGCAGCGACAGGTGGTCGCCGCATGGAACCACACGGACAAGGAGCACCCGCGTGGTGCGCTGACGGAGTTGCTGGAGGCTCGGGCGCGGCACGAGCCGGGCGCGCTGGCGCTCGTCCAGGAAGGCGTCGAGCTGACGTACGGGGAGCTCGATCGGCGCGCCAACCGGCTCGCACGGCATCTGTGCGGCGCGGGTGTCGGACGGGAAGTGCGTGTTTGCGTCTGCCTGGAACGCGGCCTGGACTGGGTAGTGGCGATCCTGGCCGTATGGAAGGCGGGCGGGGTCTACGTGCCGCTCGATCCGGCCTATCCGAAGGAGCGCCTGGCGTTCATGCTGGTCGACGCCGACGCCGCGCTGCTCGTGACCGAAGAGGCGCTCGCGTCCGAGCTGCCGCCGCACGCCGCGCGCGTGGTGTGCCTGGATCGCGACTGGGAGTCGATCGAGGGAGAGAGCGAAGACGCCCTCGGCCTGCACAGCCAGCCCGGGGATTTGGCCTACGTCATCTACACGTCGGGTTCCACCGGTCGGCCCAAAGGGGCCATGGTCGAGCATCGCGGGATGCTCAATCACCTGTGGTCCAAGGTGGACGTCCTGGGGCTGAGCGCGCGCGACGTGCTGGCGCAGAACGCCCCGGCCTCGTTCGACGTCTCCGTGTGGCAGGTTTTCGCGGTGCTGCTGGTCGGCGGTCAGGTCCAGATCATCAGCGAGGAGATCGCCCGGGACAGTTCGCAACTGCTGGCCGAGACCGACAGGGTGGGAGCGACGGTCCTCGAGACCGTGCCGACGCTGCTGGCCATGATGGTCGAGGAGCAACACGAACGTGGCGTTCGCCGCCTGGGGCTGCCTGCCCTGCGCTGGATGATCTCGAACGCCGAAGCGCTGCCCGTGGCGCTGTGCCACCGCTGGGCGCAGATCTATCCCCACGTGGGCCTGATGAACGCCTACGGTCCGACCGAGTGCTCGGACGACGTGACTCACCTCGTGGTCGGCCCCGGGCTCGAGGGTCTCAAGTACGCGCCGCTCGGCGAGCGGATCGCGAACATGCGCCTGTACGTGCTGGATTCCAGGATGCAACCGGTGCCGATCGGGGTCGGCGGCGAGCTCTACATCGGCGGCCTGGGCGTCGGCCGAGGCTACCTGCGTCGACCGGCGCTGACGGCGGAGAAATACGTGCCCGATCCCTTTGCCCCCAGCCCGGGCGCGCGTCTCTACAGGACTGGCGACCACGTGCGGCTGCTGCCGGACGGCATGTGTGACTTCCTCGGCCGCATCGACTACCAGGTCAAGCTGCGCGGGCTGCGTGTCGAACTGCCCGAGATCGAAGCGACCCTCGAACAGCACGCGGACGTGACGCGCGCGGCGGTCATCGTGCGCGAGGACGAGCCGGGCGACCAGCGCCTGGTGGGCTACGTCGTGGCGCGGTCGGCCACGCCGCCGGACGTGACCGCGCTGAGAGCGCACCTGGCCCAGCGTCTGCCCGATCACATGGTGCCGAGCGCCCTCGTGGTGCTGGAACGCATGCCGCTGACGGCCAACGAGAAGATCGACCGCCAAGCCCTCCCCAGGCCGGAGAGCGCCAGGCCCGAACTGGGGGAGGGCTACCGTGCGCCGCGCAACCGGCTGGAACAGACGCTAGCCGACGTCTGGGGCGACGTGCTGTTGGTCGAGCGCGTCGGCATCGACGACAACTTCTTCGAGCTGGGCGGCCACTCGCTGCTGGCCACGCGGGTGATCTCGCGCGTGCGCGCCGAACTGGGCGTGGAGCTGCCGCTGCGGCGCCTGTTCGAAGCGCCGACCATCGCCGACCTCGCCGCGGCCGTGGTCGAGCTGCGCAGCGCACGCGCGGAGGCCACAGTCGACCGCATCGAACGCGCCCCTGGCGACCAGCCCAAACCGCTGTCCTATGCGCAACAGCGGCTCTGGTTCGTGCAGCAACTGGAGGTCGACAAGGCGCTCTACAACATGCTGATCCGTTTGCGCGTCCACGGCGCCCTGGACGGCACGCTGCTGCGGCGCGCGATGAACGAGATCGTGCGCCGGCACGAAGTGCTTCGCACGCGCTTCGTCGAAGAGCAGGGCACGCCCATACAGGTCGTGGACCCGCCCACGGGGGTCGAGCTGGAACTGGTCGACCTCGAGGCGTGCGAGCCCGTCGAACGCGAGCGACAGATCGAGCAGCACGTCGCCTTGGAGGTACGCCGGCCCTTCGACCTGGCCCGCGGGCCGTTGTTGCGCGTGCGCCTGCTGCGCATCAACGCGACGGAACACCTCTGGCTCATGGCCATGCACCACATCGTCGGTGACGGGTGGTCGGTCGAGGTGATCCTGCGCGAGTTCCTGGCGTTGTATGACGCCTACGGCAAGGGGCAGGCGTCGCCGCTGTCCGAGCTGGACATCCAATATGCCGACTACGCGGTCTGGCAGCGTCGCTGGCTGCAGGGCGAGCTGCTCCGGACGCAGATCGAGTACTGGAAGGGGCAACTGGCGAGGATGCCGCACACGCTCGACCTGCCCACGCGCGGCCCTCGCCCGGCCGAGCTGAGCCATAGGGGCCGGGCCTACACGTTCGCGCTGCCGCCCGCGGTGAGTGCTTCCTTGCAGGCCCTGAGCGGTGCGCACGGCGTGACGCCGTTCGTGACGCTGCTGACGGCTTTCCAGGCCTTCCTCGGGCGCTACACGGGCCAGTCGGACGTCGTGGTGGGCAGCCCGGTCGCGGGCCGGGGACGGGGCGAGACCGAGGGCCTGATCGGTTTCTTCGTCAACGTGCTCGTCCTGCGCGCGGATCTTTCGGGCCGGCCGAGTTTCGGCGAATTGCTGCGGCGCATGCGAGACGTCGTCGTGGGTGCCTACGCCAACCAGGACCTGCCGTTCGAGAGGCTGGTGGAGGAGCTTCAGCCCCCGCGCGACCTGAGCCGCACGCCGCTCTTCCAGGTGATGTTCGACGTGCAGAGCCCGGCCCGGACGAAGCTCGGGCCGACCGGCCTGTCGCTGTCCGAGGAGGCGTTCGAGTTCCCGCTGGAGAAATTCGACCTCTCGTGGCACATGGTGGAGGGGCCCGGCAGCCTGCAGGGTGTCATCCGCTATCAGACCGACCTCTTCGACGACGACACCATCGTCGGGATGGCGCGGCACTTCGAGACCCTCGTGACCGGGATGGCGGCTCAACCGACCAGGCCGTTCGGCGAGATCGAGCTGCTCACGGCGGCGGAGCAGGAACAGGTCCTGGTGGCCTGGAACCACAGTGAGCCATTGGACGCGCGCGAGCAGTGCATCCATCACCTGTTCGAAGAGCAAGTGGCGCGCACTCCGCACGCCATCGCCGCCGCGCGGGCTGGCCAGCGGCTCACGTACCTCGAGTTGGACCGCCGCGCCGCGCGCGTGGCGCGGCGGCTGGTGGCGCTGGGCGTTGGACCGGAGGTGCGCGTTGGGATTTGCGCCTCGCGCGGCCTCGACTTGCTGGCCGGCCTGCTCGGCGTGCTGAAGGCCGGCGGGGCCTACGTGCCACTCGACGTCGAGTACCCACACGACCGGCTGCGCTTCATGCTCCACGATTCGAGCGTCCACGTGTTGCTCACGGAATCCCGGCTGAAGGAGAAGCTGCCGACGCACGACGCGCGCGAGGTGTACCTGGACGAGGACGCGGAGGACGTGGAGACGGGCTCCGGACCGGCACGCCCGACGCGGCCGATCGGGCCAGGCAACGCCGCGTACGTGATGTACACGTCGGGTTCCACGGGGCAGCCGAAGGGCACGACGATCGCGCACCGTGGCGCAGTCGTGCTCCTGCGCTGGGCGTGCCGCGCGCTGGGGATCACCGCACAGGACGTCGCCCTGGCGTCGACCTCGATCTGCTTCGACGTGTCGCTCTTCGACTTGTTCGCGCCACTGTGCTGTGGCGCGACCGTCGTCCTGGCCGAGAACGCCCTCGAGCTGCCGTCGCTCAGCGAGCGTGACCGCGTGACCCTGATGGCCGCGGTCCCTTCCGTGATGCAGGAGCTTCTGCGCGTGGGTGGCGTGCCGCGCAGCCTGCGCACCGTGAATCTGGCTGGCGAGGCCTTGAAGCGTCCGTTGGTGGACGAGATCTATCGCAAGACGGGCGTGGAGCGCGTCTTCAATTCCTACGGCCCGACCGAGGACACCGTCTACTCGACCTCGACCCTGGTGCCCAAGGACGGGCGCCACGTCCTGATCGGCCGCCCGGTGAGCGGCACGCGCGCCTACGTGCTCGATTCGGAGGCACTGCCGGTGCCCGTGGGCGTGCCTGGCGAACTGTGCCTCGCCGGCGTCGGCCTGGCGCGGGGCTACCACAACCGGCCCGAGCTGACCGCCGAGCGTTTCGTCCCGAACCCGTTCGGAAGCGCACCCGGGGAACGGCTCTACCGGACCGGGGACCGGGCGCGTTGGCGCCCCAGCGGGGAACTCGAGTATCTGGGGCGCAACGACTTCCAGGTGAAGATCCGCGGGTTCCGCATCGAGTTGGGGGAGATCGAGGCGCGGCTTCTCGAATGCCCAGAGGTGCGGCAGGCCGTGGTGATCGCGCGTGAGGACGTTCCCGGCGACACGCGCCTGGTGGCGTATCTGATCTCCGAGAGCGAGTGGAGCGCCGAGACGTTGCGCGCGCAGCTCGCGGGTCATCTGCCGGACTACATGCTTCCGGCGGCGTTCGCGCGGATGGAGTCATTGCCGCTGACGCCAAACGGAAAGCTGGACCGTAAGGCTCTGCCTGCACCGGAAGGCGACGCCTACGTGCGCCGTGGCTATGAGGCGCCGCACGGGGAAGTGGAGGGCAGGCTGGCGGCGATTTGGTCGGAGTTGTTGAAGGTCGAGCGGGTAGG
>WBZQ01001046.1_pt1 | contig 19948 bp, 18 predicted proteins | sample 5204251 | NCBI WGS metagenome assembly WBZQ01 (sample SAMN12412402, study PRJNA552823) | activated sludge metagenome | isolation source: activated sludge from nitrification reactor of wastewater treatment plant... | place: USA: Virginia | collected 2017-09
TCTTCTTAGCCGCACTATTCGCCGCCAAGATCGGGCTAGCCCCGCCGTCATCGTCGTTCCATTGGGACGTCAGGGTGATCAAGAGCTCGCCATCAACACCACGGGTCGTAGCATCACCAGGGACGCAGACTGATACGTCTAGACCTGCCACGCTGGCTCCGCGAAACAATCAAACAGCCTCCACGCGCGCCTCGTCACCTCGTACATCCCTTCCGACGGCTCCTCTTCCGCGACAATCTGCTTTGCCAGTAAAGAGACACCCCACCGCCACCCCTGCCATGTCTCCACACCGAGAGGAGTGGCAGCCACCATTCGAACGATCGACAGCTACGCCTCCGCCCGAGTCCCGGGAATCTGAACAAGAGCCTCATCCTGCGATCAACGCAACATCCAAGTCTTCAGAAACGCTACAAAATCTCCCCTCTCCCGCCCAGAATGAGGCATCTCCCCCCTCTGATCCACCTGCGCCTCATGCAGCACGTCTACCGGAAATTAGCACAGCGCCGGCGCTCGAAGCGGCCGCGAGTCCGCCTTCCATGGCGTCAGTTGCACCGCTGAAACCCGCGACTCAGTCCCCGACCAAGCCCGACTATGGCTGGCTCGCAGGACCATTGCTGCAACGTCTCGAAACAATCAAACAATATCCGGTTACAGCGCGATTACAGCGGTTGGAAGGACGGGTGGTCGTACGAATCGTAATTCAGGAAGACGGACACATTGCGTCCGCCACGATTACAAAGAGTTCCGGACATGGCGTGCTGGACCAGGCCGCACTGGAGACGATTCGGCTGGCCTCGCCCATTCCTCTGTCCCAGCCTCTAGAAAAGTCGACTATTACGATGCAGATCCCCCTTGCTTACTTCCTGGACCGATAAGTAGGATGGATGGTCATCCCTGGCAGGGGAGCTGTTGCCAACCCCGCAAAACCCGATCTTTGTCGAACGTCAATACATAGGCTCGACAACCAGTTCCTCGCACTTGACCGCCGAAACTCGCCGTCCCACTGCCACGTTCGAAATAAGTCCAGGCTTCTCCACCATCGAGTGTCGCCTGAGTTTTGTGGGGCGATCCGTAGCGCTTCCCGACCATGTCCTGCGTTGCTTGGTTGATCGCATCCTCAAAGTACTTGGAACCACCAGCGCATGCTGTCAACATCAGGAAACTCAATACCGTGCCCGCGATTCCAGCCATCCAACTCCGATCACGGGTCGAGCAGGAAGCGGAAGCTTTATTCGAGATTAACCTTTTCATGACCTTCATTCATTCTGACCCTTTCTTTCAGATACGAAGAAATCCACACTTTGCCGCTACGATCCACAATCACTGCACCGACTCCGGGCAATTGTTCGACTAGCGCCAACCCTCGCTCACGCCCCATGACGAAAATGCCGGTATCGAGACCATCAGCCGTCAGTCCATCACGAGCGACCACGGTCACACTCTGACAATCACGCGCTGGATGCAGGGTGATCGGATCCAGAATATGGTGATAACGCACTCCGTCTTGCTCAAAATACCGCTCATAGTCACCCGCCGTCGAGATCGCTTCATCCTGAAGATCGATGAAGGCCAGCACTGCCTCCGCACGGCGCGGATGTCGGATCCCGAAGGGGAATTTGTTCCCTCCGGGAAGTTGCCCAAAAGTTCGAATATCTCCCGAGAGAGCCACGACCCCAGCACTAGCTCCGGCCTTTTGCATGGCAGCAACCGCCATGTCGGCGGCAAAGCCTTTGCCTATTCCACCAACGTCCACCCGCATACCAGGCTTAGCCAAATAAACCGTGCGCTGTTCCGCGTTCACGTGTAGTGAACGCAAATCGGTGAGCGGTCTCACCGCCTCCAAAAGCAAATCCGAGGGAACTTTCTGCCGGTCGAGCACACTCCAGGCTTCAACCGCAGGGCCAACAAGAATATTAAAACCTCCTTCTGTCATTCGTGCCATCTCGAGCGAGGCTTCCAGCACCTTCAGCGTGTCGGCGCTGACCCGGATGGGCGCCTTTCCCGCTGCAGCATTCACTCGCGAGAGCTCGCTGGTGGCAATCCAAGTACTGAGCAACTCTTCCAAACGATGAATTTCTTGAAATCCAGCCGATGCCGCCTCCTGCGCATGCTGGCGGTCTAACGCCACCGATGTAATCGTCACCAACGTTCCCATCTGCATCTGTGTTCTTTTCACCACAACCGGCGTCTGGTCAAACTTTGTAGTCACGCATCCAGCTAAAAACAGCAGACAGCCCAAACACGACAGCACAAGGCGATATCTCATTGACACTTGCCCACCTCCAGTGGATCTGCAACTGGACTACACAACAGTTTTCGAAATACTGCTCGCCCTTCATTAGCCTGTACCACGGGCTGAAGAGCAACATGAAGAAGCCCATATTCTCCGGCAACGAGGCCAAATGTAAATCCCCTGTTCACATCCAGCGTCATTACATCACCCACCTGGAGGGAACCTGCCGGCAACTTCGATTATCAAGGCTTAATCCGGCTCGATATGTCAGCGAGCACCTGAGAAGCCAACATTCCATCGATCTTCAGACTTGACATTCCCGCGCTGATCAGGATATTAATAATCGTTCTCAATTTCATGAACACAAAACTTCAATCACTATGCCACCTAGCAATAATGTAATCCCCTCCTTATGCCAGGACAGCGAAACACGCTGTGAGTGCGGGCAACTCATTGCCAAAGTCCGTGGACAAGGGATCGAACTCAAATGCAAACGCTGTAAGCGCATCGTCGTCATCCCATTTACCGCAATCGAAGGCTGGGGCGCAGTCACAGCATGATTCGATCTACGAAAGGAGGCCTCGCCAACCGGACCACTCCCGAACCTGAATCTCGCATGCTGATTTTCAAGGTAGACCAGAGACCTTTGAGTCCCGAGTCCAACAAAAACTTTACTCGCGGATGGAGGAACCCATGAAGATCCGGGCAATCCTCGGGGCTCTCGTTCTGGCCAGTCTACCGGTGATGCCGGCTTTGGCGGAAAACATGACCCCGGAGGAGATCAAGAAACTGGTTGACGAAGCAGTTGAGAAGCGGCTGCAGGAACATCAACGGCGTGAAGGCGGTACACCACAAGGACAGGCTGAAGCCACCTCCTCCCCACAATATCCGGTGTCATCCGGTCCGATTACTGACATTCGGGTTGAGCGAAAGGGCGAGGAAAAGATTCCATTAGGATTTAGCTCAACCGGCTCCGGAAAGTTGATCTACGCCAAGCCGTTCTTGAGTGCTCCGAAAGCGACGGTCGGCGGATATGCCGACGTCATGTACAACTCTCTGTCACGACAAAATTTGGACAATCCAAGCCGTAATTCCTTCGGGCAACAGCGCTTGGTACCCTTCATCTATGCAGATATTACCGACCACATCAAGTTCGCAACAGAAATTGAAATTGAACGTGGCGGACCAAACGCCCCGCAGGGCACTGACGGCTCCATACAGATCGAGTTCGCCCAATTGGACTATTTGATCGACGAAGCCATCAACCTCCGCGCCGGGATTTTGCTGATGCCGGTCGGCAAGTTTAACTTACTGCACGACTCACCATTGAACGATCTCGTCGATCGACCAATGGTCTCACGCATCGTAATCCCCAGCACCTGGTTCGAAGCCGGAGCCGGTATATACGGAACCTTGTATCCCTCATCACGCTCGAAGTTGGACTATGAAGTCTATGCGGTCAACGGAATGAGCCAGACAGCGGGCGGCATCACCGACCTCGGTATACGAAGCGCCCGAGGCAGCGTGTCCCGCGATCGTGATGACAATAAGGCCGTCGTGGGCCGTATCGCGTTCAGCCCGATGCTGGGCATTGAAATCGCAGGATCAGGCTACCATGGGGCCTACAAACCGGCGGCTGGCGCTGTCGGAGCCGGCTACATTGACATGTTTGCTTTGGACTGGACTCTACAAAGAGGGCCGTTCGAAATCATTGGAGAATCGGCTTGGACGAGAATCAGCAACAACAATGCGACCGGCGTTGCTAATAGAGGTATCGGCCCGGCCGGCATGCAGGGGTATTACATTCAGGGGAATTATCATTTCATGCCGGAATTCTTGAAAAAGTGGGCCCCTAGTCACTTTACCGATGCCTCCACGTTTACAGCAGTCGTTCGGTGGGAGCAGGTTAATACCGACACGGACGATCGCACGAAGCAGAATGCTTTGGGTGGTCAGCGAAAACTTGAGCGTCTAACCCTCGGTCTCAATTTCCGGCCGATTGAAGACACAGTTATCAAATTCGATTGGCAATTTAATACTCAGCAGGATGCAAAGGGACTGGTAGCCGCCGGAGACCTCGGCAATGCAGGCAGCCCGTTGAATGGAAACGGATTCTTAATTCAGGCAGCCACGTACTTCTAACCATCGCCCGTCCAGACCTTCCTGATCAGGAAGGTCTGGACGGCGCCACCATACTGATGTGATATGGCACGACACTACCGCCCCCTCAGCTTCCTTCTTGTCGCCCTCCTCACCGCCTGCACCTCGCTGGGCGGGATGCAGCAACGATTTGCCGTTTGCAGTTACGACCATTCCTGGGAAGCCGCGCTAGATGCAGTCAAAGATCGCGCAATCACGCGGCAGGATAAAGCATCAGGCGTGATCGACACCGCATGGCTTGAAATACCAATGCCGGGACGGACCTTTGGTGCCCTTCAGCGAGACTTGGGGGACAGCAAAGATCGGTCGCGGATTTCCCTAGTAGTCACACGCCTCGACGACGTCACGAAAATCGGCTTTATCGAGGAGCGACAGCGGTGGGCATTTCGTGGGGGCTCGCGCCTGTTCGGCTGGACCGACACCCAACCTTCGGCTGAGATCATGACCGACATACAAAACCGGTTGGACACCAAATTGAAGGAGCATGGATGTTCAGTACATTGAGTGCGTACCGCACCTTAACCGCAGTCGTGCTGCTGATGACCTCATCCCTGCCAGCATTGGCAACGGAGAAAGTTTGGGATAATGAACTGCGCCGGTACTTAAAGGACGAAGACTTCAAGTACGAAGAATTCATGTCCGAAGAAGAGGCCGTGAAGACGATCCTTCCGAAATCTCAACGTGTGCGGAAAGAACTGGTCCGCCTGTCACAGGACAAAAAGGAGCTGATCGAACAACGCATTGGGTGGAAATTCCCGGAAGATTCGTTCGACCTTTATATCGGCGAGACTGGAGACAAGGTGGATGGTTATGCGATGATCCACAACACCATCGGCAAATATAAGCCAATGACCTATATGGTCGGAGTCGATGCCAAGGGAAATTGTACGGACGTCGAGCTGCTGGTATTTCGCGATGCCAAGGGTAGCGAGGTGGGGAAAAAGCGGTTCAACTCCCAATATGACGGCAAAAGCGTCTCAGATCCTATTCGGATCAACAAAGACATTATCAACATCAGCGGGGCCACCATGTCGGTCCGTTCAATGAGTGCCGGCGTCAAACGCGTGCTGGTGCTAGTGGACGAGCTCTACTTGAAACCGGCTGGCTTAGGAAGCGACGCGGTCGCCGTGCAAAAGGCTGAGAGAGGAATCTTGGGGACCCTGTTCGGCAACTAAGGCCGTCGGGACACTGCAGAGGCATGCGAAATTTTAATGCTCGATTCCGTCTGCGTGACTCGGATCGCCACATCAGATTGCTGTACACACAGTTCTTATTCTTGATGCTGGCAGGTTTTCTCTTCTCCTTCTTCTGGGCGCACAGCATGACCAGCTTAAGTCCACAAGGAATTGCTGATCACTATCGCGGCTCTGATGCGACTTTCGGTGAGCCGATGTCATTTCGGGAGTTGGCCGAGGTCACGCACTTTCATTTGTTTACCATGCCAGTGGTATTCATGATCCTTGTGCACGTCCTCTACCTCACACAGGCCAGCCACGCCACACAAGTTTGGCTGACATGGCTTTCGTTCGGAGGCGTAGCGCTGGATTTGATATCTCCTTGGCTCATTAGCTACATCTCGCCTATTTTTGTAATCACCATGCTGGCGGGGGACACCCTAATGATGGGCAGCTTTCTCGCGATGATGGCTATCCCGCTCTACGAAATGTGGATTTTGAAGCAACCGTTGATGGCCGGGAAACGAGGGGAAGAGTCATGAGCGCCTAGAAAACGCCTATTGATCCCGTTGCGGCCAGAGGTATTCAGCCCAGAGCCCAAGATCGTTAGACACGATCTTGGGCTCTGCGCTTATTGAGAAAGGACACCACCATGCACATCGAGAGTCCCGATCGCATTCACCCCGGCGTCCTCGCCATTCAACGGGAATTGGACAAGATAGACCGCCTCCAACTGCCCATGGCATCTTGCCGGGAGGTTGAGCGCATCCTGGTACGCCAGGTGACGAAGGAACTGGATCGCGCGCTCCCCTGGCAAGCGGGGCACGGGTGGCGTACCGCGAGGATCGCCCAGGCAATCGGACGAGAACTCAATTTGCCGTCGGCCGACCTGCATCACCTCACACTGGCAGCCTATCTGCATGACGTCGGGCTCCTGATGCTGCCGCCCGCCCTCCTGGACAGCACGGCATTCCTAGAGCCGGACACCTACGTGGCCGTCCAAAATCATTGCCGGATCGGCGCGGCGCTCTTAGAACCCTATACGTTCTTGCAGGGGGCGGCGATTCTTGTCGCGCATCACCATGAGCGCTGGGATGGCACCGGCTACCCCTATGGCATCAGAGGGCCCTTCATCCCGCTTGGCGCAAGAATTCTCTCGGTCGCCGACACGTACGACGCCATCCGAATCCCCGAAGCTGCCGACGACACCCTGCGCGACCTCATCGCCTCGCGCATTCTGCGCGTAGCTGCCGGCACCCAATTCGATCCAACGGTCGTAGCGGCATTGACGAGTTGTCTCGAACATCGGAAAACCGACAATGACGGCAACGGAGTGTGATCGACGACCAGTCGGCGCCCTCTACGCGCCGGGAGCAGAGTGGGAGCCATGACCGCCCACTTCGCGGGCGGGGGCTTTCAGTCCTCCTGGAGCATCCCCGCCCACCTTCTTGATTTATCGATGAGTCCCCTGATCCTCCATCGATCAGTATGGACGAGGCCAACGGACACATCGTCCAGAGCCCATGGTCAAACACTGGCCATGGAAGTGTTTATGGAACCTTTTTCGGAGCAGCAGCTCCAGTCTCGGATCAGGAACGCCCACACATGGACATACAGGATCGACAACAACCGCGTGCCGGCAACATTCGCTGCGCATGCGGGCAACTCATTGCCGGCGGACAAAAAAGCTTGAAAATCAAATGTGCCCGATGCCGCCGCCTTGCGTACGTACCGATTGAGTTGATGCGCGGAACGACGCCACGGATGTCTTAGTCAAGTTTGTTCAACTACGCCACACGAGCTCGTGTGGGAAGACCAGAGGACCTGAGTCCTGATCCCGATAGCACAGAGCCTCATTATATTCGTCCTGTCGGCGTCATCTCGCTGACAGGCAGCAATGGAATGGGATTTCCTTCACGGATGACGAAGTCGGCACCATCACCCCTATTCGCCGGACGCATTCGCACGCTCGTCGCAGAACTGAGCCGCTATGCCCCGCAATGGGCCGATCGACTGGCCCGAGTGAAATCGGAACGGGAGCTCCTGGCGGTGGCCAGCGCCCTGTTCAACTTGGGACATGTCCTCAATTCTGGAAACGAGAACGCCGCCCCTTCTCAGGCACCTCTTTCAACGCGCATTCATGAGTTTATGACCGCGAATCTCCATAAGGGTTTGACGCTCAAACTGTTGGCGCAGTTTCTCGGATATTCAGAAAAGTATTGCTCTGACCTCTTCCACACCACGATGGGCGAATCGTTCTCTGCGCATCTCAAACGTCGCCGCCTTGAAACCGCCAGCGTATTGCTGCAGACCACGGAAAAGGGGGTCGCTGAAATCGCAACGGCCATCGGATTTTGCGATCAGTTTGCATTCAGTCATTTCTTTAAACGAGCGACCGGCCAATCTCCGATCCAGTTTCGATCACAGCGCGGCCGGCGCACGCCCAAACCACGCCCCGTCCCGGCAAGGAAACCCTCATGACCACTCCGCCGATTCGAGATGCGGATGTGTCTGTCCTTACCTTGCCACGAGAGGAATCTCCACAAGCCCCTCCCCCATCAAGGCTCCGGATCAGATGGGTCGGCGCAAGCATCGTCAGTAGCGTTTGCCTGGCAGGACTCTATTGGGTTCTGCCGGAATTCTCCTCCTTGCCGGAGGTTGACACTGCTCCCGTTCGGATCGTCGGAATCGCCACGCCGTCGTCGCTCTTGAGCGCCAGTGGATACGTCGTCGCGCAGCGGCAAGCCTCGGTGGCATCCAAAGGCACCGGCCGCCTTGAATATCTGGGGGTTGCCGTCGGGAGCCGGGTCAAAGCCGGAGAGATCATTGCCCGGGTTCAGCAAGATGATGTCCAAGCCGTCCAACAGCAGGTGCGCGCACGCTTGGATGTGGCCAAAGCGGCCTTGACCAATGCGCAGGCCGAGTTGCGGGATGCCCAGCAGAGCCATGCGCGGGCCAAGGCCTTGCTGCCCAATCAGTTTGTGTCGCAAGCCGAATTCGACATGACGGCCAATCGCCTCAGACGGGCGGAAGCCATGGTGCGGTCTTCTTCGGCGACCATCACGGCCGCCGAAGCCGACGTGCAGGCGGCCGATGTGATGCTGGAAAACACGCTCATCCGAGCGCCGTTCGACGGCATTGTCCTCAAAAAGTTTGCCGAGATCGGTGAAGTCGTCGCTCCCATGGCCAGCTCCGCCAGCTCACGGGGCGCCGTGGTGTTGATCACAGACATGGCCTCACTTACGGTTGAAGCGGACATTTCCGAATCGTCGATCGCGCAGATCTCGCAAGGTCAGACAGCCGATATCACACTGGACGCCATGCAGGGCAAGCACTACCCGGCGATCGTGCACCAGATCGTGCCGACGGCCGATCGGTCCAAAGGAACCGTGCTGGCCAAAGTTCGATTCCTGGAACTTGACGAGCACGTGCTTCCGGAAATGAGTGCGAAAATTTCTTTTCACGAGCCTTCCCGGCCGCAGACTACATCCCCTCCGCGCTTCCTGATTCCGGCAAGCGCGCTGGTGCTGAAGAACGGGACACCCGTGGCCTATGCACTCACCGGAGACATCGTGCGGGAAATCTCGATAGAAGAGATCGCGACACGCGGTGGAGAGCGTGAGGTGCATGGCGCTTTTACCGCTGCGGATCAGGTCATCCTCGCACCGCCATCGTCGCTGGCACCAGGCGATCGAGTTCATTCCCGTGTCACCCAGTAGGAGGCGTATCACCGATGAATCAGCCGGCCATTGAGTTTCGCCGCGTCACCAAATCCTATTTCCGTGGAAACCAGGAGGTGCCCATTCTTCGGGACTTCAACTTGTCGATTCCTGCAGGACGATTCCTGGCGGTCATGGGCCCTTCGGGATCGGGCAAGACCACGATTCTCAATCTGGTCGCCGGTCTGGACCGCCCCACGAGCGGCACCATCCATGCGGCTGGTGTGACGGTGTCTCAACAACGAGAATCAGAGCTCGCCCGATGGCGGGCGCGGCACATCGGCTTCGTATTTCAGTTCTACAATCTCATTCCCGTCCTGACGGCAGCGGAAAATGTGGAGCTGCCTCTGCTGCTCAGCACGTTGGCCAAACGAGAGCGCACCACGCATGTTCAGGCCGCGCTCGGCCTCGTCGGCTTGAGCGATCGCCTGCATCATTATCCCCGCCAGCTCTCGGGAGGCCAGGAACAACGCGTCGGAATCGCACGCGCCATCGTCAGCGATCCCACCATTCTCCTGGCGGACGAACCGACGGGCAATCTCGATCGAAGCGCGGCCGAGGCCGTCATGGCCCTACTCACGCGGCTGCATCTGGAACTCAAGAAAACGATCCTGATGGTCACCCATGATCCGCGCGCCGCCGATTACGCCCAAGAGATCCTTCATTTCGACAAAGGAACGGTGAGCTGAGGCATGACCATCGGAACGTTGATCGTTCGTAATCTTCGGCGGCATCTGCTCCGTGTGACGATGACGGCACTCGGAATCGCGACAGTCATTCTCGCGTTCAATCTCATTGTGACCACCGTCCGCGCCTGGTATGCCGGCGTCGAAGCGGCAGTCCCCAACAGGCTGATCACCCGCCACGCCGCCTCGCTCTCCATCCACCTGCCGCTCGCCTACCGGGACCGTATTGCCGGTCTCGACGGGGTCACCGGCATTACCTATGCCAATTGGTTCGGCGGGGTCTACCGGGACGCCAAAGGATTCTTCCCGCAGTTCGCCGTAGAACCGGCCTCTTTTCTGGATCTTCACGCGGAACTCTCGGTGCGCGAGGACGAACGGCAGGCGTTTCTCAGCGATCGTCGGGGATGCCTGATCGGCCGCCGCCTGGCCACGCTCTACGGCTGGAAAGTGGGCGACGTGATCGCGCTCAAAGGTACGCTCTACCCGGGAGATTGGGAATTCGTCGTCCGGGGAATCTATCAAGGGGCCACGTCGACGACAGATGAAACCTGGATGCTGCTGCGGTGGGATTATATGAACGAACGACGCCAGCTGATCGATCCGGATCGGGCCGGTACGGTTGGGTGGTATGTCGTTCGCCTGGCTGATCCCGTGCGCGCGGGCACACTGTCGGCCGCGATCGACGCCGAGTTTGCCAATTCGATGGCAGAAACCAGGACCGAAACCGAACAGGCCTTCCAAATGGGCTTTGTCGCTATGTCCGGCGCCATTATCAGCGCGTTGCAAGTGCTGGCGATCGCGCTGAACGGGATCACGCTCCTGGTCCTCGCCAACACGCTCGTGATGGCTGTTCGCGAACGGACCAAAGAACTGGCGGTGTTACGCACCCTGGGATTCCGGCCCTCCCACCTCGCCGCGCTGGTGACGGGTGAAGCGCTGCTGATCGCGGGGCTCGGATCGTTGCTCGGCATCGCCCTCACGATCCCGGCCAACGCCCTCTATGCCGAAATGGTCGGAGCCAAGCTGGGAAACTTTTTTCAGCATATGAATTTATACCCCAGCACAGTCCTCTTGAGCGCCTCTGTCACGCTCGGAATCGCCGTCTGCGCATCGGCGATTCCCATCGGAGTCGTGCTGCGCCGACACGTCGCCTATGATTTGCGCCACGTCGGATAGGGTTTTAAGATGATGAAATTGCTCTGGAGCTATAGTGTGCGAAACGTCTGGGTGCGCAGCAGCACCAACGTGCTGACCGTCGCCGGATTGGCCTTGGTCAGCCTGGTGCTCCTGGCGGTCCTTATGCTGGGGAATGGGTTGAATCGCGCCCTGATCGAAAGCGGCTCGACGGATAATATCCTGCTCTTGAGAAAAGGAGCCACCACCGAAATCGCCAGCGGAATCTATCGCGATCAAGCGCATATCATAAAGACACTCGCCGGCATCGCGCAGACCTCCGCCGGAGAGCCTCTGGCCATTCCAGAATTGGTCGTCTTGATCAGTCTCAAAAAAGCCGGCGCCGAAAGTCCCGCCAACGTCGTGGTCCGGGGGACGCACCCAAACACCTTCGCGATGCGTCCGCAGGCCACACTGACACAGGGACACCTATGGCAGCGCGGCACCACTGAAATCGTGATCGGCGCGCAGATTGCGAAGCGGTTTCTTCCGGGTGGATTCGGCGCGCATCTGCGGATCGGCAAACGCGAGTGGCAGGTCGTCGGGGTGTTTGACGCGCAGGGCACGGCATTCGATTCCGAGATCTGGGGCGATGTCGATCAACTGATGGCCGCGTACGGGCGTGATTCCTATTCGTCGCTGACGGTTCACCTCGCTCATCCCACCGCATTCCAACAGCTTGATGAAGCCATTGGAACAGACACGCGGCTGCTGCTCCAGGTGAAACGGGAGCGGGATTATTACCGCGAGAAATCCATCACCATGGCCACGTTTATCCGGCTCCTCGGATTGACCTTCACCGGCATCTTCGCCTTTGGAGCGATTCTGGGCGGCACGATGACGATGTACGGGGCTGTGGCGTCCCGGACCAGGGAAATCGGCATGCTCCGCGCGTTGGGCTTTTCCTCCGCGGCCATCCTCGCCTCGTTTCTCTGCGAGTCCTTGCTGATCGGAGCCCTGTCCGGATTGCTGGCGATCGGCGGCGGGACGGCATTGCAGTTCGTCACACTCTCAACTATGAACTTCAGCACATTTTCGGAATTGGCGTTTCGCCTGACCCTGACTCCAGTCTCCATACTCATCACCCTGGCCTTTGCGCTTGGGATCAGCCTGCTTGGCGGGATTCCCCCGGCGCTTCGCGCCGCCCGTCTTCCTGTCACCTCCGCGTTGCGCGCACCCGGCCAATAGACGTCTCTCGCACGCCTCCCCGGTGCGCACCTCCTTCCGGTCGGCATCTGGAAAGAGAACATGCCCATCCGGCGGTTGAGCATGTCCACAACCTTCACAAGTACGATATATGATTTTGAGAATTGATATCATAACTTGGAGTTGCGCCTTTGCCCTTTACCGATCTCCATCAGCTACTCGCAAACAATGCTCCGGACGAGCGGCCGCGCTGGCGGGCTTCAGCCTGGGGAATATCCTTGTGCCTACATGCTCTGGCCGTCGCAACAGCCGCCAGCCTCCTTCGTGATTTGCCTCAACTCCCTCCTCCGACATACCGCATGGAGCTTCTCCTCCATAAATCTTCGAATGTCGCCGATACGCCCTCTGCCCGCAAGAACTCTGCTGGTGCGCCGCAGGCCGCACCAGCACCAGCAGCAGCACATCCGCAGCGAGAACCCGCCTCATCGAACACGCAACCCGTCGAATCACCTTCCAACAGGCAGTCCTCAGTCATCCAGCAGACCCTGACCCGGGTCACTCCTGTCACTCGAGTCACGCAAAACACTCTGTCCCCAGAGACCGTCCGCACCAAAACTCCAGTCACCCCCTCTCAACCAATTGAACAGCGCATTGAGAACAGTCCGGCGGCGAATGAATCTCCTGCTCTTAGTCCTCAGCCTCTGCCCCAAATGATTGAACGTTCGTTCGTGCCCACAACCACACACGCTGTATCTACACTCGCTACCCGTCAAGAAGTCGCCACCGAGCGACAGGAACGCTCGACCGCGCAGGTCCAGAGGCAATCGATGGAGCCTACCGACAGCGCCCCCACCCATTCTGGACAAGCATCGGCTTCGCCTCAGGACGCTGACAGGGCCGCGGTAGAGACAGATTCACCTTCCGCGGACGCCGTACACCGCGGCTCGGAAACCGAGGCGTCTATATTCTCTGCCCATGCAGGAGAGGCAAGAGATCCCGGCGATCCCGACGCACCGCGTGCCGTCGTGGCCATGGGCCATCCAGCCATCACCCGAACAATTTCCGCTGGATCGGACTTTGGCTGGCTGACTGATCTGCTCAAGCGAAGAATAAAAAGTTTCCAAGCCTATCCGCGTCTCGCAGCCATGCAGGGATGGGAAGGCAAAGTCGTCGTGCAGGCCACGATCGGACACGACGGCCGGTTACTTAGTGCGGTCGTGATTGAAAGCTCCGGCTTTGCCTCTCTGGATCAAGACGCACTGAACCTCATGCACCGGGCCACCCCCATCCATTTCCAACAGGAGCTCGGGCAATCCCACATTGAGGTGTTTATTCCCGTTATCTACCACCTGGACCGCTGATGAAAGGACGAACGCCATGTTCACACGCACCCTATCCGTTATAGCCGCAGGAATACTGCTCTGCTCAAGTTGGACGCCGGTCAATGCCGCGGCACCTCCGACCGTCGGCTTCCTGGTCGTCGCTCCGGACCGAGGCTTTCTTGGCAATCAAGAAATCAGAGCCATGGTCGATGAATTTAAGAAATCGTATCCGGCCGCATTGGGATTAATCGGTCGCGACTATACGGACGTTGACGGTGAATATGCGGAGTATCTCGCACGGGCCGCGCAGGAGCTGAAGCAAGCCGGCGCCACCGAAATCGTGACCATCCCGCTCTTTCTCTCCGACGCTGACCCGTTGCTCAAAAAAATCAAGCCGCTCGTGCCCGCGTACACCGGAGGGCTGCCCGTCCGGTGGGCGCCGGCCATGGCCCACGACTACCTCATCGGCCAGATCGTACTCGATCGGGTCGAGGCATTGAGCGAACAGGCCGGATCGGAACGCCTCATTCTCGTCGGTGCCGGCGCGATGGATGAAGCCAGCGCAATCGCCTTGAAAGCCGATCTCGAGAAGTTGCTCGCATACGTCAAGCGCTATAAAGGGTTTCGCGATGCGGAGACCGCCATTTATTACGACCGCGCCGCGGAGCATGCCGAGCAGAAGAACAAAGACATCAAGGCCCACCTCCTTGCTCAAATCGCGAAGCAAGGACGCACCCTGCTGGTGCCGGTATCGATCGGCCCCAAGTTTGATACGGCCATGTCCCTGACCAGTTGGCTGGGCGGTCAATTTAAACAGACCCAGGTCGTGTATAAGCCGAACGAACTGCTTCCGCACCCGAATGCCCTGCTGTGGTTGAAGAAAACGGCGAATCGGGAAACACCGCTCTCAGCCGCGGCGCTGGGGCTTGTGATCATGCCGCACGGATCGACTCAACCGTGGAACGACGCCGTGGAATCGACCATCCAGCCGCTCCTGTCCAAATACCCCATCGAAATGGCCTATGGGATGGGCGACCCGTACATCATTCAGGACGCAGTCTCCCGCCTCGAGCGGCAGGGAATCAGGCGGATCGTCTTCGTACGGATGTACGCCCTGGATCATCATATGAAATCGCTCACGGACTATATCCTCGGTCTGTCTGAGGATACCGCTGAGCTTGGCCATGGGGGCGGACACGACCATGCGGCCGAGGCTCCGCCTCAAGTCAGAACGGCGGCGCTCTTCTCCACGTTCGGCGGGTATGAGCAGAACCCGGAGATCACCCAGGTCCTCCACAAACGCATCGCCGAAATGAGCCAAGACCCCGCCAATGAAACCGTCTTGCTCATCGCACATGGAGAAGGCACCGACGAGGGGAACGACAAATGGCTGGCGGTCATGAATCAGAACATCGAACGACTTCGGCAGGATCTTCACTGCGCCAAGCTTAAGGCCGTAAAAGCGCTGACCGTCCGGGAGGACTGGCCCAAAGAGCGCGAACAGGCCGTTGCGACGGCGCGCGCCGCGATCGAAGCCGCGGGGAAAAACGGGCGGGTCCTCGTCGTCGCCAACCGGCTGTACGGATCCGGTCCCTACAAAACCATGCTGAAAGGACTGACCTACGAGATGAACGAGAAAGGGTTGGTCGATCCCGTCTTGACTCGCTGGCTGGAAGACGGTGTTCGGCGACTCACCGCCGAATTGATCCCGCGTGACGCGGAACAACAACGCATGGCAAGACCCTAGCACCACGACGCTGCCACCCTCTTCCCGCAAAGGATGCATTGAATGACTATGCATAGGACCGGTTTTCGACTCTCCTCTAGGACGGCGCTCGCCATGCTGGCCATCACAGCCTTGTGCGCGATGACCCCGTTCGCCACCCAGGCGGCCGACGACACCGCGGCGACCGTGCCTGACGTACCGCCGAAAGCTCCGGACGAGGCAGGCACACCGGCGGCCGCTCCCCAGAAAGGTCTCCACGTCGACGATATCGTCATTACCGGAACCTGGACCCCGCATGCGCAAAAGGACTCGCCCGTTGAAATCGAACGCATTACCTCAAAAATGATCGAGCAGGCCGGCGCAACCAATCTTCGCCAGGTGCTGCAAGACGTGCCAGCCATTGAGTTTCGCCGGACGGGAGGACGCTTTCAACAGTTTCAGATCCAGGGCCTGGAGAGCATCCACACGCTGTTTCTTGTCAACGGACAGGAATTGATCGGCTCGACCGAAGGCGGGCAGTTTACCGAAGATCTGCTGGCGTCCCCCGACGTCGAATCGATCGAAGTCGTCAAAGGAGCCGCCGCCGTTCAATATGGCAGCGACGCCATCGGAGGCGTCATCAACATCCGCACCAAACGGGCCACAAAAACGCTGGGCGGCACCATCACCGGACAATACGGCCGCTACAACACCGTCACCTCCTTTGCCGCTCCGGAGTTCCGCAGCGCCGACGGCAAGTTCGGCGGATACATCGCAGCCGGGGTTTCCAAATCGGATGGCGTCGATTACATTCCCAGCACGCCGGTGACGAACGGCGAGCCGCGCTACTCGACGAAGAATATCAGCGCTAATTTCGATTACGCGTTCTCGAACTCCGCAAAATTTTCGCTCTACAATAAATACACCGATCAGGATCGGGTAAGCCTCGGAGGGACCACCGCCGCGTCCACACGAACCCAGGCCACCAGCAACAACGAGCGCAATCAGACAGTCGCCCGGATGGATTGGAGCCCCGATGCGGTCTCGACCCTGAGCATCTGGGGGCACTACCAAAGCTTCCAGAATGAATCGCGCACCAATGCCCTGGGCACCGGCGCGCAAACCCGGGTGTCGAAATTTACCCAGACCCTCTGGGAGCCTCAGTTCCAATACACTCGGCAACTCGATCAACATCACTTGCTGACGCTCGGCGGGGAGCACGACATCCGGTCGATCGAAGGATTGAACTTCGCGTCTTCCTCGGCGGTCAAGCGCCTCACGGAATCGGCAGGCTGGCTCCAAGATGAAATTGCCATGCTGCCATGGGTGGACATCGTCCTGGGCAGCCGCTATACCACCAACAGCAAAGCCGGCGGAGCCTGGAGCCCGCAAGCCACACTGCTTCTTAAGCCCGGCAATTTTCGCGGCCGATTCTCCTATACCAAAGGATTCCGATCCCCCAGTTTATCCGAACTCGGTGCCTCGTTTGTCGAAGGCGGGTTCTTCGGCATCGTCGGCAATCCCAACCTCGCGCCCGAGAAATCGACGAGCTACACCGCCAACGTTGAATACTATTTTGAGCGTGCCAAGATCGGCGCCTCCGTATTCAGACATGACGTCAACAACCTGATCCAATTCATCAACGGAACCTGCTCGGCAGCGGAAGCCGCCGGTCTGGGCGTCGCGCAGAATTTCTGTCAAAAACCATTCAACACCGCGGTCACACGAAGCCAAGGCTTTGAACTTGAGGCAGGCATCAGACCGCTCTCCTGGCTCTACCTCGAAACCGGCTACATGTATGTCGATGCGCGAGACCACACCACAGACGAATATCTATTCGGCCGGTCGCGCCATACATGGAAAACCCGCGCCAACATTGAGTACGACGGATGGACCTACACCACCAGGCTTCGCTACTTCTCCTCCTTCGGATTCACCGACACGAATAACAACGGACGCATCGACCGCAATCAAAACGAGCTCGCGCCGGCCAATGTGCAGCTCGATATGCGGCTGGCCAAGACACTGGCCAACGGCATGGATCTCTACATCGGCGCCGACAACATCACCAAGGCGCGCGTGCAAGTCGGAGGCGTCCCGCCTCCGGAAGGACAACAACTCTATTACGTCGGCATGCGGATGACACTGTAATGAGAGCTCGGGGGCGCATGGGGTCCGGACCGCACGCGCCCCCACACATAACACAACGGAGGTGGCACATGTACTACGCACTCATCGCACTGGTGGCTCTCACAGGGACGTTTTTTTCTCCAACGAATCCGGCTCACGCCGCACCGCAGGACGTAGGCAGAAAGATCGGCGTCTTGCTGGTCAACCATGGGTCTCGCTCGGAGACCTGGAGAAACGGGCTCTTGCAGCTCGAAGCGCATGTCGCCCCATCGATACTCCGCAACCCAACCGTTAAAGGATTGAAAACGGCCTTCATGGAATACACCGAGCCTTCTATCGCGACACGCATGAAAGAGTTCGACCGCGAGGGCTTTACCGATGTTATTCTCGTGCCGGTCTTCCTCACCGTCAGTCCTCACACCTTCGACGATATTCCCACCATCGTGGGGTTGAAGGAAGATCCACATTCGATGCAACAACTCAAGATCGAAAAAATCGAGCGCTATACTCCGCGCGCGCAAACCCACATCACGCCGCCGCTCGACTTTACGGATATGCTCCAGAAGAATCTGCTGCGGCGCGTCACCGCGCTGTCGCACGATCCGGCGCATGAAGGCTTGGTGTTGATTGGATATGGCGATGAGACCTACGACAAGGAATGGGTTGACCTGTTCGGGAAAGTCGCCGGCTACGTCAGGCAGCACACCGGAATTGCCGAGTACGCCTATGGCTGGTGCGGCCACATTGCAAACTACAAACCGGAAGAAACGACCGCGGCGATCAATACCGTCCTCAAGAGCGCACAGACCGCCCTCGTGCTCCCCGTCCTCGTCGCGCACGACGAACAGTTTCAAATCAAGATTATCGGCGACGGAATCGCCAAGGTGGCCGACAACAGAACCCGCGTCCTCTACAAACCGGACTCCATTCTGCCCGATCCGAATGTCGAGCTCTGGGTCATCTCTGTGACCGATGACTATGTGCGAAAGATTCAATCGCACGCGTCCAAGGCCAACTGATGCAGGCACGAACCAGAACCCTTCTGCGCTGGCCCGACAGAGACGTTCTTGTGCGGCTCAACATCGCGACGCACCGGGATATCGGCTATGTCTGCGCCTCCTTGATCCTCGCCTATTGCCTGTCGGGGATCGCGCTCAATCATATCAGCGATTGGAACCCGGACTTTGTGATCTCCAAGCAGGCCGTCACGCTCACGCAGGCCTATGCAAAAAACGAGATCACCCGAGAGACGATTGCAGATTTTGGGAAGCTCGTGGAGGAGGAGGCCTATAAAGTCTACGATTTCCCGACGCCTGATCAAGTGAAGATCTACTATGACAACGCCTCTCTGCATCTCAATTTGGCGACAGGACATGGCACCTACGAAAAGGTGTCACGACGGCCCGTCTTGTATCAGGTGAATGCCTTGCACCTGAATCGGCTCAAAGGCTGGAAATGGGCGTCGGACGTGTTTGCGCTCGTCCTGATTATCCTGAGCCTCACAGGACTCCTGGTGCTGCGGGGCAAATATGGGCTGGCCCGCCGGGGAAAGTGGCTGGTGATCGCCGGAATGTTGCCGCCGTTGCTGGCGCTGATTTTATTCGAACTCAAATAGTACGCTCTGCACCAAACCCGCACCACTCACTGGGCACTCGACGAAGGAGCATGACATGACCTGCACAAAATGCAATGGACTGCTAATCTCTGAACGCGTCTTGGATTTCTATGCTCATACGGCCCGTTGGAAATGCATCAACTGCGGCGCCTCGCCCTCGATCACTTCGCCTTCATCAGCGGCCAATCCTGCACTACGAGCCACAAGAAGAGCTGAATGACTTTACATCGCGGATTCAAGTAGCCAGTGCATAAATTCCCTGACGGCGCATGGAGTAACCTCTTGGCACACCAAGGGGTTACACATGCGGACCTATCGTCGGTTGACCGATGAAGATCGCTGTCAGCTCTATGCCTTGCACAAGGCGGACAAAACCAAGCCGAGATTGGCCTGGCCCTGGAGATCAGCCAGGGGACCGTCAGCCGGGAACTAGCTCGAAACACAGGAGGCCGTGGCGACCGCTTTCAGCAAGCGCAGCGCTCGGCGCAGGCCCGACAGCCACAGCTCCGGCACCGACCGTGTACACTGACCAGCCGTATCCGTCGCGCCATCACCCGGAGGCTGCGGGCTGAGCGGTGGAGTCCAGAACCGCTCAGCTTCTGGTTGCAAACCGAGCACAGGGTCTTGCTCAGTCCCGAATGGATGTACCAGATGATCTGGGCGGACAAGCGGAGCGGCGGCGCGGCAAGTCATACAATCGGCGGGGGGGCGCAGCACGCAGGCCGCGGCGTGATCCCGCATCGCACCTGAAATATCCTGTTGAGAGTGGGCCCCCTGCATGGAATACAGTCACAGGCCATGACAAGGGAGGATCCCATGCGATTGATCACGACGAAGGAACTGAGAACGTTGAGCATCGCCACCCGACATCATCACCTCATCAA
>WBZQ01001048.1_pt1 | contig 19903 bp, 12 predicted proteins | sample 5204251 | NCBI WGS metagenome assembly WBZQ01 (sample SAMN12412402, study PRJNA552823) | activated sludge metagenome | isolation source: activated sludge from nitrification reactor of wastewater treatment plant... | place: USA: Virginia | collected 2017-09
AGGAGCGCGACGCAGAGAGCGGGCTGGACTACTTCGGCGCGCGCTACTACGGCGCGAGGCTCGCGCGCTTCACGACCATCGACCCGCTCTACACCTGGCAGGAGAACCTGCTCGATCCGCAACGCTGGAACCGCTACGCCTACGTGCGCAACAACCCGCTGCGCTACGTCGATCCCGATGGTCGCGCGGCCCGTCCCGTGCTCTCGGTGGCCGAGAAGGCGGCCTTCGAGGCCGCCCGGCGTCGGGCCGTGCGGCAGGCTTGGGCACAGGAGCGGATCATCCTCGAGATGTTCGGTCCCGAGAAGCTGTCGCCGTCGCTGCGCAACATCAACAAGGCCGAGCAGCAGGAGCTGCTGGCCACCGGCAAGATCAAGGGTTGGATCGGCCACCACGCGAACAACGTCGCCGATCACGACCTCGCGATGGCGGGGGACCCGAACAACATCAAGTTCGTGAAGGGCATCGACGCGCACCAGGCGGAACACGGGGGCAAGGGTTGGGGCAAGACCGTCGGCGACTTGCTCGACCGGCCCTTCGAGACGCTCAAGGGCTTCCTCGGCATGTTCGTGCCGGCCGTGGCCTACGTCGAGACGATGGAAGACGGAGTCGAGCTCGGTGGCGCCGCGGCGGACGAGCTCCGTGACATGGCCATACAAGGACCCGTCGGTCGGCACATTGGGGCTATCGACGAGGCGGCTGCGCGACCTCAACCTCAGCCGTAGTCCCGAGGGTGTTGCATCCCGGCACGCCGTGGTCGCCGCGCGGTCGACAGGCGACGTCGAAGCGTGACCGAAGGTGCATGCTCGGGAGCGAGCCCATCGCGAAGTATGGCGATGGGCTCCTGCGGGCGCGCCACGCGACGACGGAACCGCGCGCTGTGCGCGCCGACATTGACACGCGCGGCGACGGCGCTCTAGCATCCCGCTCGTCACCGAGATGCTTGCTTGCAGCGCGTCGCGGCACCGATGGCTTGGTCAGCGCGGCGCGCGCTCGAGGTCCATGCCAGCGCGCAGTCGATCGCTTCTCTCTCTCGTGCTGGCCGCGTTCGCCGTGCTCCACGACGCACCGGGGACGGTCGAGCCGTCCCTGCCCCTCACTCCAGGCCAGACCGTGGCCGCTGAGCTGGCGTCGGGCGCGCGCGCGCGCTATCGCCTGCCGGTGACCGCGGGACAGTTCCTCCGCATCCTGGTCGAGCAGCGGGGCGTGGACCTCGTGCTCGAGCTCACCGACCCGTCGGGACGGCACGTGCGTCGCGACGACGACAACGCCATGCACGGCCCGCTGCCCGCGCGTTGGGTGGTGGAGGCGACCGGCGAGCTGCTGATCGAAGTGAGCGCGCTGTCAGCGGCTGGCGGCCGCTACGCGATCACGGTCCAGGAGCTTCGTGCCGCGGCCGCCGAGGACGGTCCGCGCGTCGCCGCCGACGACGTCATGGCGCGCGGCTATGCCCTCCTGAAGCAAGAGACCAGCGCGTCGCTCGACGCGGCCGTGGGCACGTTCGAGGACGCTGCCGCGCGCTACCGGCGGGCAGCCGACGATTGGGGCGAGGAGAACGCCCTCAACGAGTTGGGTCTGGCGCACTTTCGACGGGGGCGCATGGAGGAGGCGCTGGCGGCCATGCTGGCCGCAGTGCCGCTCGCGCGCCGCGCCGGTTTCACGAGCGACGAGGCCACGTCGCTGAGCAACGCCGCGGCCATCCAACGCGGGCTGGGCCGGCCCCAGCCTGCGCTCGAGATGTACGAGCAGGCTCTCGCTCTCAAGCGCGCGTCCGGCGACAAGGCGGGCGAGGCCACGACCCTGAACAACCTCGGCGTGCTGCAGAGCGACCTGGGCAGGCTGCAGGAAGCGCTCGACAGCTTCGAGCGCGCGCGCCGCGCGCACCACGAGACAGGCGAGCTCACCTTCGAGTGTCTCGACCTCATGAATCTGGGATCGCTCTACCACCAGCTCGGGCAGGACACGCTCGCGCTGGAGGCGCTGCGCGAGTCGCTCGGCCTGGCCCGGCGGGTCGGCAGCCGTTCGCGCCTGGCGGCGGTGCTCGTGCACCTGGCGCGAGTGGAGATCCGGCTCGGGCGCGACGACGAGGCGCGCGCGCATCTCGGGGAGGCGTTGGCCGCCGCCCGACAAGCCGGCGACGCGCGCGGCGAGGCCCGCGGGCTGATCTCGCTGGCCCTGCTCGACGCGGAGGCCGGCCGCTGGCCCGAGGCCTTCGAGGGCCTGGAGCGCGCGCTGGTGCTGGCCCGCGTCGCCGACCGACGCATGGAGGCGGCAGCCCTGGTCGAACTGGGCGGTCTGCACCTGCGCCGCGGGCAGCAGACGCCGGCCGGAGAAGCGCTGCGCGCGGCGCTGCGGCTGCACCACTCCTTTGGCGACCGCGAGGGTGAGGCGCTGGCTCGTCATGCGCTCGCGCGGCTGGCCGCGGAGCGCGGCGCGCTCGAAGAGGCGCGCCAGCAGGCCGGGCAAGCGCTCGAGATCGTCGAGTCGCTGCGCTCGCGCCTGGCCAACTTCGGCCTGCGCGAGACCTACCTGGCCTCGCTCCCCGCGCTCTACGAGTTGAGCATCGACGTGCTGATGCGCTCCCACGCGCGCGAGCCGCAGGCCGGCTTCGACGCCCAGGCCCTGGCCACCAGCGAGAGCATGCGCGCACGGACGCTGCTGGCGCTGCTGCGCGAGTCGGGCGCGGCGGTGCGTGAAGGCGCCGACCCGGTGCTGCTCGAACGGGAGAAGCAGGCTCGCGATCGGCTCACGCTGGCGCTCGACCGCCAGATGCGCCTGCTGAGCGCGCCGTCGCAGGACGACAAGGAGGCAATCGAGCTCTCGCCGCGGATCGAGCGATTGGCCGCCGAGATCGAGCAGGTGAGGGCGGAGATCCGGGTGCGCAGCCCGCGCTTCGCGGCGCTCACCGAGCCGGAGCGCCTGGATCTCGACGCCATCCAGGACAGAGCGCTCGACGAGGACAGCGTGCTGCTGGAGTACTCGCTGGGCGAGGAGCGGAGCTACCTCTGGGTCATCACGCGCGCCACCCGACGGGCGTTCGAGCTGCCGGGGCGTGCGGAGATCGAGGCGCTGGCGCGCGCGGCTCACGCGGAGCTGTCCACGCGCCCCCAGCTCAGGGGTCGCGCCAGCCGACCGGCGGTGGCCGCCCTCTCGCGCCTGGTGCTCGACGTCGCGCGCGCCGAGATCGCGGGCCGGCGCATCCTGGTCGTCGCGGACGGCATCCTCCACTACATCCCCTTTGGAGCCCTGGCCGATCCCGAGCGTCCGGCCCAGCCGCTGATCGAAGGCCACGAGGTCGTCGGCCTGCCCTCCGCGTCCACGCTGGGCGTGCTGCGTGCCGAACGGCGCGCCCGGCCACCCGCCGCGCGCGCGCTAGTGGCCGTGGCCGATCCCGTCTTCAGCCGACGCGACGAGCGCGTCACCGGCGTCGCCGAGCCGGCGACTCGTCTCGCGTCGCGGCGCACGCGCGACCTGGAGCAGGCGGCCCGCGACGTCGGCCTGGGAGCGGGCGTGTTCCCGCGCCTCCCGTTCACGCGCCGTGAGGCGCAGGCCATCCTGCGCCTGGTTCCGCGCGGGCAGGGGCGCCTCCTGGCCGATTTCGAGGCCAGCCGTGACACGGCCCTGAAGGGAGCCCTTGCGGACTATCGCATCATCCACTTCGCCACCCACGGTTTCTTCAACAGCACGCACCCCGAGCTCTCCGGCCTCGTTCTCTCCCTCGTGGGGCGCGACGGCCGGGCCCAGGAGGGGTTTCTGTCCGCCACCGAGGCGTTCAACCTGCGACTCGGGGCCGACCTGGTCGTGCTCAGCGGTTGCCGCACCGGGCTGGGCCGTCACGTGCGCGGCGAAGGCCTCGTCGGACTCACGCGTGCGTTGATGTACGCGGGCGCGCCGCGCGTGGTCGCGAGCGTGTGGAAGGTCGACGACGAGGCCACGGCCGCCCTGATGGCGGAGTTCTATCGACGCATGCTGGGACCGGAACGCCTGACGCCGGCGGCCGCGCTGCGGGCAGCTCAACGCAGCCTGCGGTCGGGGCGCTGGAGCGACCCCTACTTCTGGGCGGCGTTCCAGATCTACGGTGAGCCGAAGTGACCCTGGCCGCGGTCTCGGGCGAGTCGCTCGAACGCCTGCTGGCGATCCTCGATCCCGATCGGGAGCGCGCCGGACGCCGTTTCGAGCACATCCGCCATCGGCTCGTCAAGTTCTTCACATGGCACGCCGCAGCCTACCCGGACGAGTTGGCCGACGAGACCATCGATCGGGTCATGAAGCAGCTCGGGGACGGCCGACAGATCGGCGGCGCCGACCCGACCCCGTACTTCTTCGGCGTCGCGCGCAACGTCTTGCGCGAGTCGTGGCGCCGGCGCCCGGCCGACGCGCGTTCGCACCCGGCGCCCGTGCCGGCCCCGGAGCGGCGCGTCGACGACGATCTGGCCGAGGCGCGCAGCCGGTGTCTGGACAGGTGCCTGGAACGCCTGGCCGAACCGTCGCGTCACCTGGTGCTGGCCTACTATTCGGAGGGCGAAGGGGGCGGCATCCCTGCCCGCAAGCGACTGGCCCGCGAGCTCGGGATTTCGATCTACGCTCTGCGCGTCCGCGTGCACCGGCTGCGCGCGCGACTGGAGGCCTGCGTGCGCGCATGCCTGCCGGAAGTCACGGAATGGACGCCGCCGCCATCTCGATCAGAGAGGAAGCCGCAATGAGGGTCGCGGAGGCGACGATCCGGCGCTATCTGCTCGGCGACCTGCCCGAGGACGAGGAGCAGGCTCTCGAGGATCGCTTCGCTCAGGACGACGCGCTGTTCGCAACCGTGGAAGCCGTCGAGGACGAGATCATCGACGACTACGTGCGCGACCGCCTCGCCTCGCACGAGCGCGCGCGTTGCGAAGAGCGCCTTCTGGCCTCGCCCGGACAGCACGAGCGCGTCGCGTTTGCACGGGCGCTCGCGGCGCGCACGGCCGCCACACCCGCGCCGAGGCGCGCGAGCGCGGCCCCTCGGCGTCGTCTCGCCCCGCTTCTCGCTTGGGCTGCCGTGCTGCTGCTGGCCGCGGGCCTGGGCCTGACTGTGCGCGAGACGCGCGTGCTCGACGCGGCGCTGCGAGATTCCGGCGCGCGCGAGCGGGCTGCGCTCGGCCAGGCCGAAGCGTTGCGCCGGCAGCTCGAGGTTCTCGAGCGCCAGCACGTCCCGGCGGACGTGCAGACGCCCAGGCGCGTTCTCCGTTCGGGCTGGGAACGCGGCGCGGCCCCGGAGCGGCCCTTCGCGGCCGGGTCGCACGCTTGGGTGCGGCTCGACCTGCTGCTCGACGTCCCGCCTCACGAGCAGGACCGCTTCCAGGTCTCGATCGAGACCCCGGAGGGTCGCGTGGCGGTGGACCAGGCAGGCCTGGCAGCCGGCACGGTCGATGGCCGGCCGGCGTTGTCGCTGCTGCTGCCCACGCGCCTGCTGCCGCGCGGAACCTGCATCGTCTCCGTGCGCGTCAGGCGCGGTGCAGCGACGAGCAGCGTGGCCAGCTACCGCCTGCTCGTCGAGCGCTAGCGTCCTGTCCCAGAAGTGGCTGTGCAGCGAGGGCGCCCAGGCAGGCGCCGTCGCATCGTGCAACGGGGCATGGGAGCCCGCCTGCGCTGCGCCGAGGTCGTCGGAGCGACGCAGATGACGACGGCCGCGGCGTGTCCGGCGGTGTGGGCTCGACCACTCGAACGGGTCGAGCGCGAGAGCGACGCGCTGGCATCGGGGCGGCGCATCGGGTATCGTGATCGAGTGCTGACTCTCACGGGGTGGTCGATGCTGACCTGCCGCGCGCGCACCGTGCACGCCTACGATGCGCCGCGCCTTGCCCCGCGCTCGCCGTCAGCCACGCCCAGCTCACAGCACGACCCGCCAGACCGCGCCTGATCCCCCCGGGGCCGTCGTGATCCGTCGCTGGGCGCGTGTCGCCCGAGCTGCGATCGCGCGATGGCCGCAGTGTCCGGCGCCGAGCGCTCGCCGGACGTAGACGTCCGCGCTCCGCGCGAGCGCGACGACGACGGCGGAGGCGCACATGCCAGAAGAGACGTCTCGAATGCGACCGCGCCTGGCGTGGCGCCGCTCGGGGAGCACGAGCGTTGGCGTCCGTGGCGGAAGGGGCAGCCATGAGTGACGCGTTTCACTTGCCGGCCAGGGCCGAGGCACGCCTGGCCGAACTGGGCTCGGCCGATCTGGTGATCGGCATTCCGAGCTTCAACAACGCGCGGACGATCGCCCACGTCGTGCGCGCGGCCGCCGCCGGCTTGGCCAAGCACTTCCCGGGGCAACGCGGCGTGATCGTCAACTCCGACGGAGGCTCGCGCGACGGCACGCCGGAAGCGGTTTCAGCAGCGCAGCCCGCGTCGCCTGGGCGCGCGCGATCACGTGCGGGTGGGGCGTGTTCGCGCTCGCCTCCGGTCTGTGGTTCGCGCGCGCAGGAACAGGCGTGATCGAGCTCGTGAACCAGATCGGTTCGGCCTTCTACGGGCCCGTGCTGGCGGTCTTCGCGTTGGGGGTACTGGCCCCGCGCGTGTCCGCGCATGGCGCCCTGGCTAGGCTGGCTGCGGGATTCGGTGGCAACTGGCTGATTGCCGCGTGTGCGCCGGGCGTGTCGTGGCTGTGGTGGAATCCCGCCGGCTTCGCGATCGCCGTGGCCGTCGCCCTCGCCTGGTCGCGCACGGGGATGACGGTGTCCCTTTCCCTTCGGCCATGGTCACGGCGCGAGACGGCGCTGTTGCTCGGCGCCTTCGTCGGCATGCTGGCGATTCTGGTTGCATTGGCATGGCTCGCCGCGCGTGCCAGCGGCAAGCCATGACGGACGCGCGCCCTACCCTCGGCGCAGCGCGGGACGCACACGGTGTGTGCTCCTGCCTTTGGGCGCCGCGCAGCCAGCGGGTCGATCTGGGAGTGACCCGCCTCGTGCCCATCCTGCCGGAGCAACCCGGACACGTCGACCGCGGCCCTCGGAGCCAAACGGTCCCATCTGCGTTCGCAGCCTGACAGGCCGCGATGCGCTCAGCATCCTGGAGGTTCCCATGAGCGACTTTCACCAGATCGGCCCCGTCACGGCGCTGCCGCGGCTGCGGGCCTTGCCGGTCGAGCGACTGGAGGAGATGATTCGGGGCCTCACGCCCAAGTTCCCGGTCTCGGTGGTGATCCCGATGCTGCCTACCGAGATGGACGCTCCGGCGTTGGCCGGGATCGTGGCCGAGCTGCGGCAGGTGACCTATCTGCACTCGGTCGTGGTCTCGCTCAATCGCGCATCGGCCGCGGACTACGCCCGCACGCGGGAGTTCTTCTCCGGGCTGCACGCGCCGGTGGTCATCCTGTGGAGCGAATCTCCGGCCGTGGAGCGCTTCCTCGAGCAGTTGCGTGAGAACGGCCTCGACGTGGGAGCGCCGGGCAAGGGGCGCGCCTGCTGGCTCGCGATGGGCTATCTGCTGGCGGAGGAGAAAGTCGACTATCTGGCGTTCATCGACGCCGACATCGTCAACTTCAGCCGCGAGATGCTGGCCCGGCTGATCCTGCCGGCACTCGATCCGATCGTCGACTTCGACTTCGTGAAGGCCTACTACGCGCGCTTCTCGGACTCGTTGCACGGCCGCGTGACGCGGCTCTTCGTCTCCCCGCTGCTCGCGGCCTTCGCGCGCCTGATCGGGTCCGACCCCTACATCCGCTACCTGGCCTCCTTCCGCTATCCGTTGTCGGGCGAGTTCGCGGTGCAGCGTGATCTGGCCTCTCGCATGCGCCTGCCGTCCGACTGGGGGCTCGAAATCGTGACGCTGTTCGAAGCCCTGCGGCACCGGGCCCCCGTGCGGCTGTGCCAGGTGGAGATCGCCGAGCGCTTCGACCACAAACACCAGGATCTCTCGGAGGGCGACGCGACTCGCGGACTGAACCGCATGGCGCGTGACGTGGGCACGCATCTGCTCCGCACGCTGGCGGCCTCGGGCGTCGTGCTGTCCGGAGGACTGTTGAAGAGCCTCATCGCCGCCTATCAGCGCGAGGCCGAGGACGCCGTGGCGGACAGCTACGGCGTGGCCATGATCAACGGCCTGGAGTACCGGAGGCACGAAGAGGAATTCGAGGTTCAGACCTTCGCCCGCGCGCTGCGCGGGGCGATCGACGAATTCATGGCCGACCCGTCCGGCCCGCCGCTGGTCCCCAACTGGGCCCGCGTGTGGGCCGGTGCACCCGACGCCGGTCCGCGTCTGCTGGCAGCAGTGCAGGCGGGCCTGTGACCGGCGTGGAGCCCGGCTGGCACTTGGTCGTGAGCGACCTCGACGGTTGCCTGCTCGATGAGCACTACGGCTTCGACGCGGCCCGGCCCGCGCTCGACGCCTTGGCTCGCCGCGGCTGGCCGCTCGTGCTCTGCAGCGGCAAGACGCAGGCCGAGATCGAACCGCTGGCGCAGGCGCTCGCGCTCGCCACGCCCTTCATTGCCGAGAACGGGGGCGTCATCGTGTTCCCGCCGGGAGCGTGGGCGGGCCCCATCCCCGGCGCTTCCTGCCTCGACGACGGCAGCGCGCGTCTGGCGCTGGGTGCGCCGCGTAGCACCCTCGTGGTGGCACTGCGCGAGATCGCCGCCGAGGCGGGCGTGCGAGTGCGCGGTTTCCAGGACCTGGACGTCAGCGAGATCAGCGCCCTGACCGGCTTGAGCGAAGCTGCCGCGCGCCTGGCGCTGGCGCGCGAGTTCGACGAGCCGTTCATGGTCGCCAAGCCCGAGGACGTGGAGCGCCTGGCGCAGATCGCGGGCCGACGCGGCCTGACGGTCGCCCACGGCGGGCGCTTTCACCACCTGCAGGCGAGTGACAAGGGGCTGGCCGTGCGCACGCTACGTTCGCTCTATGCGCTGGCTGGCCGCGTGGGGCCGTGCCTCGGCTTGGGCGATGCGCAGACCGACCTGCCACTGCTGCGCGCGGTGGATCGGCCCATCGTCGTGCCCCAGGCGGACGGGCGCATCGCCGCAGTCTTCACACGCGAGCTGCCGGCTTCCGAGCGCGCGCCGGAGCCGGGCCCCGCGGGCTGGAACGCCGCGCTCCTCACGGTCCTCGCGGGCGCGCGCTTGCCGAGCGTGGCGGGCGGCAACTGACGGTCGCGCGCGCGGCCGTCCGGCCTGTCAGATCGACAGCCCCGGATCTCCCTCGAGGACCTCGCGCCGCAGGACGGGCCGCTCTCCCGCTTTCCACAGCGCAGCGCTGTGCACGACCCGATAACGGAGCGGCCCGCCGTCGGGGCGCAGCGCGCGCGTGATCGGGCGCGGGATGCACACGAACTCGGTGCGCATCTCGTCGCCGGTCAGTCGCACCGTCGCGTAGCCGTGCCCCCCGAGATCGACGAATTCCAGGTGAGGCGCGAGCGCAGGATTCGAAAGCGCGTGCGCGCGGGCGAGATCGCGCGTCTTCGCATATTCGAGGCACGAGCGCACGCCGTGTCTCAGGAGCATGTTGAAGGTCCATTCCGGTCTGGCTCCCGACGGACCGTCGGCGAGGAAGAGAGCCCGCAGCGGATGGTCCTTGGCAAGCCTGTGCTCGTAGGCCTCCATCGCACCTGGGCTCGCGAGCGAGGCCCCGACGAAGCTGAGCCCGACCGGCTCGAACGCCCTGGGCGGGAGCGCCTTCGCCGCGTAGCCTGCCCAGAAGCTGTGGCGGTCGCCCGACACGATCGCAAAGCCGGTGATGCGCGCGTCGCGCACGAGGTCGTAGATCTCGCCGCGCTCGACATAGGCGCAGCCGTAGTCGCCGCCGCCCAGCGTGGCATAACCGCCCGGCCAGGGCACGGTCAGGCCAGCGGGCAGGTTCTGTGGGTCGGCGCGCCGATCCAGCGTGCCCAGCGAGTTTCCCCAGACCTTCCAGGTCGCCGACGAAGCGCGCAGCCGCTCCTTGAACCAGGCCTTCTGCTCGGCGCCGAGCAGGGTCTGCGGCGGCGCGTCCTTCCGCGGGTTGCGGACCTTGGCTGCTCCGAAGTGCACGTCGGCCGGCGGGTGCCCTCCGTTGTACGCGCGCCCGCCGTCGAGGATCTCCATCAGCTCCTCGGGGAACATGTCGAGGAACTCGTTGCCGCCCAGGTCGGCGAGCACGGGATCGCCGGTCGGATCCTGGCTTCGGTAGCTGCGCTGGTCAGTGATGATGAGGTCCAGGTGGCGGCCGTAGCGCAGCGCCCGATAGCCCTTGAGGCTGTTGATGGCCGAGCGGTTGTTGGGCTCGTCGCCCAGGCCATCGGCGTCGAAGCGTTCGACCGCGACGTCCTTCACGGCCGGCGGATCGAAGGTCTCCAGCGAGGTGCTGTTCGGCCTGGCCACACGCGCCGGCAGGTATTCGAACCAGGCCTGGTTGGCCGCGACCTTGACCGTCTGGCCTGGCCGTTCGAACGCGCCCGCCTTGACGATGCTCTGCCAGCCCTGCCACGAGAACTCGTGGTTGTCCCAGATCGCGACGAAGGGCCAGCGGGCACGCGCGTCCTGGAGGTCGGGATCGCGCAGATAGCCGCGGTAGACGGCGCGATAGCCCTCGACGGTCAGGGGAATGTGCAGATTGCCGACCTTCTCGCCGCCCGGGATGCGGGCGACCTCGTAGATCGTCCTGTCGTAGCGCGTCTTCAGGTCCTCTGGGTACCAGACCACCTCGTAGATGAAATCGCCGAGATGCAGCACGAAGCCGAGCTGCTGGGAGGGCGCGGCCCGCTCGTCCTCGAAGATCATCCTGCGATAGCCGTTGAGCGTGCCGTCGTTGATGCTCTGGCAGCTCACGAAGGCGAAGTTCACAGGCCGCCCGTCGCCGGGCTCGGGCGCCGTGATGGTCCGGCCCACGCGGCTGCCGTTGCCGTCCTCGTCGGTGAACCGGTACCAGTAGGTCGTGGCCGGCAGGAGGCCGGCGACCAGCACCCGGCACGTCCAGTCCGCCGACGCAGACACCGGCGTGGACGCCGTCGCGACGATGCGCCGGAAGGTCTCGTCCGCGGCCACCTCGACCGTGAGGACGTGCCGCTCACCGTGATCGAACGGTCGGCGCGTCCAGAGGATCACGCTGTGCGCATCCGGGTCGCCCGAGGCCACGCCTTCCGGGAAGAGGTCGCGTCGCTCGCGCCAGCGCGAACGCGAGGCCGCTTCGGAGCCCGCCCAAGCCAGTGAGGCGCCCATGGCCGCCGCCACCTGGATGAAGTCACGACGGCTGATCTTCATGATCGGTCCTTCCTTCTGTGCGCAGAGCTGCCCCGGCGCGGTCGAACGAGACCGCGTAGCGGCGGCTCCTCGGCCGACCCGAGAAAGGTCATCGGCCAAGTCAAGCGCTCCCGCAAGGACAAGGAGCCGCCGAGGAAGAGCAGATCAGAGAAGGTGCGGGGAACGCAAGTCCCGGAGACGCGCGGCCGGTCGACCGGCTGCGGCATCACGTGCGGGCGCCGAGCGGCCTCGCGCGCAGCCTGGTCGTCGGCCTCCTGCTGGCCGGCGGCCAGGCGTCGGCACAGGTGCAGGCACTTCTTGTTCGCCGCGCTCTTGGTGACCGAGCGCGTGCGCGCGGTTGAACGCCTTCAGGCAGCAACACGCCGCGCGACTCTCATCGGCGTCCTGCCGACAAAGAATCGCCGCGGTCGCTGCGGGAGCAACGCCCTCGACGTCACGGCCTGAGACATGGCGGGTGCGGGTTCGCCACGTGTGAGCCGCCGAGGTTGGGCGCGCTCGCCGTCTGCTTTTGTCGGCGACGACGGCGAGAGTCGCGCCGGCACGGCGCCGGCGAAATCGCTCAGGTGACCACAAACGGCACGCTCCTCGGTCTGTCGGTAGAATGCCGTCCGGCCGCTCGTCGCGCGCTTGCGACATGAGGGAGGGCCGATGGCATCGACCACGCGCACGAGGGTCTTCGTCAGCTACAGCCACGCGGATGCGGCCCACTTGAAGGAGCTGCGCACACACCTGGCGCCGATCGACAGCGAGATCGACGTATGGGACGACACGTGCCTGGTGCCCGGCGATCGTTGGCTCCCACAGATCGAGGCCGCGCTGGCGCAGGCGAAGGCGGCTCTGCTGCTCGTGTCGCCTGACTTTCTCGCGTCGTCGTTCATCACGACCCGCGAGGTGCCACCGCTCTTGGCCGCTGCCGCAGCCGCAGGCGTGCCGTTGCTGTGCGTGTACGTACGTCCGTCGTTGGCAGGCCAGCGCGAGTACACCTATCGCGACCCGAATACGGGGGAGCGGCGCACGGCGACACTGCCGGACTTCCAGGGCCTGAACGATCCGAAACAGGCGCTCTCCATCTTGACGAAGCCGCAGCGCGAGCTGGCCCTCGTCGCGATCGCCGAGAAGATCCTCGCCGCGGTTCGACAGGCCGCTCGTCCGTCCGATCCCGCAGCCACGCGCGGCATGCGTCAACAGCCCGCGCCCATGGCCGACGCGACGGCCTACCTGAAGTGGCTGTACGGCGAACACCGCTGGCTCGAAGTGCGCGGCATCGGGGCGATGCGGACGGAGCGCGTGGAACTGCTGCGCGTGTACACGCGCCTGCGTGTGTCGGCGGCGATGCCCGAGCGCGACCCGGGGCGAGGCAAGTCGTGCGGCAAGGCGACGCTGAAGGACGACGCGTTGCTGGAAGCGCGCCCGCGTGACTTGACGCTGCGTGACCTGCTGCATGAACACGCACATCTGGCGCTGGTGGGCGACCCCGGCGCGGGCAAGACCACGTTCCTGCGCTTCGTCGCGCTGAACCTGGCCGGCGCGCAGCTCGGCAAGGACGTGAAGAAGAGCCTGGACCGGCTGGGCCTACGCGCGCCGGCGCTGTTCCCGATCCTCGTGCGCCTGGCCGACTTCGAGCGCTGGCTGCGCACGCACGCGAGCCCGGCCTGGCCGGCCGATTGCGCCGAGCAGTTCCACCTGTACCTCGACTTCATCTCGCGCAGCCTACCGTGCGGCGTGCCCGAGCGGTTCGTGCGCGAGCGTCTGCTCGCGGGCGGCTCCATGCTGCTACTCGACGGGCTCGACGAGGTGCCGGGCGAGACGGCACGGGCGCGTGTGGGCGCGATCCTCGGGGCGGTCGTGGCGGAGGGACGCGAGATCGGCAACCGTCACGTGGTGACGTGTCGCACGCGCGCGTACGAGGGGCGGGCGCAGTTGGGGGCCGACTTCACGCGTGCGGACCTGGTCGACTTCGGCCAGGCCGAGATCGAGGAGTTCGTGCGTGAGTGGTCGCGAGCGTTGTTCCAGGTGCCGCGAGGGAAGACGATGGGCGCGCCGGCGCTGCGCTCCGAGCAGCATGAACGCGAGTTGCTGGCGGCGATCCGCGCGCATCCGCACGTGCGCCCGCTGACAGCCAACCCACTGCTGCTGACGATCCTGGCGGTGGTGCACTGGAACCGCAAGAAGCTGCCGGAACAGCGCGCGGATCTGTACGAGGACGCGATCCAGTACCTGCTGGAGACGCGCACGGAGCAGAGCCGGTACGAGGCCACGATCCGGCGCGACTGCCTGACGGCGATCGCGCGGGCGCTGTTCGAGGACACGCAGCGTGTGCGCAAGACCCTGGGTCGCGCGGAGGCTGCGGCACTGGCGGCGCCGCTGTTGGGACTGCCGAACGCGAAGTCGGCGGTGCCCTTCATCGAGGATGAAGAGCTGCACAGCGGCATCCTGGTGAGTCGGATCGAGGGCGAGGTGGAGTTCTGGCATCCGACGTTCGGCGAGTACCTGGCGGCAGCGGGCCTGGCGTGGGAGCCGGACTACTGGGAGCGCGTGCGCGGGCACCTGTACGAGGAGCGCTGGAACGAGGTGGTGTTGCTGTTGGCCGGCTGCCGGCGCAAGCAGGGCCTGCGTCATGCATCGGATTTCATTGGCCGCGTGATCGCGATGGACGCGAGCCTGGCCGGCCGAGCGCGGGCCGTGGGGCTGGTGGGCCGCATCCTGCGCGACATCTCGCCGGCGGGTGGCGATCCAGCGGCGGGGACAGGGTACGCGGAAGCGCGCGAGCAGGTGCTGGCGATCTTCGAGCGGGGCAGTGACGTGCCGGAGCGGGTGCGGGTCGAGGTCGGGGAGGCGCTGGGCCAGGCGGGTGACCCGCGCATCTCGGACGACGATCACGAAAACCGCATGTTCATCAAGGGAGGGACGTTCTGGATGGGCGCGCAGAAGGCTGACAGGGCGAAGCCAGGCTACGACCTTGAGTGCGACGACGACGAAGCACCGGTGCACCGCGTGACACTCTCGGACTTTTGGATCGACCGGTACCCGGTGACGGTGGCGCAGTTCCGGCGCTTCGTGGATGGCGGGGCTGAAGGCTACCTCGACGAGCGCTTCTGGTCGGCCGACGGCTGGCGTTGGCGGAAGAACGCGAAGCGCACTGAGCCAATGTCTTGGCCGGACCAAGTGCCGCACGCGAACCGGCCCGTGATCGGTGTGAGCTGGTACGAGGCTGAGGCGTACTGCGCGTGGTTGAGCAGGCGTAGCGGCCGTCGCGTGACGCTGCCGACGGAGGCGCAGTGGGAGTATGCGGCGCGAGGGGAAGTCGGACGGAAGTACCCGTGGGGCGACACGGAGCCGACGGATCGTCACATGAACTTCGACATGCACGTTGGGCATGCGACGCCGGTGGGGAGCTACCCGCTGGGCGCGACACCGGAGGACGTGCAGGACTTGTCGGGCAACGTGCTCGAGTGGTGCCAGGACTGGCGTGGTGACTACCGGAGCGACGATCAGACTGACCCGTCTGGGCCGAGCGATGGGACATCCCGAGTGCTGCGCGGCGGCGGGTTCAACTTCTTTGCCGGGTACTGCCGCGCTGCGTTTCGCAACTACGCTCACCCGGAGGACGTCAGCGGCGGTGTCGGCTTTCGGTGTGTGGTGGCGGTTTCGGGAGGACATCAATGACTGAACTTGGCCCTTGAGGCCCGCGCTGTGCGCGGGCCGTGCGGACGTGCCTCGCGATTCTGATTCGCTATCACCCTCTCCCCCGCGAGCGGGGGAGAGGGACGGGGAGAGGGGGGCCGCGCGCCTCGTGCGCGATTTGGTGTAGGCTCCCCGCGGTCGTTCGGCACAACCGAGTGCTGCGCGGCGGCGGGTTCAACAACAATGCCAGGAACTGCCGCGCTGCGTATCGCAACAACAATCACCCGGAGAACGACAACGACAATGTCGGCTTTCGGTGTGTGGTGGCGGTTTCGGGAGCACAGCCGTGCCGGCCGCGCGTGTGGCCGGTCGCCGGAGTCCCGGTCCGACATAGGTCGCGCCGGGAGCGAGCGAAGAGCTGTCCCGCCGGACGTCCGGGTCGCGGGCCTGTGCGCGCGGGCGAAGAAGAAGGTCCCGCTCGTCGCCGGTAGCGACGTCGAAAGCCACGGGCGGGGCCGCCGTTTCCACGAAAGGCTGCGCCATGCCGGACGGGTTCCTGCCCGTCGTCCAGAAAGCCTACGACTTGACGCGCTGGCTGCTGCCCGTGGTCGAGGACTTCCCCCGCAAGTTCAAGTTCACGCTGGGCGATCGGCTCCAGGCGGCCGCGCTCGACCTGAGCCTGGCGCTGGTCGAGGCGTCGCACGCGCGGGCGCGCGAGCGGCCGCTGCATCGCGCGGACCGACTGCTCGATCAACTGCGGCTCCTGGGGCGCCTGGCGCATGACCTGCGGCTGCTGCCTCTGCGCCGCTACGAACGCCTGAGCGAGGCAGTCGAGGAGATCGGGCGCATGATCGGCGGTTGGCTACGCCACAACCGGCAGCAGGCTCATCCATCGTCGCCGCGCCCGGGCGCCCCTGGCGAGTGAAGCGCGCCGGAGGACTGTTCGAGCGCGTCTGCGCTTTTGAAAACCTGCTCCTGGCCGCGCACAAGGCTCAAGCTTGCAAGCGCTACCGGGTCCCCGTTCTGGAGTTCAACGCACGACTGGAGGACAACCTGCAGGTCCTGCGGCGCGAGCTGCTCGATGGCAGTTACCGCCCGGGCCGACACCGCCACTTTCGGATCTACGAGCCGAAGACGCGTTGGATCTCGGCCGCGCCCTACCGCGACCGCGTGGTGCACCACGCGCTGTGCAAGGTTGTGGAACCGGTTCTCGACCGGCGACTGATCTTCGACTGTTGGGCCAACCGCGTCGGCAAGGGCAGTCACCGCGCAATCCTGCGCTGCCAGCGCTTCGCCGGCCGCTTCCGCTACGCGCTGAAGATGGACGTGCGCAAGTACTTTCCCTCCATCGATCACGCGACCCTGAAGGCGCAACTGCGGCGCGTGCTGAAGGATCCTCGTGTGTTGGAATTGCTCGATCGCATCATCGACCAGGGCGAGAACCCCGAGCCGGCCGTGGCCTACTTCGCCGGCGACGACCTGTTCACGCCCCACGTTCGCTCGCGCGGCCTGCCCATCGGCAACCTGACGTCGCAACTGCTCGCCAACTTTCACCTGGCCGACTTCGACCACTGGGTGAAGCGTTCCCTCGGCTCGCGTGGCTATCTGCGTTTCGTCGATGACGTCGTGCTCTTCGACGACTCGAAGGCTCGCCTGGCCGAGTGGCGAAAAGCAGCGCGCGTCAAGCTGGCATCGCTACGTCTGCGTCTGCACGATCGCAAGTGCGTGATCCGTCGCACGGACGAGGGGTTGCCGTTCCTGGGCTACGTCGTGCGCCCGGAGCGGCTGCGCGTGCGCGGCGAGACGGTACGCCGCTACCGTCGGCGACTGCGCCACAAGCCGGTGGGGAGTGAAGACCGTGCACGGAGCCTGGCGGCTTGGCAAGGCCATGTCGCGCTGGCCGGATCGTTCCGGCGGGTGGGCAGCCTGAGCGGGTGAACGCGCTCGATGCGTAGTGGCGCACGCGTGGCCTACGCTCGCATATGATCGGGTCACTTCACGTCCGGAGGCCCGCTCATGTCCCGCACCCGCGTGTTCGTCCTATGCGCTCCCGCCGACGCCAGGTACCTCGACGAACTGCGCACGCAGCTTCGCGGAGCCGGCGATGCGGTCGAGCTGTGGCATGAGAACAACATACTGGCCGGCTCGCCTCGCGAGGGGGAGATCGAGTCGGTGCGCGAGTCGGCACCGCTGGCGCTGCTGTTCGTCTCGCCCGACCTGCTCGCCCTGGCCGACGTCACGGAGCGTGACCTGCCGGCGGTGGTGCGGCGACTGGACGCTGGTCACTGCCGCGTGCTCCTGCTGCACGCCCGGCCGTCGCTGCTCGGCCAGGATGTGGCGCTCGGCCCGCTGCAAGACCGCCTGACCGAGCTGCAGCCTCTCAACGACGCCGCGCGGCCGCTCTCGACGCTGACCCGGCCCGAGCGTGAGACAGCGTTGGCTGCCATCACCGAGCGAGTGCTGCGGCTGGCGGGCGTGGCACAGGTGCCTGGGCACGTCTATGCCGAGGACGAAGCGCGCGGCTACCTCGAAGGCTTGGTGCAGGAGTTCCGCTATCTGGACGTGCGCGGCATCGGCGCGAAGAAGGCGGAGCGCATCGAGTTGGACCGCGTGTACACGCGTCTGCGTGCGGCCGGCCCGGCGAGCGCGATGAGCGTGCCGGAACGCGGGACGCCGCACGAGACGAAGCTCGGGCCAGGCGTGGACGACCCGCGGCACGATCGGGACCTGGAGTTGGCCGAACTGCTGGAACGCCACCCGCGAGCGGTGCTCGTCGGCGACCCGGGCGCCGGCAAGACGACATTCCTGCGCTTCGTAGCGCTCAACCTGGCGCGCGCGGGCCTGGACGATGAGCGTGACGCGTGCCTCGCGCGCATCGGGTTCACGGGCCTGGCGCCGGCCGGAACGCGGCTGCCGCTGCCGCTGCTAGTGCGCCTGGGCAGCTTCGGCCAGTTCCTGAACGAGCAGCCGGCACAGGACTACGCCCCTGCGGCACCCGAGCACTTCCTGCGTTACCTGGACTACCTGTGCCGCGGCCGGTCTGCGCGCTCGGCCACGTTCCTGCGGCGCAGTCTGGCGGCGCGGCCTTGCATGCTGCTGCTGGATGGGCTGGACGAGGTGCCCGGGCAGGAAATGCGCGAGCGCGTGGGCGCGATCATCGAGCAGGTGGTGGGTGAGGATCGGAAGAACCGCCATCGCTACGCCGTCACGTGCCGCACGCGCGCCTACCAGGGGCGCGTGCAACTGGGCGCAGACTTCGCGCGCGCCACGCTGCTCGACTTCGGGCCGAAGGAGATCGACGCCTTCGTGACGCAGTGGTCACACGTGCTGTTCCGCGCGAGTCCGGGCGCGACGGACAGCCCGGAGGCGCGCCAGGCGGATGCGCATCGCGCGGAACTGATGGGGGCGATTCGCGCCCACCCGCACGTGCGGCCGCTGACGGCCAACCCGCTGCTGCTGACGATCCTGGCGGTGGTGCATTGGAACAAGAAGAAGCTGCCCGAGCAGCGCGCGGACCTGTACGCGGCGGCCATCGACTATCTGCTGGAGACACGCGAGAAACAAAGCTCGCGTCCGGCGACGCTGCGGCTGGAGTGCCTACAGCGCGTGGCGCTGCGCCTGTTCGAGGATCCAGGGGGCGTGCGTCGTAGCCTGGGACGCAGCGAGGCGGCTGATGCAGTGCGGCCGTTGTTGCGTGTCGATGCGGCGCAGGCGTCCGAGTTCATCGAGGACGAGGAGTTGCACAGCGGCATCCTGGTCAGTCGGTTGGAAGGTGAGGTCGAGTTCTGGCATCCGACGTTCGCCGAGTACCTTGCGGCGCTGGGGCTGGCTTGGGATCGGGACTGCTGGGAGCGGCTGCGGCCCCACGTGTTCGACGAGCGCTGGTCAGAGGTGGTGCTGTTGGTCGCAGGCTGCTTGCGCCAGCGAGGGCTGCAACCGGCAGCAGACTTCATTCGCAGCGTTCTCGGAAGCGATGCGGGGGCTCGTCCGCGGAGTTGGTGGGCGCGCTTGCGTGGACTCTTGGCTCTCGATCGAGCGGCCTTGACGGCGCGCGCCCGGGCTGTGGGACTCATCGGGCGCGTCTTGCGCGACATCCTGCCAGCGGGCGGTGACCCGGCCGCCGAAACGGGGTATGCGGAAGCACTGCGCGAGGTGTTGACAGCGTTCGAGCGCGGCAGCGACGTGCCGGAGCGGGTGCGTGTCGAAGTCGGCGAAGCGCTGGGCCAGGCGGGCGACCCGCGCATCCGCGAGGACGATCACGAGAACCGCGTGTTCATCAAGGGCGGGACGTTCTGGATGGGCGCGCAGAAGGCTGACAAGGCGAAGCCGGGCTACGACCCGGAGAGCTTCGGCGACGAGGAACCCGTGCATCGCGTGCGCATCTCTGACTTTTGGATCGACCGGTACCCGGTGACGGTGGCGCAGTTCCGGCGCTTCGTGGATGGCGGGGCTGAAGGCTATCTTGATCAGCGCTTCTGGTCGGCCGACGGCTGGCGTTGGCGGAAGAACGCGAGGCGCCGCGAGCCGAGCGCTTGGGAGTACCAAGTGCCGCACGCGAACCGGCCCGTGATCGGTGTGAGCTGGTACGAGGCGGAGGCGTACTGCGCGTGGTTGAGCAGGCGTAGCGGCCATCGCGTGACGCTGCCGACGGAGGCGCAGTGGGAGTACGTGGCGCGAGGGGGAGACGGACGGAAGTACCCGTGGGGCGACACGGAGCCGACCGACAGGCACATGAACTTCAACAATCGTGTGGGGCATCCGACGACGGTGGGGATCTATCCGCTGGGTGCGAGCCCGGAGGGTGTACAGGATCTGTCGGGCAACGTTCTGGAGTGGTGCGCGGACTGGTATGGGCCGTACGAGCCGGCGAATGCGATCGATCCTGTCGGTCCATCCACGGGTACACACCGAGTGCTGCGCGGCGGCGGGTTCGGCATCAATGCCGGGGTCTGCCGCGCTGCGTATCGCGTCGGCATTCGCCCGGTGGGCGACGGCGGCGGTGTCGGCTTTCGGTGTGTGGTGGCGGTTTCGGGAGGACATCAATGACTGAACTTGGCCCTTGAGGCCCGCGCTGTGCGCGGGCCGTGCTGGCGTGCCTC
>WBZQ01001049.1_pt1 | contig 19889 bp, 26 predicted proteins | sample 5204251 | NCBI WGS metagenome assembly WBZQ01 (sample SAMN12412402, study PRJNA552823) | activated sludge metagenome | isolation source: activated sludge from nitrification reactor of wastewater treatment plant... | place: USA: Virginia | collected 2017-09
CATAGTTTGTAAAGAAAAGTTATTTTTATTTGATCAATAAGTTATATTTCATTTAGCTCGAAGCAGACGCTGCTTCGTGCGTTCCCATTCTTTTTGTTTTTCGGTTTCACGCTTATCATGTTGTTTTTTACCTTTGGCCAATCCGATTTCCAGCTTTATTCTGCCCGTTTTATAATGCATATCGAGTGGAACTAGCGTGTAACCAGCGCGCTCAACTTTGCCAATGAGCCGTTTGATCTGCTCCGCGTGCAACAATAGTTTGCGCGTTCTGGTCGGATCCGGGTTAATATGCGTTGAAGCCGTTTTAAGCGGACTAATATGACATCCGATAAGAAACAATTCACCGCTACGGATAATGACATAGGCTTCTTTTAACTGCACTCGCCCTTCACGAATTGCTTTAACTTCCCATCCTTCCAATATCATACCTGTTTCGTATTTTTCTTCGATAAAATAATCATGAAAGGCTTTTTTATTTTGTACTATACTCATATGAAATAAATGGGTGGGAGTCACTAAAATTTCGTGTATTTTATCAGCTTTTAATATTACTAACGGAAGGTAGGGCGATTAACGTTTATGGCAGAAATAGAAAAATCAGTTTTAGTGGAATATTCAGCAGGCCAAATGTTTGCTTTGGTTGATAATGTCGAAGAATATCCAGAATTTCTTCCCTGGTGCGGTGGTACTTGTGTAGATCCACAAGATGAGATTACAACGCATGCGACGGTTAAGATTGACTATCACCATATTCAGCATAGCTTTACCACCAAGAATAAGCGTTTTCCTCCCGATCTCATTGAAATGAGTCTGATTGATGGTCCATTCGAACATCTTGATGGCTACTGGCAATTCATTCCGTTATCTGAAAATGCCTGCAAAATTAAATTCCGCCTACATTATACGTTTTCACACAAAATTCTTGAAAAACTGGTAGGACCAGTATTTCACATGATCGCCAATAGTTTTGTGGAATCCTTTATCGAACGCGCAGAAGAAATCTATGGTAAGCGATGACAATTTTTTGCACATCGAAGTCGTATATGCATTGCCCCGCACTCAAATTATCAAAGAGTTGATTGTACCCGCCGGCTGTACAGTTGGTAAGGCCATTCAACTCTCAGGAATTATTAATCAGTTTCCAGATATTGATCTAACAAAAAATAAATGCGGCATTTTTGGGAAAACAGTCCCTCTTGATACTCAATTACAATCCCGCGACAGAATCGAAATATATCGCCCCCTTGTTATTAACCCAAAAGACGCCAGAAGGATACGTGCCAAAAACAATATGCGTGCATAAATCTATCACACACCTAAGTCTCCTATTGGCAATCAATGACTTACCCCCATACCATAAACTTCTTCTCTGCCAAAAGTATATTAGCACTTAGCTCAGTAATAAATCGTAACAAAACATACTGAACAGCTAATACAATAGTCCTAATTTAGGATTTTTTTCTTAAAAAAAGTATAAAAAATTCCTTTCTTAATCATTTGATTAAGCACTAAATGCCGTAACATGTTGTTTACAAACTCGCTTAGAAGTAATGATGAATGATTCACAAAGTAACCTTATTCGAGTAGTACTGATAGGACACGATAGTATCGTTCAGTACGGGCTAGAAATGCTAATTAACAGTCAACAATCGATTATGAAGAATGTTGGAAGTTTTATCAGTTGCTCTACTGCAATTTCATGTATTGAGAACTTATCACCTAATGTCATTATTCTTAGTTTGGATTGCAGTTCTGAAAAAGAACTGCAAGTTATATTGCAATTCATTACTTCATCAAAAGCAAAAATTTTAATTTTGAAGCGGGTACAAGATTCTGAAATCTATGATAGAGCTATACTTGCGGGAGCCAAAGGACTTATTGAAAAAGAAGAACCTCTGCATGCGATTCTTAAAGCCATTGAGAAAGTCAATGAGGGCCAGCTGTGGCTGAATCAAGCTTATATTAAGAAGCTAATTAATACACTGTCTCAAGAAGTTTCCGAGAGAGGTGATATTCAGGAAGAAAATAAAATCGAAAAACTTACTCCCAGAGAAAAGAAAATATTCTTTACCTTGGTAGAAAATGCCGGATTACCTGCCAAAGTTATTTCAAACAAGCTCAATATTAGTGAAAGCACATTTCGCAATCACTTGACATCCATCTACGAGAAACTAGATGTCAGCAATAAACTGGGACTGTGGAATTATGTTCTTAAGCATAAATTAAGAAAGAAATAAAAACCTTTTCACATCGAAGAAATGATTTCCTATAATTACTTTTTGCAATAAGCTTATACTGTTCTTCAATAAAAAAGCTAATTTTAACAAAATGAATTGCTGATTATTTTTCAGTAATTGATACACTGCAATATCTATTGAAGTTTTTACTGAGCGATAAAGTAATTGATTGCTGTAAAAGCAGATGAAGATTTTGGATTAAAGATATGCCGCATTTTTTGCTATAGATGCAGATATCTGCTCAATAATCAATCGTAAACAATATCTTGATTTATCGAAACCCTAGGAAAAACCAAATGACAGAAATGAATAATACTGGAAAAGAAAACAAAACAGACACTGCCGCATCTCAACCCATGCAAATAAGTATCAAAATGCAGCAAGGCGAGCATACCGGTCAACCGCTTTATTCTAATTTTACAGCAACGCAAGCTGGGCAAGGAGTAGTCATTGTAGATTTCGGTTTTGTCGATCCACAAACCATCCATGCTGTAAACCGATTAGCCCGATCAGGTGAGAAAGTACCGGATACGGTGGGTGCAAAAATGTTATGCCGGATGGCCATTAGCATTGAAGCGGCAAATAGCTTAGCTCAACAGTTAAATCAATTACTTAATAGAAAAACGTAAATACTCTAACTTTAGTGCTCAGAATGAAAGATAAAATTATAATAAATTTCTTTTTATTTTTCATGAAACCCATTAGCGAAGATAAAAGAGAGAAATCATGGTAGAGAAATATGATATACCGGCTGAAAGTAACGGCAACACTCCTCAATCGCATGATGTCATGTCAATCAAAGTTAACATGAAACAAGGTGAACATACAGGACAACCCCTATATACTAACTTTACCTCAGTACAAGCTGGACAAGGTGTCATCATCGTGGATTTTGGTTTTCTCGACCCTCATACCATGCAAACAATAAATCAATTGATTCGGTCAGGTGATAATTCATCAACTGCCATCAATGCAAAAATGTCCTGCAGAATTGTCATTAATATTGATGCGGCCAATCAACTAATCCAACAATTAAACCAGATATTAAGACGGAAATCTCCAGCACAAACATCAATCGATCAACAACAATCAATTAACCAAGCTGGCAAAGCAGTTTCGAATGAACAATCTGCAGATATATCACCTTCAGATGAAAAAAGTAGTCCACCCAAAACTGAAAGCAACGTTAGAGGCTTTAAATTTCCTTGGTCCAAAAAAACACATTAAGTCAATAAAAATGTGGCAAGAATTGACAGTAAAATCGGGCCAGATCACCAAGAAGCTCTCGTTATCTTGCGGTTAGAATCGTGTATATTTATGTCTTCTGAATATCATTAAAAGGATTGATTTCCATGTCTGAAGATGCCATTTCGTGTGAACTCCATGATTTTGTCGAAGTTGCCTGTATGTATCGTTATCAACTCAAGCTGATCTTAAAAAACAAGCAAACGATAGAAGGCAAAGCCATTGATATTGTCAACTCGTCTGAAAATCGGGAATGTTTGGTTCTCGATGGTAATCCGCAACAACAGATTGAGTTGACACAGCTCGCCAGACTAGAAGTATTGACACCCAATGCCAAATTCCGTGAAGTAGTCTTTGAGTAAACCTTGGCGTATTGCGTATCGTCCTATCACCATTGTAATTTGCTCGCAACACTATGCCAGTCATTGCAACTAGGCTGATCGAATGGCATAAGCAACATGGCCGCCATGACCTCCCTTGGCAAGGTAATCGCGATCCTTATGCGGTCTGGTTATCGGAAATCATGTTACAACAGACGCAAGTAAGTACCGTCATACCGTATTATGCACGGTTCATGCGAGAATTCCCGACCCTACGCGATCTGGCACAAGCATCATTGGATGCTGTATTGGCTCTATGGAGCGGGCTTGGTTATTATTCGCGTGCACGCAATTTGCATTGGGCGGCGCGTCAAGTGATGCAAAATTATCAAGGGCAATTTCCAGAACACCGGGAATTGATCCAACAGCTACCCGGGATCGGGCGTTCTACAGCCGCTGCCATCGCAGTTTTTGCTTTCGGTCAACGCGAGGCGATTTTAGACGGCAATGTTAAACGAATTTTTGCACGCTATTTTGGAATTACCGGTTACCCTGGAAAACCCAAGATTCAGAATTTGCTATGGGAAAAAGCGGAAGCCTCATTACCGACAAGCTATCGTAGTGGTGAGATTGAAATCTATACCCAAGCACTAATGGATCTGGGTGCTACTGTTTGTACCCGCCGAACCCCACTATGTGATGCCTGTCCACTGCAACAACAATGTATTGCATGGCAGGAAAAACGTGTATACCAACTCCCTACTACCAAGCCCCGCAAATCATTACCACAAAAAGAAACCGTCTTTTTACTCCTGGCACAGCAACAAAAATTGCTGTTAACAAAAAGACCAGCTACAGGTATCTGGGGAGGATTGTGGTGTCCGCCTGAAATCGGCACTGACATAGATGTTGTGAGTTATTGCCAGCACCATTTAAGCATCAATGTCCAAGCATCAGTTAAACTACCGTCGCTGGATCATCAATTCACGCATTTCAAACTGCGTATTCATCCACAGCTGCTGCACGTTGTTTCAGAATCCTTGATAGCACCACCTCAATTTATTTGGATCAAACCATCCGATGCGCTTGAACAAGGTATTCCAGCACCTGTCAGAAAATTGTTAAAGCAAAATTTCTTAACCGATCATGTTTAAATGGAATGCCATGGATAATTTACCCGAGTGGAAAAAACAGCAACGCAAGGAATTGATTGCCGCTCGTGAAGCTATCCCGGAAGTAACACATCAGCAATGGAGTCTAGCAATTTCCGGTTTTCTCACGCAAGGACTTTCACAATTGCAAAAAAAAGTTATTGGTATTTATTGGCCATTTCGCGGTGAGTACGATCCACGGTCAATAGCCCGAGATTTGATACAACAAGACGCAATACTCGCATTACCGGAGATTACTGGTAAGCACGAGCCGCTGTGTTTTCGCAAGTGGTTACCCGAAACACCCATGCAAAACGGTGCTTATGGTATCCCAGTTCCTGTAGGAACTCAGTTTGTTCGATTGGATGCAGTGATCATTCCCATGGTGGGTTTTGATCAGCACGGTTACCGATTAGGGTATGGCAGCGGTTACTTTGACCGTACACTGGCTTCTTACCCATTGCAACCACTCAGTATCGGCGTAGCTTTTGAACTACAACGACTCGACAACGTTTATCCACAACCTCATGATATCGCAATGCATTATGTGGTAACAGAAAAAGGTATCTTTCAAACCAAGGATCATCAACTATCGGTTCGCGAGGCATTCCATGACACCAACCTATAGTCCATCTACAAAATGAAGACAGCAGCTTTAGCTTTCTGTACCCCAGCGAGGTATCAATGTATGTTGAACGCCCAAATGATCCAGAATACGTGCCACGATAAAATCCACCATATCCTGTAAGGTTTGCGGGTGGTGATAAAAACCGGGATTCGCTGGCAGAATAACCGCTCCACTGCGCACGAGTTTAAGCATATTCTCAAGATGAATTGCAGAAAACGGTGTCTCCCTTGGCACGATAATCAATGTCCGCTTTTCCTTTAATGCCACATCCGCGGCACGCTCAATCAAATTTTGACTCATTCCGGCTGCAATTGCGGCTAGCGTCCCCATCGTACAAGGGCAAATCACCATCGCATCGGCTGGATTCGATCCGGAAGCAACCGGCGCAAACCATTCTTCACGGCCAAACACATGAAGCTGCCCTTGCGCAGCACCATATCGTTCCTTGAAAAAAACCTCGGTTTCCTTGGCGTTGGATGGCAATACCAGATTCATTTCCTGTCGTGCAACGATTTGCGCCACTTTTGAATACAGCAAATAAACTTGCTTACCTTCCTTAAGCAGCATTTCGAGTAAGCGAATCCCGTAGGGCATTCCAGATGCACCGGTAAATGCTAAAGTGATTGTGCGCGGATTTTTCATGTCAAGCGTTGACAATTTATACAATCTTTCCACTAAGGAGACCGTTAAAACTATTTACGCTGCCGGATATAATTTTAGGACAATTTTGTAAACCATCAAACTAGCTCTGGTGCTTGTCTGCTGATTCAATACCCATTGCTTGTTCATGCCGTTCAATAAAGTCCTTAGTGCTATCAATACCACGCAATTGCAATACATAATTGCGTACAGCAGCCTCCACCAGCACCGCCAAATTCCTACCAGCGGCAACAGGTATAATGACTTTGCGAATATCCACATTCATAATATTTTCGTTCAGATTACTAAGCGGCAGTCGCTCCAATAATCTGGCATCTGTTCCGCCACTATTCTGAAGATGAACAATTAACTTCATATTTTTATGGCGGCGGACCGCTGTTTCACCAAAAATCGTGCGAATATTCAACATACCCAAACCGCGCACTTCGAGATAATCCCTTAACATTGGTGGACATCGGCCTTCCAATGTTTCCGGAGCAATGCGGCGTAATTCCACCACATCATCGGCAACTAAACCATGGCCTCGACTGATTAATTCCAGAGCCAATTCGCTTTTACCAACACCGCTCTCACCCGTTATCATAACACCCATGCCTAATACATCCAGCAATACGCCATGCAAGCTACATGAAGGTGCCAAAACACTTCCCAAGTAAGTACGAATCACCCAGATAATTTCAAGACTTGGAAAAGGCGAACACCATAATGGAATATTCGAAGAACTGGCCATGTTAAAAATTGCTACCGGCACTTCAGCATTATCAGCAACAATAATACATGCCGGGTTACTTTGCAGAAGCTGATTCAGTTTCTTTTCAAGTGAAGTAGGCTCGAGTTTGTTTAAATAGTGAATTTCATCACTGCTGATGACTTGAATCCAATCGGGATGAATAAAATTCAAGTGACCAATCACACCTTGACCAGACTTTCCGATGGCTTCATCACTAAGCTCAATAACGCCGCCGCTCTGTCCCGCAATCCAACTCAGACCTAGTTTTTCCTTCTTATCCTCAAATAATTGTGCAATACTAATTCGTGACATTCGGCTCCCAATCAGCGATCAGTTTATGAATCTCTGTCGCATCTTTACTTCGCAAAATATTTTCGCGAAATTGCTTATCACTAAACATTTGCGCTAATTCACTTAAAATTTGCAAGTGCTTATCGGTAGCTTTCTCGGGTACCAATAAAATGCAAGCAATATTGACGGGCTGACCATCAGGCGCATCAAATGGAATGGCTTCTTTCATCGTTACCAGAGCTGCAACTGCTTCTCGCAAACCTTTAATGCGTCCATGCGGAATTGCAACGCCTTGCCCCAATCCCGTCGAGCCCAATTTTTCACGGGCAAAGAGACTATCAAAAACCTGACTACGTGCAATCTGATTAGTATTCTCAAATAATAATCCCGCTTGTTCAAACACACGTTTCTTGCTTGCTACATCTAAATCAACAATCACATTGGATTGTGGTAATAATTGTGAAATTAAATTCATAGGAAAAATTAATTCAGGCAAACACTAGATATGGCATACAAATATCCATACATTTCATCCTCGTAACTGCTTACACGAGTGACTTTCTATTGCTCAAAATCTTGATCTTTTAATGCACCATGGTTACGGCGTTCAAGGTTTTTCTCTTTGTGTTTTAAAATTTGGCGATCCAGCTTATCTACAAGACTATCAATCGATGCGTACATATCTTCGCTATCGGTTTCAACAAAAATATCTTTGCCTCGCACATGAACATTGGCTTCTGCTTTTTGTTTGAGCTTTTCGACCGATAATATAACACTCACATCAATGACATGATCAAAGTGTCGCGTAATTTTACTGATTTTTGAATTAACATAATCACGCATGGCATCGGTAATTTCCACATGATTGCCGGTAAGTTTAAGGTTCATTATTCTTCCTTTTTTAATTAAAATGATTTGCGAAGATTTGCTGCTGGAATGTGTAGCGATTCTCGATATTTTGCAATAGTTCTACGAGCCACAACAATACCTTGTTGTTCAAGAATATCCGCAATTTTGTTATCGCTCAGTGGTTTCTTTGAATTTTCTTCTTGTATCAGTTGCTTAATCAATGCACGAATAGCTGTAGCTGAACAAGCTCCTCCTGAATCAGTCGCCACATGGCTACCAAAAAAATATTTAAGTTCAAAAATACCGCGGGGAGTATGCATAAATTTTTGTGTCGTCACGCGTGACACTGTCGATTCGTGTAAATTCAAAGCTTCTGCAATCTCCCGCAATACCAGCGGACGCATCGCGACTTCTCCATGTTCAAAAAATTGCTGTTGCCGTGCCACTATGACATTAGCCACATTCAAAATAGTTGATGAGCGTTGTTGAATATTTTTAATTAGCCATTTAGCTTCATTTAGTTGATTCGCTAACGTACTTGCTGAGTTATTGCCCGCTTGTCTTAATATGTTAGCATACAGTTGATTGATACTGAGTTTGGGGAGTGCATCTCTATTTAGATGTGCGACCCAGGTTCCATTATTTTTTGTAACTATAACATCGGGCACAATATAGCGCTCATTTTGCGGATTAAACTCAGCGCCCGGTTTAGGGTTTAGATTGATGATCAACTTCTGAATAGCACGTAGAATCTGGTCATCACATTTCAATAATTTTTTAATTTGAGAAAAATCGTGTGACGCCAGAACCTTCAAATGTTCCTGCACCACCATAAGTGCTTGATCACGATATGCGGTATTATCAGGCATCGCTTGCAACTGCAAGGCCAGGCATTCTTCCAGACTACGCGCGCCTATACCAGGCGGGTCAAGACGTTGCAATAATTTCAATGCACTCTCTAAGTCATTGAAACTAATATTCAGTTCTATGGGCAGCATTTCCATCAACTCCCCCAGAGGCTGGGGTAGATAACCATCATCATCCAAACTATCAATCAATAAACCGACAATCCTTCTTTCACGATCAGAAATATGCATTAAACACGAAGCTTGTACATTTAAATATTCACGCAAACTTGCTGGTGTGGCAGGAATTTGCGGGGCTTCATATTCATCATCGTCATACGTATTATAGGAAAAAAGGTTTTCCTGCAACCATTCCGATTCATTTTCGTGAGTTTCATTAGGCAAGATTTTGTCTTCCTGCACTGTCATATCGGATGGCGCACTCTCAAATTCTGGTGAATTAACACCCTCAGATTGCGGTGAATAATCTGTCGCATGCGCATTCCAATCTTCACCCAATTCCAACAATGGATTTTCTTGCACAATACGCTCAATCTCCTGATTTAATTCAAGCGTCGATAATTGCAGCAATCGAATCGACTGCTGCAATTGCGGTGTAAGCTTAAGTTGCTGAGATAGCTTTAGATGAAGCGTTGGTTTCATGATTAAGAATAAACTGTTAGTGCTTGATCATTTAATTCACTAATTACAATCTACAACCGGAAATGTTCTCCCAAATATACTTCTCTAACTTGTTCGTTATGAATAATTTCTTCTGGTTTACCTTTAGCAAGTACTTGCCCTTCACTGATGATATATGCCCGATCGCAAATTCCTAATGTTTCTCGAACGTTATGATCAGTAATCAGCACTCCGATTTTTCGTTCTTTAAGAAAGGCAACAACTTTTTGTATATCCAAAACAGCAATCGGATCAACACCAGCAAAAGGTTCGTCAAGTAGGATAAAACGTGGCTGTGAAGCTAAAGCACGCGCTATTTCAACACGACGCCGTTCCCCTCCTGATAAACTGATTGCAGAATTATTACGTAAATGACTAATATGCAAATCGTGTAATAAACCATCTAAATACCGCTGTTTTGTATCATCGTCCAGATTTTGTAGTTCCAGTACGGCAAGAATATTTTCTTCAACAGTTAATCGTCTAAAAATTGATGCTTCTTGAGGCAAATAGCTCAACCCAAGCTTTGCCCTCTGATGAATCGGTAGCTGACTCAGATCTTGATCATCCAGAAATACCGTTCCACCATCGAGAGGCACGAGACCTACAATCATATAAAAGCAGGTAGTTTTTCCAGCACCATTCGGTCCCAGTAAACCAATCACTTCACCGCTAGACAATGAAAAAGAGGCATCCTTTACCACAGTGCGCGATTTATAGCGCTTTTTTAAATTGCTGGCTTTTAATTCACTCATTACTTGGAATTGATGGATTTAAGTGCAACGTTAATTGCTAAAACTACTCAGACTTATTTTTAGGTTGGATAGTAATACGTACTCGCTTATCGGGACCAGCCACATCTCCACGCTCCTTACTGCTGATCACTTTAAAAAATTCGGTATTCATATCATAGGAAATGTAATCTCCCTGCACCTCATCAGAACCCCGTTTTAATCGGGCTTGTCGAAAGAGTTCAATTTTATCTGTTTTACTATCATACTCGGCTCGCTCGCTCCATCCTTCAACATATTCATCTAAACCATCACGCTTTTGACGAAAACTTACGAGATCCCCGATTGCAGTTGCTTGTTTGAATCCATTCAGATCTTCCTTCATGATTACTTTATCAGCCCTAATCCGCATCGTCCCTTGAGTCAAGATTACATTGCCTGTAAATATACTGACCCGGGTCGATTCTTTACGATTAACATCTTCAACCGTAGCACGATCAGCTTCTAAATAGACAGGTTTTTTCCGATCAGCCCGCTCCGCTATCGCCGACTGAACAAATAACACACTCATTAACCCTACTATAAAAAATAATTTCATCTCATCTTCAATTACTTATTATTAACTGCTCGCACTTGCGTCAAGAGCTGAATCACGCCAGTCTGATTATTTAATTCCATTCCGATTGCGGTGATTGTAGTGTTAGATCTTGAAATAGTCACCACCTGACTCGTTTTAACCAGACCTTCATCCGGAATAAGGTGCAAGAACTGGGTCACCAAAGAAATTTTACCTCTTTCATCATCCAAACCTCTTATCGCAGTCACATTATTCGACAGATAGATATCTTTACCTTTGTTTCTTATTTCCGCATGCTCTGCTTGCAGACGCATTAACGGTTTCTCTGGCTCAGTACTGGTAAAGTTGACTTGCTCCATTTGTGTAACATCTTCATCAATATAATGAAATAATTTCTCAGCCGTAAATCTTCGCCGTGCTGTTGCTGCATGTTCCATTCGAATACCAGACAAATTTTCAACGATATAATCCGGATTCTGATATAAATCGCTGTCCTTAGTCTGCTCAGGCGGACGAGTGATTTGATCCAGCCACCATGTTATTAACATTAGAAAAATAAAAAGAATTAGAGAAAAACTGATATGTCGGCGACTATGCATGAAAAATAGCGTGTAACGATTATTCCAAAATATTCGGTATCACTCGAATCTTATTGATTAAAATACATACTTTTTGAATTATATCAGAACTAAAATCTCTAATTAGAGAATAGATTTTTTGCGGTTTTTCCGGTTTTTTATAAATTCCAAATTTGAATCTACATATTAGCGAAATACTGTAGATTTTTAGCAACCATTTAAGAAGAAAATATAATCATGCATGCAGAAGCATTAAAATTTGAAAATTACGATCAGTTACAGGACGAAATATGCGCACAACGCATTATCGCTGCAAAAAATAGTTTGGGAAAACGTGCGGTTATTCTTGCACACCACTATCAACGTGCCGATGTATATCGTCACGCCGATTTAACGGGAGACTCATTGAAACTCTCGTTTCTTGCTGCTCAAACGGACGCTGATTATCTAGTTTTTTGCGGCGTTCACTTTATGGCTGAAGTTGCAGACATACTCTCGAGCCCGCAACAGATCGCCATATTACCTGATATGGCGGCTGGTTGCTCAATGGCGGACATGGCTAATCTTGCCAATGTTGAACGCGCTTGGCGTGAGCTTGCAGAGTTACTAAATCCCGATGAAGTAATCACTCCAGTCACATACATCAATTCTGCAGCAGATCTCAAAGCATTTTGTGGAGAACATGGCGGTATAGTTTGCACATCCAGTAATGCCGGAAAAGTTCTGGAATGGTCATTTAAGCAACGAGAAAAAGTTTTATTCTTTCCTGACCAGCATCTCGGGCGCTGGAGCGGCAATCAACTCGGCATACCACTCGAAGCAATGCCTGTATGGAATTTTGATGAACCAATGGGCGGGTTAACTGCAGAGCAAATTAAGAAAGCTAAAATTTTGTTGTGGAAAGGCCATTGTTCAGTGCATCAAATGTTCCAGCCGCAACATATTATCCGTTTCCGCAACCAATATCCGGATGGTATTGTCATTTCGCATCCAGAATGTAGTTTTGAAGTTTGCAAGGCATCCGATTTTGTCGGTTCAACTGAATACATCATTAAAACTATCGCGGCAGCAAAAAGTGGCACGCGCTGGCTGGTTGGCACTGAATTGAATCTCGTTAGCCGAATCACTGAGGAATTCAAATCGCAAGAAAAAATTGTTCAATTCATGTCACCTATGGTGTGCATGTGTTCAACGATGGCGCGAATCGACCCTCAACATCTTGCTTGGGCACTGGAAAACCTGGTAAATGGCAATGTCGTCAACCAAATAAAAGTTCCTATGGAAGAAGCTAAACTGGCGAGACTGGCGCTGGATAAGATGCTGAAGATTTCATAGAGAAGACCCCAAATGACGGAGAACTTGCACATCACGAACTTCAACATTGCGCACGATCCCTGCCATATTCATGCGGGCAAATTACTACTTGTAATAGCATAGCGCATATCTCCAACATGAAAAAACTTTGTTATGTTGAGAACAACCATATCGCTTTGCTGCAAAACGGAGAAGAATATTTTCCGCAATTAGAAGCCGCTATTGATAAATCGCAGATTGAAATACATCTTGAAGCTTATATTTTTGAATATGATGCTATCGGCATCAAAATCTCAGAAGCGCTAAAACGCGCAGTTCAACGAGGCGTATCCGTTCATCTTCTACTTGATGGCTTTGGTTCGCAAAATCTTTCTCAAGCGGAAATCGGCAATATGCTCCAATCCGGCATCAAGCTGCTGATATTTAGACCGGAATTTATTTTCTCGATGCCGCGGCGCCATCGTCTACGCCGGATGCATCGCAAGATAGCGATCATCGATGCACAAATTGCTTTCGTTGGTGGAATTAATATCATCGACGATCAACATAATCCGGAAGGACTTACACCGCGTTTTGATTACGCTGTTACGATTGAGGGCCCACTGCTGGTTCAAATTCATAAAGCTGTAAAACATTTATGGATGTTAGTGGCCTGGGCTCATTTAAAGAAACGCTGGGTCCAACCAATTATTGTTACACCAAGTAGTAAACCTTACGGCAATCAGAAAGCTGCTTTTGTCATTCGTGATAACTGGCGTCACCGCCATGACATCGAGCACGCTTATTTAGATGCTATTCATCATGCACAAACTGAAATCATAATTGCCAATGCGTATTTTTTGCCCGGCAGAAAATTTAGCAATGCACTGAAGAATGCTGCCCAACGGGGTGTTAAAGTTGAACTTTTATTACAAGGTAAAATGGAATATCGTCTTCAATATCATGCGACTCAGGCGCTTTATGAGAATCTATTGCAAGCAGGGATAAAAATTTATGAATACAATCGCAGTTATTTGCATGCCAAAGTTGCTGTTATTGATCAATATTGGGCTACAGTCGGCTCTTCTAATATTGATCCTTTCAGCTTATTACTGGCACGCGAGGCCAATGTTTTCATCGAGGACCGCCAATTTGCTAATAAATTAAGAGCACGCTTGAAAATTGCAATCACGCAGGAATCATTATGTATTACATCAACTGACAAAAGCTTTTTCTCGTGGCGAAGGTACGTTATTAACTGGTTAAGCTTTTATATTGTACGTATGATACAAGGTATACTAGGATATGATTGGTATGACAATGTTCGGTGATTTTCTTTCAATGTATCACCATCTAATCGAATGAAGCAGGTACAGCACGCACTTAATAGCGTCGAGTTATCTCCACAGCAACAAGATCGCGTTACTACAGCCGCGCAAATTCTATGTGAAGGCGGCATAGTCGCATTTCCTACGGAAACTGTTTATGGTCTTGGAGCGGATGTTAGCAATCCCATTGCTGTCAGAAAAATTTACAACATAAAGCAGCGCCCTCTCGATCATCCGCTCATTGTACATATCAGCGATATCTCACAATTGAACTATTGGGCACAAGCTATTCCGGAATCGGCCTGGAAATTGGCGTATCAATTCTGGCCTGGGCCTTTGACATTAATTTTACAGCGCAGCCATCATGTACCGGACAGCGTTACAGGTGGCCAGAATACTGTAGGCGTAAGGATACCGGCGCACCCAATTGCACTTGCGCTACTCGATGCATTAGGACCTGGGAAAGCATTAGCTGCACCATCGGCCAACCGCTTTGGACGCATCAGTCCGACGACTGCCGCGCATGTACAGCATGAATTAGGCGCTACGGTCGATATGATTCTCGATGGCGGCGCTTGTGAAGTAGGTTTGGAAAGCACTATCGTATACATCGATAACCAGTCAGTCAGGATACTGCGTCCAGGTGGAATTACAGGACCCGAACTTGAAATGGCGCTGGATATGCCGGTCAATTTGGCATCTACTGCCAACCTATATCCACGTGCCTCTGGATTGCTACCTGCACACTATGCGCCAATCACACCACTAAGAATGTATCCTGCGGAACAAATATGGCAACAAGCATCCACTTTAACTGCACAAGATTTGCGCATTCTTATCATGACTTGGTCGAACACTGAACAATTACAGTTTTCAAATCAATTAATTGAACATTGCAGCATGGCAGCAGATCCTGTTATATATGGCAAGCAATTGTATGCAAAATTACGACATTTTGATCAGGGTGCGTTTGATTATCTGTTGATTGAGTCCCCCCCTAATGACCCAAGTTGGTTGGCCATTGCCGATCGATTACAACGCGCCAGCAATCATTCTTCTAACAAAAATGAGTTATCGTTATGAGTACACGCAATAAGTTACAAGCAGTATTATTTGATGTTGATGGCACACTAGCGGATACCGAACAAGACGGGCACCGTCTGGCTTTCAATGCTGCATTTCAAGAGTTTGACCTTGATTGGAATTGGGATATCGATCTTTATGGCAAATTACTGCAAACTACTGGCGGAAAGGAACGGATTCTCCATTACATTGAAAATTATGCACCCGCTCTACTTGATCGAAGTGATTTAAAAGAGTGGATTATTGGCTTGCATAAAGCTAAAACCAAGTATTTTGAATCGTTAATGGAGACTGGCCGCATCCCATTGCGTCCGGGTGTCGCGCGATTAATTCAAGAACTGCGCCAAGAAAAAGTAAAACTTGCAATTGCAACCACAACCACCATGGAAAATGTCATTGCTCTGCTTAAATCAACTTTGGGTGAAGAATCGATCGACTGGTTTGATGTGATTGGTGCCGGTGATATTGTACCCAAGAAAAAACCGGCTCCGGATATTTATCATTGGGTGCTGAATCAACTCAAATTAACACCGCAGCAATGTATAGCAATTGAAGATTCAGAAAATGGCCTCAGATCAGCATTGGCTGCAAACCTCACTACCCTTATTACAGTCAGCAGTTATACTCGTTCACAAGATTTCAGCGGTGCGGTCGCTGTTTTATCAGACCTCGGTGAGTCATTTAAGCCATTTACAAAGATCGATGGAATGACATTGGATAGCCAATGGGTTGATTATCCAATGCTAAATAAAATGGTGAGTATAACCTCCTGAATTTTCAACATACAGCACACCTTATAAAAGAAAACTTAACCTCCTGTGAACTTTACGAAGTATTAATTCACAAATCATAGTGTTATCAAAATATAGATTTGGTATCAATCAATAAAAAGGGGGATTTTTTATCGAAAAAGCTCCCTTGCAAGTATTTTAGATTCTTTATTAATCATATTTAAAGGGGTAGTATTATGAAACTGATACAGATTATCGTCATAACTTTTGCATTAGCGTTTTATCTCCACTCGCAGGCAATTGCTGCTGATATGAATCCCCATACCGCTGAAGCTATAAAACATGCAGAAGACGCTCAAATTCATGGTCAAGCAGGCCATACAAAAGCATTACTAGAACATTCGCAAGAAAGTCTGGGACATGCCAAAGCTGCCGAAAAAGAGCTGACTGAAACGCACAAGCTGCATATGACCGAATCAATCAAACATCTGGACGAAGCAATCGCGCACGCCAAACAAGATCATGCAGATGTAGCAACCAAACATGTCGCGGAAGCTTTACAACATATGCGTGATGCGGTCGCAAAATAAAATAATATAAACAAAAAAAGCGGATACAAAAAAGTATCCGCTTTTTGTTGGTTAATCACACCTTACTATGATGGATTGGGTAGATATTCCATAGGATCAACAGGTTTACCATGTTTCCTTATCTCAAAATGCAATTGGGTCGTATCCGTATCCGTATTACCCATTTCTGCTATTTTCTGGCCTTTAATCACCGATTCACCTTCCTTCACCAGTAGCTTACTATTGTGCGCATATGCACTTAGAAAAGTATTATTGTGCTTAATAATGATTAAATTTCCATAACCACGCAAACCATGACCACTATAAACTACTTCTCCATCGGCAGATGCCAGGATCGGCTGCCCAGCCTGACCAGAAATCTTTACCCCTTTTGAGTTCTTGGAAAATGAAGATAGCAATTTACCACTGGTCGGCCATATCCACTCGGTATCTAACTGATTGATCAACTTATTAGATTTTTCTATTTCTGGCCTAGGAGCAACTTCAATTCTATTACTTTCTTTAGCTATTCTTGCAGATTGCGAAGATAATGCTATCGGCGTTGTAGACAATGCATCTGGATTCTTCAGTCGTGCAACATTTTGCTCAGAATATGGCAATTTAACTGCCTTAGGGCCTGTTTTCAAGTTTCCTTTTACATTCGCAGTAATTGAACCGGAACTTTCTTCAGGAGTTGATATAACGGCTTGCTCGTCAGGCGCAATTGTTGTTTCAATTGGCCGCTGGGGTAAAGCATACAAAGTAGGTTGAGAATCATCAACTGGCATAGACAAAATCAATTTTTGACCGGGCTTAATAGCTTTAGGGTCAGCAATGTTATTCCATTCAGCTAATTTCTTAAAATCGATGCCATGATTAAGTGCAATGCTATATAGCGTATCCCCTTTCTGGACGATATATGTTTGATTACTTGGGTCAACCGACTTACTAGTCAATCCAGATACATCCGTTTTCGCCCGATCGATTACTGGTGCCGGAGTTTGAGTGGCACAGCCAAACATTACAAAACAGATTGTAATGAGTAGTAAGCCATTTAATGTAGGTAATACTAATTGCCAGCTTAACCTAAATAAATTTATTTTAAAATTGCTTTTATCGACATTAACACTTGTTACAAGTAAATTATTTGCCATTTGTAATATTCCTCGTATCGCTATTTTTTTACGACACCAGCTAACAGGGGTACAAAATTTACTTCTTCCAATACAGTTTCAGTATAACCCTGTGAATTACGTTCAATGATACACAAATTTTGTTTCTGAGTTCCTTTAGGAAAAACCATTCTCCCGCCTACCATCAACTGATCTAATAATGTCGTAGGAATATGTGTTGTTACAGCGGTCATGATAATACCATCAAATGGTGCAGCCTCAGCCAATCCACGCAACCCATCCGCGTGTTTCATATAAACATTTCTAATTTGTAACTCCTGCAATCGAACTCTAGTGCGTGTCAATAACGGTCCGATACGTTCAAGTGAGTAAACTTTTTGCGCAAGTTGTGCCAATATGGCAGTCTGATAACCACAACCAGTTCCAATCTCTAGTACCTTTTCTAAATCAGAATTGGCACGTAATAACTCACTCATGCGAGCAACAATCCAAGGGCTGGATATAGTTTGTCCATAGTTAATTGGTAAAGCAACATCTTCATAGGCACGACTTGCTAAAGCTTCCTCAACAAAAATATGGCGGGGAATCGTACCCATTACCGACAAAACCACTTCATCAGCAATACCTTGTCCACGCAATCGCCCGATCATTCGCAGGCGCGTCCGCTGCGAAGTCATACCAATTCCCGAATGACGTACACTCACCAATTAGTATCCATAAATATTAATCACTTAATATAACAAGTAGCTAATTATTTAGCCATCTTGTTATAAGATCCAGCTGATCGTATCGGGTTAAATCAATTTGTAGCGGAGTCACTGAAACCCGATTATGTTGTATCGCATAAAAATCTGTACCTTTGCCGGCATCCTGTGCAGCACCCGCAGCACCAACCCAATATACACTTTCTCCACGGGGACTTTGCGATTTAATGACGGGTTCTGCTTTATGACGCCGCCCCAATCGAGTAACTTCAACGCCTTCGAGTTGGTGATATTCGATATCTGGGACATTGATATTCAGCAAAACCGGATTCTGGATATCATTTTCTCGAAATCGCTTTACCATATCCACCGCAACACGTGCAGCTGTAGTATAGTTTCCATTAGACGCACTAACCAAAGAAATAGCTAATGAGGGTATTCCCAGTAAAAAACCTTCCGTAGCCGCAGCAACAGTCCCTGAATAAATTGTATCATCACCCATATTTGCACCGTGATTCACACCAGAAAGTATCATATCTGGCATCACATCCAACATACCCGTTACAGCAAGATGCACGCAATCTGTTGGTGTACCGTTAACATAGTAAAAACCATTATGCGATTTATGTAAACTTAATGGACGATCTAATGTTAATGAGTTGCTAGATCCACTACGATCTCTTTCAGGTGCAACTACAATGATTTCAGCGATTTCAGAAAGCAATTGGGCAAGGCATGCAAGCCCCGGTGCAAAATATCCATCATCATTGCTGAGTAGTATGCGCATTTTTACAATACCTTGTTAATCTAAATCGTTAATAAAATACTTTTGCACAATGTACTCAGTACTACCTCTTTTAACCAGTTGCGTTAACTGCAATGGTCGGGGCGAGAGGATTTGAACCTCCGACCACTTGCACCCCATGCAAGTACGCTACCAGGCTGCGCTACGCCCCGAACTAGAATTATATTCTATTGACTTTAAATCTACTGAAAAATATATACTTAGGAAAGAAGTAGAGACATGACACCTTTAATTTCACGTCGAATGTAGCGTAAATTCTCTATCGAATAAGCTGCATGAGTATCGTCGATCGTTTTGAGGTATGTAGAAGAATTTTTTCCATGATCCAATCGATTACGTGCACCGTTTATTGTAAGCCCATGATCATAAAGCAATTCCCTGATACGACGAATCAATAATACTTCTTGATGCTGATAGTAACGGCGGTTACCACGACGCTTAACAAGTTTCAACTGCGCAAATTCTTGTTCCCAATATCGCAATACATGCGGTTTTACATCACAAAGTTCGCCTACTTCACCAATGGTAAAATAGCGCTTCGCTGGAATTGGGGCAAGAGTACTACTTGGCCTTTTTTCCATGATAATTTTTTTCAACTAAGGTTTTAAGTTTTTGGCTTGCATGAAATGTAACCACACGACGTGCGGTAATAGGAATTTCTTCTCCTGTTTTAGGATTTCTACCAGGACGTTGTGGTTTTTCTCGTAGCTGAAAGTTACC
>WBZQ01001050.1_pt1 | contig 19884 bp, 16 predicted proteins | sample 5204251 | NCBI WGS metagenome assembly WBZQ01 (sample SAMN12412402, study PRJNA552823) | activated sludge metagenome | isolation source: activated sludge from nitrification reactor of wastewater treatment plant... | place: USA: Virginia | collected 2017-09
AACCAACCGCACGGCCTGCTTCCGGAATTCCTTCGTAGACTGCTGTCGCGGTATTTGTTCCATCCCTCACCTCCAGACCGCAGATCATAGGGTGAAGGCGTCCACTTTTTCGAGCTTACCTCACTTAAACAATCCCGCTCCTGTTTCAGCGTCACATTTTCTCGCCGCCGCACGAGCTCTTCCTGTTCCGTGCGCAGCAACTCGCGTGTGTGGCCCTGAGCGTCCGCCCGGCGCTGCTCAACCCGCCAGCGGTAGAGCCAATGGTCGGCAATGCCCAGATCCCGGGCCACGTGAGCGACAGGTCGTGCTGAGTCGCGTACTAACCGGACCGCTTCTGCCTTAAATTCGTCCGTGTATCGCCGTCTGGTCTTCGTGGTCATTCGTTCCTCCAATTTCATCACAGTCCTCCTTATCCAGGTGTCTGTGAAATCGGGGGAAGGTCACTGATGCGACAGACGGCGGTGGTGAAACTGGTGCGAGAGCGAGCCGTGCGAGCTCTGCTCTGGTCTCTTTGATACACCTAAATCGGTGCCTTAGAACCGGTAGCAACCCAGGTCACATTTGTAAGGAGAAGAATAACAAAAACGAAAAGCAACATCTCCGTACGCGACCAACGTATCTTTGTGCTCATGCCTAATGAGGGGAAATGACCTCACCTTGTTTTTTGATCACACCAAGATAAAAGGTATTAAGAAAGCGAAGTTTGCTGAGGAGATGGCACCCCCACCATGACCAGGGCGCAAGTCTCTTTACCACAGGCAAGATCAGGGAGACTCTCTCTAGCTCCACTATACACTGTGGGAATAACTGCTTAATCTCAGCCTTCCGTACAGCCCGAACATCCGGGTTCCAAGGATTCGCAAAACAAAAATCGTACCAAATAATTAGCCCATCTTTCTTCACTACACGAAGCATTTCATGGGCTATTTGCTGTCGGACGTCCTCATCTAAAACTGAGGTGAAAACCATTGATTGGAACACTAGATCAAAAGTCTCATCAGCAAACTCCAATGCACCTCCCCCCATGCACCTAAGCACCACTCCTTGTGGACAAGCAGGAGCTGCCAGTGCGAGGGCCTCAGGCCTCAGATCAATGCCAGTCAGATCAGCAGGTACAATACCCCACTTAATAAACTCTCGAAGCCAGTGGCCTGATCCACAACCAATCTCGAGGAGGCGATTACCTGCAAGGGGCCATCGCCCATGCAGCCGTAGCCTTGCCAGAAGAGCTCGCTCCCTTTCTTGTACAAGAAACAGGAACCCAGGATCAAAGAAGGAGTAGTACTCAGGAGGCTTAACCCTTCGCTGATAGGCCAACCGAATCCGAGCCTCTTCCTGGGCAAGCTTAGAGGATTGCTTAGAAATATCTGGTTTGTAGAAACTCTCTGAGTTTGCCATACAACAAGCATGCCCGGGGAGCTAAGGTTCCAAACTGCGTGTCTGAAACTTCTGCCACTGCTCCAAACAGAGCATATCACGCATAGATTGGCCACCAAATTTTCTTAGGAAGTCCAGAAATCGTTGCTCAAACCATCTCCGCCCAGCCCCTTGATAAAATCGAGTCGTAGGAGGAACAGGGATAGTAATCTCGTTGAGCTCCCGGACATCGAACTCATAAGGATGGCAGTAAAACACAAACGGAACGTCCATCATAACCTTTGTCGCACAGTATCGGCTTGCAACACCTGGCAACAACCGATGGTATCCACCTCCACCTACCGGCCAATCTCTTCCGAGCACACGAAACGTAGGCAGTGGAGCCTCTAGGATAGTGCTGCCGGAATTGAGTTGCACCCGAACGGGAAGGACCGGCCAACCGGCGATCCCATAGCGAGGAAGGCGCGCAGGGACGATGCTTGAATCATACTCGAATCCTGCTGCTGCAAGCACATCGAGAGCCCATAGGGTCTCTCGGACAATCGAAAAATCAGGGGCACGATACCCTTTGACTGGCTTCCCCGTGATCTGCTCAAGAAGGTCCTTGGAACGACGAATATCATCAAAAAACTCGTCTGGAGACTGGCGAAAAACTTCCAGGTGTCCATAGCCATGACACGCTACCTCATGACCCTCAGCTTGTATTTCTTTCACAACTTCAGGAAAGCGATCAGCAAACTTACCAAGGACGAACATCGTAGTTCGCACGTCCGCCTCACCTAGAATCCGCAGAAGGCGCCTTGTGTTCTGGGCCGCCCGTTCAGTGATCGGAAGACTCCGATCCCAGGTTGATTGCGGCCAATCTTCCACATCAATAGAAATAACCGGCGTTTTGTACTTCGCATGTTCAGACATACATGAAATTCCGTTCAGCCACCCTGGTCTCGTTCTGAATGCCATCGGTTAATCTCGACCGAACTTCTCACTCCCCCCGGACGGGGAACTCGTACGGGATCAGAATATGGGATGAAACCGAAGTCAAGTATCCTAGGCATCATCTGTACCATTGCTGAGCCAAATGCGGGTGGAGAATACAACCAAAAGCAAATTGGGTGGACTGGAAATCCTCACCATCCTAGCTGGTAATGATCCTCTATTGTCCAATCCACGTCAAGGATACAATCGGAAAGAGAACATAAATATCCGAATAAAGCCCTTTACTCGGATCGTTAGCGATCAGCATCTCCCACACTTATTATGATCGGACCAAGCCCTCATCTGAGTCGCAGTCTTCATACACCGCGTACTGTTTCTGCCCAATGGGAACAGACCAAGGATTTATTGCTGAGGCGGAGAGTGCCAGAACGGTTGCCCAGAGAATTTGCTCTCATCTCTCTTTGTTCCAAACCCATATCCAGCAGGTCTCAAGTTGTAGGAAATTCCCTGCGATTTCCTTGTCGTTCAACTGCCTGAACAATTGCGATCATATAAAAATCAAATATTTACAAAACTTTCAGGGTGGCACACAATATGCTCCTTTCGGTAGCCGGGAAACGGTACTAGTGGTAGGTAGCCCCCCCCCTAGTCCCTTGTGAATTTCATACCCTTTACAAACGATCTGCTGAGGTACTCATCATGACAAGACATGCAAGCTTCTTTCAACAACGACTATTACTCTCTCTCTGTGGTTCTGTCTTCCTATTCATCCTTCTTGGACCAACCATAGCAAAAAGTGCAACCTATTACGTATCCCTATCCGGCAGTGATGCCAACGTAGGCACATCAACGAGTTCGCCGTTTCGAACATTTGCAAAGTCCACTCGAAGCTTGCGCCCAGGCGACACCCTCTACATTCGTGGCGGAGTTTGGACTGAGCAACTCGACCTTATGGCTAACAATACTTCTGGTACGTCAGGAAGCTATATCAAGATCTCAGGATACCCAGGAGAAACGGTCACGCTTCGGTACGCGGACTCCATAACCGCAGGCTATGGGCCGATAAAGGCAAGAGGGGCACGGGGATATCTCATTTTTGAAAATCTGATTCTTGATGGAATCAACAGCACCAACAAAACAGGCTGGCAAATTCCTGACGGTAACCACCACTTCACCCTGCGTAATCTTGTAATCAAAAATTTCAAGTTTAACGGCCTCTATATAGGAGGAGGCAACGACATCCAAGTAATAAATTGCACCATCAATAACCAAATTTCCTTGAGCAAAAGCACGGGGGAACGGTGGTATGGAATCTATTTTCATCATGGTTCAAACGGATTGATCCAGGGCAACAAGATCTACGGAAATCCAGGCGGCGGTATCCACGCCTACCCAGGTCCCATCTCGAATTTGATCATACGAGGTAACGCTGTCTACAACAATAATACGTTAGCCGCATCAACAGTCGGCGGAATCCTTGTGTGGGGGACATCGAGCAGCATTGTCTCCTCTACTCAGATTTACAATAATCTCGTGTATAGGAATGGCACTTCAGGCTCAGGCCCCGCGAGCGGAATTCAGATCGGATATTATGTTCGCAATACAAAAGTATGGAACAACACGGTGTACGCCAACAAATCCTATGGGTTGCAGATTGGATACAATACGACGGTCGCCAGTACGGTTGTTCAGAACAACATCAGCTACGCCAATGGCGCCAGCAACTACATCAACAAAGGCTCCAGCACAACCTACACCAACAACATTACCACCGACCCTAAGTTTGTGAACGCCTCATCTTCTAACTTTCAGTTGCAATCAACTAGTCCCGCTATCAATAAGGGAGTTTACTTGAGCAGCGTCCCCATAGACTATAAGAACACTCCAAGGCCTCGCGGCACGAGCCATGATGTCGGTGGATATGAACAGTGAGTCATAATCTACCTACTTTCATTCCTACTGAAGACAATATGAGCCTCAAGATCAGTTGGGGCTCATATTTCACTTCGTCGTCTGAGAGCTTAATCTGACACACCCATAGCGCCTCAGCAGCTAGTGGTATCTGTTTTCTTGATCGATAGATATCAGAGAACGCCTACTACGGCGCTGCTCTGACACCTTTTGAGTGGAGTTTGCTGATGACAGCTCGGAACTTGCCATTCGCATCTCGAGGAACTTGTAAGAGAGGCTCCATCACCACCTTTACCCCCCCCATCCTGGCCTGGAGCCTTTGGATGATCATACGCTCATGATCTGTTTTAAAACCTGAGGTGGGCACATATCGAACTCGTATGCAGTCGAGTGCTTCCTGGACTATCTGAGCCTCGCGTATGGGAAGGTCCGCTTTAAATATAGGATCAAGGCGTCCAATCTGTCTCCCGTCCATCGTATAAAGAAGGTCATCCGTTCGTCCGTCTATCGATTCGATGAGCGGCAACTTGCGTCCACACTGGCATGTTTCCTGTTCTCGAGATAATTGGCCACGATCGCCGTTACGATAACGGATAAGCGGCATATCGGTATTGAGCAACCCAGTACAGACAATCGCACCTGAAGTACCAACAGGTAATGTTTTATCACTCTCAACCACTTCCACCCACCCCACTTCGGGCCAGAGATGCTTCCGCCCACTTGCGCACTCACTAGCTGCCGCGACAATCTCTGTCATTCCGTACGTTTCACGAACTGGGCAGTGAAAAGCCTGGGTAATGGCATCACGTTGATACTGATGCACTGGCTCCGCACTTGTGAAAGCAACGGTCATACTGAAGTCTTGCCTGCCTAACTCTAAGAAACCCAGGGCAAGTGCATAGAGAGAGGATGAATACCCAGAGAGATAGGTCACGCGATAGCGTGACATCGCGTCCAAATAGAAGCGAATGAGATCCGGAGCCAGGTGATAGGATGACATATATAACTGATTGAGACTGTTGCTCCAGATCCAAAACGGTGGCCTCCGCTCATTCACTGGAGTCACTAGTTGGCCGCCAATCATTGCCCACCGGTCGCGACGAGAAACGCCATTCCACTTTCGAACTCGAGCTTCGTTCAGTGCGTACCAATTGCGTACCGTATCCCTGCTTAGCCACACACTAATCGGCTTCCCTGTAGTTCCACTCGTATGCTCATGAAACATCCGCCGCAGATCACAATCCTCGGCTACAAAGGCTGTCGGATTCTCTCTAAGGGGATCTTTTTCCAAAATTGGCCAATTCTCTAAATACTCCCATGACGATCTATCTCCATTCCGCCGTCTCGCAGCCCAAGACTCTCGGTAATAGGGAACTTGCGTGGCGGCTCGATGAAGCACATATGCCAATCTCTCCTCTTGCCAACTCCTCCATTGTTGAGGACTCCAACTTTCACGGTCGAGAGCTTCCTCCACCAACCGATCAGTCTCGGGACCGTATCGCCACGAACGAAGATATAACCCCCGAAGGTTGGCCGCCGCTGAACGCAGTGGACCCGGCAGACTATGATAGGCCTTGAGTAATATGTCCGTCATCCTATCTGCCTTTCTCTGATATCCCCAGACACTCCTTCAATCGCTTGAGACAAAGTATAATACGATTACTGAATTAAGCTGACACGCTTTGGGAAGGAAATTGAAATATGATCTCCCTCTCAGACTTTCCATGCCTCACGCAAAGCATACCGCGTAATTAGGGAGAGCGGTACTGATTCTTGGCTTGGGAAGGCGCAGGCCGTTGGGGGCTGTCAAACAGCTCGACACATTCCATGACTCGACAGACAAAACGGCTGTACCTGGGATTAATCGTCTTGCAGGCGATACAACCTCCACACGTTCACTCATCAAAACACACCGAAGAGCAGAGATGAGCTTCGAGTGCTCTGTTCGTTAGCTTCTTCTGAATTCTTCAGCTACTCGAATAAAAAGGTCCTCCCATTTTGGAAGAATCTTTGACCAACCAAACTCCTCCACAGTTCGACGGCCGTTATACGACAAACGCGCTGCCAATCCATCTTCCGTTATCAACCGGCGAACGGCTTCAGCCATTGCCGTCGCGTCATCATCAGGGACCAGTAATGCATCGTACTCATTCTCAAGCAAATACGGGATACCACCCACGTTTGTATTGACGATGCACAGACCACACGCCATCGCTTCCAGTACACTAACCGGGGTATTATCAACTCGAGTTGTATTCAAGAAAATATCACCCTGCTGAAGCCAGCGAGCAGTTTCACTCTTAGGAACCATCCCTAGACAAGTGACTCGCTCATGAACACCGAGCTCCTGAGCTAGGCTCATCATCGTCTCCCTGCTTCCATCACCCTTATCAGGACCGATCATCAACAACTTGATAGCAGGATAATGTGTTGCAAGCAGAGCAACCACCTTTACGGCAAGAGAAGGATTATAGAGATGATGGAATGCTCTGAGCCACACCAAGGTTACTTTTGGGTGAGATCGGTGCCTAAACTGATATTTCGCTAGATCTAAGGAGTTTGGTAATAAGACCAGATCGCTACGGTAGGCATTCATCTGCTCTAACAGATATGAGGATGGGGTCGTGACAACAGAAGCACTTTGCAGTAAGTGCTTCACTCGTCCACCAGAACGCTTGGCGAACACTGGGAGATTACCACCGTGCAACGTCAACACGTACGGTTTTCTAAGTATCCTTAACGCCAGACAAACTAACTCAGCCCAGAGAAATGCCTGCCCGCTATACACATCAACCAGGGCAATCTCATATCGGTTTCGCTCACGCCACACCGTCATCAGAAAATCAGCCAAGCGAACGACCCGACTCAGGCGCGAGGATGTTGTAATCACGGACCAGCCTGCAGCTCGGAGCCCCACTGCAAGATCCTCGCATACACCTCGAGTACCTAGAGCAGCAGAGAGAAAATTACCAACTAACAACACAGCTGGCTTCTTTCCATCTGCTAGAGGTTCCATAGATTTCCCGGTACCATACACCTACACATCACCCACATTTTTCCGTGCAACCACGCCTCAGATCATAGGACTGAGTGATTGCAGTTGAGATTGAGGTGCGTCTTACTTCGAGAAAATGTCCAGCCAAAGGATAATACTCTATGGAGACTTTCCAAACATCGAGCCGCTTGTGAGCTTGGGACTCAAGGTTTCCAGGAATACAGCGTTAGTCCCCGCCAACCCATGAAATCGCGCTCCCTAATGCAATGCCTTGGAGCAGGAATAGTACAATGTCTACCTGCCCGCCAAACTATCAACCCTCTCACTCAGGATCTCCTCGTAGAGGCTGAAGGTGCGCCTAGCAACGACGTGAGCATGGAAGCGACTCAGTGCGATTTGTCTAGCTCTTTCTCCCATTGCCGTAGCCAGCATTGAGTTCGACAGCACGAGCTGAATCTTTTCCGCAACCTGTCCTAAATCATCACTATCAACAAGGAATCCGCTTTGACCATCTTCAATCATATACGGCATGCCACACACGTTGGATGCGATGACAGGAACGCGTGCTGCCATCGCTTCTTCGATAATGATCGGAGCCGTTTCTTGCCGAGAAATCAGCACAAGACAAGCTGCACGTGACAATTCCTCAAGTACGACCTTTCGCTCCAATTTCCCTAAAAAGGAAACCGCGTCATCAAGGCCATGCTCACTTACTAACTGGCGGCACTGTGCGAGATAGCTGGGACGATCCGCCCCCCCTGCAAGGTGTAACGTCGCACGAGGAGAGAGAGCCTTCACTAAAGCAAACGCTCGAATTAATCCCTCCACATTTTTCCGTCGATTGATTCGCCCGACATAAAGAATTCGAGGATGTTGGCAGGAGCGATGCACCTCAAACGCATCGCAATCTACGGGGTTCTCAATCAGATGTCTCCTCCCCAGCACTTGTGAGCCAATCTGCTCCAACACATAGGGACTAATGATAATCGTATGCGGAGACCTTCTCCGTCCCATTCCTTCCACCAGAGCAAAGACGGCCCTCCGTATTCGCACAAAGGACCCGCTCTGGTGCTCCAGGTCTTTCTCTGCAATCCCATGAATTGTCAACACATAGGGTTTCTCATATCTCAGGGTCCACCCAGCAAGCCCCTGAAAATGCGTAATATCCGGCTGAATTTTCTTTAGAAGTGCATGGACCCGCTGTCGGAACAGCGTCCAATAACCGATGAACCCTGGCAACTTACCAGTTGGCAACCAATGCAGGGTCATACCGTCGCGCACTTCAGTAACTGGCGCAACTCCAGAAGATGGAGCGATAACATGAATGTCTACTTTTTCAACGGCAGACAGTCCAGCGACAAGTACACTGGCTACAGCCTCAACGCCTCCTCTGAAAAGATTTGGGTGCTCCGGGAATAACGACACCATGGCAATTTTCATCTCAAGTAATCATTCCCCTGTTTTCGTAGCCTCTCTCCTGAATAGACAGAGCCCTGCTGTGTGCTAGCCAGACTAAAGGCAACGGCAACCCATGGTGACATGAATGAAAAGTCTAGAATCATTATCTCAACCAGCGAAAACATGACCAACGGAGGAAGCAGTGCCGATTCCCCTACAGAATGCTCTTTCAATACGATGCAAAACGCTCCGATTATCGCCTGGGCCATATACCGCACAAAGCAGAGCATAGGAAAGATTCCCGCCCCTAAGGCAATGTGAAGTAGACCATTGTGTGGGTTGATAAACTTCCCCACAGAATTCCGAATCGCCACATCGGCCAAGCCAACCCCGATCCAAGGTGAATCGAGTATCCTTTCTATCGCTATGGGGAATAGCCTCTCGCGACCAGATTGCTCTGCCGCGCGAAAAAAATAGTAGTCAAGCCACTCATCAAAGACGCCTATTGCAAAGACCAGCCATATCAAAAGCACGAATCCCAGTAGAGGGACAAAATTAGCCTTCAGAGTCGACCTCAACCCAATAATGCACCCCAACATCAAACCCAACAAAGGGCCTCTGCTCACTGCGATTAAGAGGATGAAAAAACAAGCGATCGCTGCCCCCCAGGACGACAGCCTTAAAACCCTAGACGCCGAACAATGAAGGCCAAAGAAGACGAAATACAGCGTACAGAAACCAAACCACATACCAAGCACATTTGGAGTAGCAATCTGCGTCCCTGTCGCCCAAGCCCGCGCCACACCATCGACTACACGCACTTGAATATAGGGGACACAGGCTAGGCCTATTCCAGAAGCAACCAGTGCGAAGCGATGCAGAAATCCAGGACGTGCAGACAGCGCCTGGACAGTAATCAGCAACGCCATCCAGGAGAAAAATTCAACTATTTCTGTTCGTGCCACCGGAGCGGCAGGGTCATAAAACAGAACCTGTATTGCGATGGTAAGAACCGCAGTACAAAGGCCCCACACAACTGGCTTATACGCCCTACTACCCATATGTAGGAGACAAGCTCCTGCTATAAACAGCCATATCACTCCGTCTACTGCGGGGATGACGAGACCCCACACCTGACCAAGCATCGAGTAGACAAGGTGTATGTACCAGAGGTACTCCAAATAAGCCGGTGGATACGGCATCGATACTGTCATAGCCAAGGAAGACCGGTTCTCTCTGGCAAGTTCATTCTGCACAGTCGGTATTACACCCCTATTCCGTGCGTGACAATGATCGATACAAGCCGTGGAGCCGCATATCGGAAGTGAGCACCAACGTCTTTAGGAAAATGCCACCGACCAGGCTGGTTTCCGTGCAAACTATGTAGATAACTATTTCGCACCGGAACCTGACAAGCGCGCCAATTCTTCATCAATACGTCGCGCCGCAAATGCCAGATCTGAATCAAAGCGATAGCCACGAGCATGTGCGTCCTCGATCTCTTGCTTCGCCCGATCAAGCTTGGTCGAATAGACAAAGTACATGGCTTTAGCTGCCACAATATTGGCTCGTTTCTCAGGCCTCACGATATCCAGTGAATAAGCGAAGGCAGCGTCGACCTCCTGGTCTGAAAACTGTCCAGGCGACCATTCTTGCTGCATCAGCTCAGGCGGTATCTCCCGAGCCAACTGAAATACCATACTCCCGGACGATGGGACATCATAGACAGGCTCGAAATACTGCCTGAATCGGTAGTGGATCGGGTGGATCCATGCAGTAAACCAATGGGCAAAGTCCTGATGAAGAATGAGGCTGACTCCCGGCATGAGAGCCGGGAAAAACTTCTGCACAACCCCGGTGGCTGCTGCCCATGATTTCATGGCATCAATGAGGAGGAACTCTATCGGCGCTCCACACCAACCCACTTTTGCCAGATCCCCAGGACATGGCTTAACATATTGTCGCCACGGAGAGACTCTCCGCTCGAATTCGTCAAGAAAAGAATCCCCAGGGCTGTACTTACCTTCAAGTACCGTTCCTTTTGCCCTGCTGTCCATATATGATCGCCATATAAACTCATCATAACTATAGATGAGTCTGTTGTCAGCGAGGCGATGGTTTCCCCCCAGCCCCATTGCCATAGCAATTGTCGTACTGCCTAACCAACACCCAAGGTCCACAATCGAACCCTTGCCGCCATATATACATTTGGCATACCAATATAAGTACGCTCTCTCACTCATCGTCGTCATGCCGTCAAGCTGGCGAAGCGTGGAAGATATAATCATGGTCTGAGAGGCCGCGTGGAGATTAGCTCCATTCTTCCCCAGGCCAAGGAGGTCAAGTAGCCGATGTCCGCAAGCAACAAGTACCGTTGCAGCAATTCTGACCAACGACTTGCACTTCCTCCGAATGAGAGCTATCACTTCATGACTCATACAGTAATCACCTATATTCCTCCAAACTACCGTTTCATAATAGAAGCATTTTCATTGAGAATCGTCACGTTTTGGCTACGGCTGTGATGCGCGCAACAGCAGTCTCAAATGCCTGAACAGCCGACGCAGGGCAATGAATTTCCTCTACATGCAGTCGAGATCTCATCCCCATCTCCTGGCAACGTTCAGTGGACGCCATGAGTACGCGCACCGCCTCGACAGCTCCCTCAATCGTATCCGCCACCTTACCCAGCTCATGATCTCTGACTTTATGGTCGGGATCAATCTGCATACTGACAACGGGCGTTCCTGCCGCCCAAGCCTCCAAGAACACGCTGGGGAATCCTTCTCCATCTGACGTCGAGAGCAATACCCCTGCGCTACCAATAGCTTGTACGGTCTGCTCTGGGGCAACATGCCCTCGATAGTCCACGTTGGGAAGCGATCGCAAGTCCTTCATAATCTGATCAATTTTCTGTGGCTCCCAGTGACTCTGACGGGGGGCCCCACAAACGATGAAAGGAACGGTAGGGAGCCGACGTGCGATTTCAATCAGTAGGTCTGGACGCTTTGGTGGCCTGATGACTGCCGCCCAAACAACAGTCCTATTACGTTCTCGATGAGGAATCACCCTTTCAGGTAACGGCACGATACCAGGCAGAAGATAAGTTCTTTGCTGCAAATGCAACGGCAGATACCCTCGTTGACCATAGTGCTGAATAAAGATCAGATCGGAACGCTCAAGCCCCCATAGATAGAGAAGCCAGAGGCTCTTTCTCCCAATCTGAGCCTTACGAACTTGGACATCCAGATCATGCATGGTGGAAAACGCCGTCCGGACACCCAGGTAACGAGCGATTTCAGCAGCTGGTCCCCATAGATGGTCAGCACACTGCCAGAAACACCACTCCGGCTGCTCTCCTTTCAAGAGGCTATACCAGTCCAACAGAAAATGCTGCCGATGAGCTAGCCCTAGAAATCGCACCCCATCGATGACCTTAACTTCTTTTGCTTGTAAGGCAAACCGAACGCCTACCGTAACCGACCACCCTGCCTGAGCCAACGCCCTCATGAGGTACCAACCGTACCGCTCCGCACCTCCATTCGCAGACGGATCGCCTATTGCGTACTTGTACACCACGTCGTTTACATACACAATTTTCACTTCAAGACCTCAGACCATATTAACGGTTTGATCTTCATCCGTCAGTTCTGTCTTATCCCGGATTCCGCAGTAACCGATACAGACTAAAGCCAACTTCCCAAAGTACCCTGGCGATCAATATCTTACCGTGTCATTTCTGTGGATCGACCGGAATTTGTGAGCGCACGAAGGATTTTAACTGCGGAATTCTTGTTTATTAGCTGCTGCATCAAGAATTTCAACCAGCTTCCCGATTTGCTGATTGGACGAGTAGGCCTCGCAGGCCACTTTACTCGGCACCAGCGTTTCGAGTGTCTTACTAGACCAAGCCGTAAGGACTTTTTCAAACCCAGCCGTGACCTCCTCAGGAGCATCCGCATCTGCTATCACACAGTTCCCAACCTCTTTCAGAATGCGACGTGTTTCATCATGAGGCACGACTCCAATAATCGGACGGCCAGCTTGCAGATAGCCGAATAGTTTTGCGCCAGCCACAAGTTGATGTCCACTTCTCCCAGCGCTTCGACCCAATATTAGTAGTGCATGGGCCTCTCTCTGAAGCCGACCAACCTCACCGCTTGGGACGGGAGGAAGGACCTCCACCACATCGTTTAAACCTAACTCGGCAACGCGATTGAATAGTTCGCGTAGCCCCTCCCCAACAAACCGAAGTTGTAACTGACCGGCGCCAGTTGGATTCTTTTGCTTAAGCTTTACAAGACCTGCGAGCAGAGTATCATAGCGATAGCTATTTAGCATGCCGGTATAGAGCACAATACACCGTTCCCCATGCGCATGAGAGAACGATTCCACACCTCCCTCAAACCCGTTTGGAATGATGTGAACCTTAGCCTCATCCAGTGCCCCCGGGAACGCTTGCACGTAGGATTCTGCGACAGACTTAAATAAAAATATCGCTGCACTAGCCCGTTGAAACATTCGCGAGATGATCTGATCATCAATCCTCTTAGCCCATGCTGGACGCAGGCACTCTTCGGGATAATACCCCAGCCCCCAGGGGTCACGAAAATCCAAGACATACGGACTTCCCGTCGCAACTGATGCTTGATAGGCAACCACACCAGACGAGAGCGGTCCAATTGTTGCCCACAGCAAATCCGATCGCCCCTTGCGACAGGCAGCAATAGTCTGTCTGGTTGTAGGTCTTATCCATGGCATGGCCAGATCAGGACGGTACACACAAGTCTCCGCTGTTCTCACCAATTCACGAAGCCTTGAGCGCCAAGGCCTGTAATGTCCTGCAACAACTTGCCGTGCTTCTTCGACAGATGAATGAGCCAAACGGTTTTTAAGCCGCCCTTCTCGCCAAGCCTGAAAGGCTCTCCACGGATCTCTCCCCTTGACCCGAATAATAGGAGTCGCCGGAGGCACCTGGCTCAAGAGCTGGGGATCGTGCCGTTCGTAATGGTATGGTTGGCAGCAAATTACAGTTGCGGACCATCCTCTCTTCACTAACTCCTTCAGGAACCTCAGCGGACGGTAGACAGCTGCATTTCCCTCTGGTGGGAAATAGTACGCGATCATGATTATGGACTTGGAATTCATGAACATTACTCTGAGGGAGTGCCTACCATGCAGCACAATTATGTGGCATGAGCTCTTAACTCTCCAAAGACATATCCCATTTTTCCCCCAATTCGAGGTCCCACCTGTCGGGGATCAATTTCATATGTCCAGCCGTAGGGGTAAACGTCAACTCTCCGAAATAGATACGCCCGGCAAGATTATAGAGATCGACGCGAACAAAGCCAAAACCATCGGACAGTCGAGTAGCGAGGGAGAGCATCTCTTCCAGCTGATCAGGCCTGGACCGGTCTGGGCTGGACTTCCCCTTAGAGTATGAGAGATCCAGAGGCTTCCAATACGGATCGTAGAACGAATGACTATCCCGCGCGAAGTTAATAACCTGAATCAGCTCCGGCACACTATTAAAGCACCAAATCTTATAGTCAAGGGGCAGGCTTCCACCATGATCCCGTAAGCACTCTTCTATCAGAATCTTCGGCTGAATATGCAAATACTGGCCTTCTCGTGATACCCAGTAAAAGTTGGTATCGATCCACTTCTTGCAAGTTGCAATGATCGCATCATGGTCAGCTGGCTCCGTGACCACAAGCACCTGTCGGCTGGCATGATTCGTTTTAACTACGTATTCATTCGGCAAGTTAGTGAAAGGGATCGAGACGGGATCTTGCCCCTGCCAGAGAAGCCGTGGCAAGTACTCCTTTCCAATCCTGTTTGCCACAAATTCCCTCGCGGAAAGTTTATCAGCTAACTGCACAAAGATAGGAGGCACGGCTCGATTCCAGGCAAGCATTCTCCAATAGAGCTTTTCCGTGAAGGTCTCTGGCTTTGCAACGGTGAAAGGCCTCCCATGTACACTGAGATACCGCTGCTTCAAGATAGCTTCACCGTCGGATTGACGTGTCAACTGCTGCCTCACACCCCGCAACCAATTAAAGATCCAGTGAACCCAAGTGTCATGCAAACTCTCTCGAAAAGCAGAGGCCCTTGGTGCCTTGAAAGAGTATTCCCTCTTCAATGGCCGCTCCCAATGTTACACCCAAGCTTCATCACCCAGCGAAGCACTCTACGGCGAGAATACATCGCCGTCAAAAGTTCCCTGCAAATATTACTCACTGCAAAAGGAGGCATATCAACTCTTGAGAACTCTTCCTCTGCAAGTGGCATTCAATGCTTCACTTCGTCACCCCATCCACAGAATGAGATAGCTTCCCCATCAATCTTTTAAGGGTGTTTAGCGGATTCAATATCGCATCAAACACTTCAAAGATCACTGCCTTGATGATCCTTGCCGGGCTCAGCGAATAGCCGATTCTACACAGCGCAGCCTTTTGATATCCCCAAAAGCCTTTCTCTTTATTTCGAAACACGCTGGCACCAAGAAATGCGTAATACTCATCTCTCCTCTTCTTAAACATAGATGCAAATTCTTTCTCGCTCAGATATTCCCGCCCATATTTCGTCACATGCTCCAATCTTCCGAATGAGGTGAACCCATACCGACTACCACGGCTGCTCTCCGTTTGAGGGTGCGAGCGTTCAAACGTCAACATCTGATGCACGAAACCGAAATCCCGCTCACGGAGAATATCGAGACATGCCTCCATATCACAGTGAGGATTGGCCACATTGTAGAAGTGTGGACGTCTCCTTACTTCATCAGCATGAATGAGCATCGCCGATGGTGACCCAAACACAGACGGTAAACCAAGGAGAGTCGTACGGCAGATTTCACGACCTGGAATCACACGACTTGTATAGGGCAAGACCTGCACTACACTACGTATATTTGTCAGCCGGTAGGAGCTGACGATTCCAATCGTGGGATGCGCTTCCGCCAACTCCACCATCTTCACAAGACACTCCGGGAACATCCAGTCGTCCGCGTGAATCATCTTGCAATACTTACAGTCCGGCGAGATCTGCCGAAAAGCAATATTGCCATTTTCATCACAGCCGACGAATTCCGAGTTGTTATGAATTCGAATCCGTTTGTCCTTTTGAGCATAGGCCTTGGCGATTTCAAGCGTTCGATCGGTACTACAATTGTTGACGATGCAATATTCCCAGCTCTGATAGGTTTGTGCCAGCACGCTTTCAATGCACTCGGCCAAATATTCTTCGCCGTTGTAGACCGGCGTCACCACGCTCACGAAGGGCTGCGCTTCAGGACTCATGTCATTACCACTAGCATGATGATTGAGATATTCACCTGGCGTGTCCTAATCAAAGGTAAAGTCACCGAGGCAATACCAATCATTCTTTCCGAAGCCCAGCTCAAACGGAACATTCCCTCCTCAGGGGACGTGGCAATACCCCGCGAGATCAGAATCATTCGCAAGCATCAGTACTTATCGGGTTAGTCTGAATATTCGCTGAACCTAGTACGGTATTCCACTCTAGGAGAGGCCTCACCACACCTCGAAGCTTTCCGGCAAAGTCACCGCGGGCTGAGTCTCCCTCGCAGGTATCGATGACTGAGAAGGCCACCACTTGGCGTTCATAAAATTGCATCACCAGTGGATCTAAAGTTTCCAGGGCCACACTCAGAAACATAGTTCCCTCGGCAAGAAAGTTACCAGGAATCCAGGCCGTGCTTCGGTAGCGGCCAGGTGGTCTAACACGCCCTCGCCACACCGGATCATACTCAGGCGTGTCCAGTAGACACACCCCTTCCTCATTCCACAACATGATGGAAGGCATCAGCTTGTAGCCCGGTTTGAGCACGTCATATTCCATCTCAAGACCAATCGAATTTCTGATATCAAATTTCTCCGTACACTGACCATCCTTGGTGCGAACTCGTACTGCCCGTAGCATGGCGGCCTCACCTCTAGGGGCTTTCAGTGGATCCAGCCATTCACGTGAAGACATAGTGCCGAGTTCCGAATGCAGATAGGCGTTGACCACCTCATGAGCGCTTCCATCTCGACACAATTTCCCTTCTTCCAACAAGATTCCACGTGCGCATAACCTTGTTACCGCAGGCATGTTATGACTCACAAAAAAGATCGTACGCCCTTCTTTTGCCACCCCCTCCATCTTACCCAAACACTTCTTCTGAAAGGCCGCATCACCAACCGCCAATACCTCATCCACGATCAGAATCTCTGATTCCAAATGGGCCGCCACGGCAAACCCTAACCGCATGGCCATTCCGCTGGAATACCGTTTTACCGGCGTATCGATAAACTGCTCTATTTCAGCAAACGCCACGATTTCATCGAATTTTCTAGTTATCTCAACCCGCTTCATTCCAAGAATGGTTCCGTTCAAGTAGACATTCTCCCGTCCCGTCAACTCACTATGAAACCCTGTCCCAACCTCCAGGAGTGCAGACACACGACCATCAAGTTCTATCCGCCCATCGGTTGGTTCTGTGATACGCGACAGCAGCTTTAGTAATGTACTTTTTCCCGCACCATTCCGGCCGATAATACCCACTGTTTCGCCAGGTTTTACTTCGAATGATACGTCCTGCAGGGCCCAGAAAAAGTCTGCATCACCTGCCAACCCACCGGATCCCTTGAGTCCAGCACTTCCTTCATAATCGTTTCGATTCCACAAAGACTTGAGACCTGACATCAGCTGGTCACGCAGGGTACCATGATCCTTCTGCCGCGCCCCTAGTCTATATCGTTTTGAGAGCCCACGAACGCTGACAGCAATGTCACTCATTTTCATGACTTCAAAGGGTTGTGTATTGGCTGAGCAGACGACATCTGAAAGAGACTACATCTGAGCAACGACCAGAGCCTGGCGCTGGCCTCTGGGCTTCTCGTTCAAATAATATCAGCAAACTGCCTCTCCATCTTCCTGAAATATACTAAACCTGAAATCACCACAAGCAGGAGCACGATGACACTCTCCGCCATCACAACCGGATCCGGAGCGGTTCGCCCCAGCAAGGCCCACCGAAACCCCTCAATAACTCCCGCCATGGGATTGAGACCATAGAGCCATCTCCAATGCTCTGGAACGAGACTAACGGGGTACACAATTGGTGACAGATACATCCATATCTGAATAACGAAGGGAATCGCATGACCAACATCTCGATACTTAACGTTCATAGCAGAAGTAAACAGGCTTAGACCTAATGCAGTAAGCATCGCAAGAAGGATGAAGGCTGGCAGTGTAACCACTTTCCAACTGAGCGGGATGCCGGCATAGAGGAGCAACCCAAACAACAGCACCATGGACAATGCAAAATCAATGAGTGGTGAGACAACCATGGAAAGGGGAAGCCATAAGCGTGGAAAGTAAATTTTACTGACTATCTTCGCATTAGCCACGACGCTCTCACCCGCACGAGTCACCGCTTGAGCAAAATAGGTCCACGGAAGCAAGGCCGTGAGCGAAAAAACAGGGTACCAAACTCCATCAGAAGGCACCTTGGCCAACATGCCAAATATCGCCGTAAAAATCAGCATAGTGATCAATGGCTGCAGAATGACCCAGGCTACACCAATCGCCGTTTGCTTATAGCGGACCGTGACATCTCTCCAAATGAGAATATACCCCAACTCACGGTACTCCCAGAGAGCAGACCAGTCGATATCCAAGAGTCCACCTCGCTTTTGGATGATCAACTTCCGCCTAGGAAGACTTCCGCCTGCCTCCGCTTGTGCATTGCTTTCCATACTCATCCTGCTTGCTACTTCCATTCAGCACTCAGAAAGAACCCAACCATATGGCGAGAGAATTGGTATTGAATAGACGTAGCGTCACTCTTGACATTGTTAAAGAGGTACGAGACTTCTGCTGTAATATCTCTGGTCAGCTTGTAGGCAAGACGTGTCGTTCCGGTAAAGTTCTGAAACGTCGTGTTATTGGTATCTGGGAAGAATTGGCTATAACCAAACGCAGCGTCTCCATCAAGCGTGAGCCGTTCATAGATGCGGTGGCTGATGCCGACCTGAGCAACATTGCTGAGAATCGCCCCGCCCACGAGGAATACTGACGGTCTAGCTTCCCGAAAAAGAGTCGCCCGAATTACCGTATCTCGCTCGGTCTGGGTGCTGACGGCCAGGCTGCCGGTTGGAAAGGCCCCACCGGCTGGTTCAATAAAGGTGACTCCGACTTCAGCCTTGAACTCCCACTCCTGGAATTTTTTTTCGTAGTTCCCTGCCAAGGTAATCAGATTGGTAGCAAAAGACCTCCCGCCATCGGATCGCGACTGCAATATGAAGCTCTGTCGATATAGCGCTGCGATGCTGTCATTTCTTGAAAGCTGATATCGAGGCCCTCCGAACCAGGTGTTACTTGTGGTATTGAAGAACCTGACACCACCCGCATCCCCTCCCAAAATGCTGCCAAACTTTCGAACTCCAAACGTATAGCCTCCCTCCAACGCGAGATCCCTCGATATCGGGTATGAACCAGTCACAGCAGTAGTATTGATGAATGTATTCGCTCGAAACGCTTGGAGACCCGTAAAAAAGGTATTGTCCTGGGCAATTGCCTGCCTCACGCCGGTCACAAAACCAGGAGATTGCGGGGTGTATCTAAAGTTTTCCGTGACGCGCAACCTGGCCCCCCTGACATACTGATCGACCCATCGATCCAATCCGATAGTGCCGTTGACTTTTGCATTAAAAAAATTCAGACCGGTATTTTCCACATACGCATTGAAGTCTCCTCCAAGCTTCAGCTTAGCATCAATATCCCGAGTCTCGTGCAACAATTCCACCGCTCCGCCAACGGCAGTCACATAGTCGTCCAGACGCGTGCCTGCAGGCAGAAAATCTTTCGGGCGGGACCATATATTGGTGTCATAATAACCCGACACGTGCGCGGACGGAATGACCGTTGTTTGGGCATGTCCAGTATTTACTTGGAACGTTCCAACGACAAGCATTGCAATGACTGTGAACCTGAACAGCCAGTTACGTTCCACATAGTTACGACAGAAAAATAGATTCACCAGATTTCCTTTCAGAATTGGTCGTGAACTTACCAGGAACTAGGCGGTATATCTGTCGATATTGCCCACTAGATAGATCACGGGGGTATGGGAGTGGCTCACACTCCAAACATCACCCAGCAATGATCATGGCACAACCAGAGTATCACCTGACGCCAACACGATGTTCCCCGGCTCGCCACGACCACTCACGAGATCGTCGTAACGAAGTGGG
>WBZQ01001051.1_pt1 | contig 19859 bp, 25 predicted proteins | sample 5204251 | NCBI WGS metagenome assembly WBZQ01 (sample SAMN12412402, study PRJNA552823) | activated sludge metagenome | isolation source: activated sludge from nitrification reactor of wastewater treatment plant... | place: USA: Virginia | collected 2017-09
GACCAGGCCACGCCCGCTCCGATCAATCCACCTAGCACCCACCCGCCGATCACATCCGTCAAATAATGCGCCCCGATGTACACCCGCGAGATCCCGATGGCAGCCACGAGTGGCCAGCCAATCCAGCCCGACTTGGGATAGAGAACCTGGAAAAACGCCGCCGCCGATGCCGTATTGGCGGCATGGTTGGAAGGAAAGGAAAAGGCGCCGCCGCAACCGAGCAACTGGTGCACATCAGCAAGTGTCACGCAGGGGCGCGGTCGCTGAACCAGGCCCTTCAATTGAGTCCCCAGCGCATCCGTCGCGCCGACCACTGCGGCCAGCATCGCCCCGCCGATCACACACTCACGCCAATTGACCCAGGCCCAATAGGCTGCGGCCAGCAAGATGGGATAGAGCAAATTACCCGGCTTGGCTAATTCAATACCGACCCAATCGAGCAGGCTCGACTGCCCGGCCACGCCGTTGATGCCACGAAACAGAAGCTCGTCCACACCCATGGCGCGACGATAAAGGGTCAGGAGGAATCAGTCAAATGATTCGTGGTTCAGAAGGAGACGGTGTCGTTGCGTCGAGAGACCCGCGCTGGGTGGCTCCCCATACGGCGAGCCTCAGGCATTCACTCCCACACAATATTCGTGACACCGGGAATTAACGGGACGACCTCGGCCAGATGGACCCTCAATCGTTCGAGCTCAGGGGCAGGGTCAACACGCTTGAAGAGGCGCTGCATCGCCGACAATTCCGCGACGGGATAGACCATCCATTCATCTGTGCTGCCATCCGTGTTGCTGCACGCCAGCCACAGCAGAAACGGCTTACGCGAGACCATCACCACCCACCCGAAGTCTTCAGGGATGACCCCCTCCACCGGCACCCCGCGCTCCTGAAGACGCTCGGCCAGCCAGGTGGCCCATGCTTTGCCATAACATCCGGGATTGGTGTGCTCATCCTCACCCGGGATGGGCTTGAAGAAGTCGGAGGTGAAGGTGACTTGGGGGCCGGTGTTCATGGTGTCCTGCGTTCAGCGATCGGAACGAACATGATTCGTTGAATCGTCTTGGGTCATGCAATGAGGAACGCTTCTTCTTACAGGTCCCATGCTCACCGCGGCCACAAAACAATGACCAGGACCCACGACAGCAGCAATGCACCGGCCGCACCGATGGCCATCACCGACGCAGTCGATCTCCATATCGGCCTGATGCTGGCAATGCCCAAGCATGCCGATGCCAGCAGCGTAGTGGGCAAACCTCCGAACAATGCGACCGCAAATTCACCGCCGCCGGGAGATACAGTTTTATGACCAAACACCACCAAGTACATCCCCCAGTGCAGTACCAAGGCGATCAGCAGCAAGAGGCTTCCAAGGACGGTCAACAGCCAAGCGGCGAACGTTTGAGGGAAACGGGGCATCGTGGGTGGCAACAGCGATATTCCCTGCTTCGGACCAATGGAACAAAGGGGGCCTGACCTTCCTTCCGATCATCGTCGATGACGCGCTACATAAGCTCGGAAAGACCGGCTGCTCGACAAGACGCAAGTCATGCCCTACGCCATTGATCTACTTCAGACAAGCATGGCTGTAAAGTTGTATCGAAAAACAGATCGTTGGTCCTTAAAGAAGAAATCTCAGCGCATAGCGAGTCGCACGGTCGTTCGGAACGTGCTGGCCGCGCTGAAGGCCCAGCATCGGCGGCGAGTCGTCGTCCTCAACAACAATCAGGTAGAGGCTGTAATCGTCCCGGTGGATGACTATGAAAAGATGGCGGAGGCGCTCGATCTCTTGGAGCACATGGAAATACATCGCCTGGTGACACAGCGGTCACACAAGAAAGGGGAAAAAATCGTCACATTGGAGTGATTGCTGAAGGAGCAACGACGCGCGATAGAGCGTCGTCCTGACGGTATCGGCCGCCCAGGACTTCCGACAGCTTGACGGATCGCTAAAAGCACCGGTTGCGAAGCAGCTCAGAAAACTCGAAACGTCCCCTCGGCTCGGCGAGCATCTTGGCCATCGGGCAGACCTCGGTCTCACCGACTACTACAAAGACATCGATCCGCATCGTGTACCGGATCATCGACCAAGAAATTCTGGTCGAAGTCGTCGCTGTTGGAAAACGGGAAGATCTCGCGGTCTATCAGGAAGCACTCAAACGGTTCACACCGCGGAAGCGATAAGAACTGATCCTCCGCGCCTTCATGAGCCCATCACGGTTTCTCCCTCATCCCCTACTGCGAACGCTTTCTGCGAGATCGGCTTAAACGCAGGAGATCCTCATTCCCTCCAGGTCAGTCCCAGAGTGCCGGATTGGAGGAGGCGCAAGGTAAAGCCCCCCATCTCCCATTGACGACCCCATACGTTTTGACGAACCACAGTGCGCTGAAGTCGATGACATGATGACGGCTCTTTTAGCCGGACTGTTTCTTGCGCATGATCGAAACTACAACGTGGGGCGACACTTCACGAAAAACTGTCTGAGTTAATACTTCATACGCCCAGGTATAATTAGGCAGACCAATTCCCGGCTCAGCAAGACACACACCGATACATCCATGACGTGGCCCAAGAGTCCCTGCTGGGACCTCGACAATGCCGGTGAATGCGTGTGGATCACAAATCGCTCCAGTATCCTTGGGTGTGAATCCATTCAGAATGGGGAATGCATGGGACTTCTGGTTGGAAAGAACCTTATTCTTTACGATTTTATGGTGAAGGGTGCCATCACGATGATAGCTGTTCTGTGAATCCACTTGTCTAATCCTCGTCGGTTTCAGAACAAAATACTCTCCTTGTTGATTGCGCCGGACCCATAAGATAAGGAATAGATCTGTTCCCTCACGAACCGCCACTGCGTATTTGCTCTCCCCAGGAACTGTTTTAAAATTCATCACACCAATCTTCGAAGTTGCAGCACGCTGTTTCTGTGTCTCCTCGTAATAGCACCGCCAGGTGACCAGCTCGTCCGTGGTCATCAAGGAAGCGTCAATAGCTTGATACTTTAGCCATTCCTCAAACGTTTGCAGATCATCTTCACTGATAAACTCATTCATTTCACAAATTTCCCAAAGTGTCTCTTAGCGCCTTCGAAAGCCTTGCCGGAGGCTAGGCGGAGCTCATGTCAACTCTGTCCATGTCGTATGAGGGGCCGCCGTCCTTCTTCGACATTGCCGGATTTACCACAAATCAGCGACAGCAGGACACGCAGTCTGAGCAACGTTGGGCCTCCAAGGCCCACGCCCATACCCATGTGACAGGCTTGCGATCCACTAATGAATCTCCGCTACAACCATCCCCACCTCTTGGAGCGGGACCTGTGCGACGACGGTTCCCATCGGATCGATCACAGACGTGGGGCCATAGGAGATCCGACCGTCTCGCTCCCCTGTCACGTCAGACGATACGATCCACACACCATGGGCTTTGGCATGACGCGATCTGATGTCGTGATGACGAAACTTCCATTCTTCCGCTAAGGCATGCGGCAGCATGTTGTTGCATGGACAGACGAGCACGGTTATGCCCAAGGCGGCAGCATACCGAATCGACTCGGCAACGCTGAGGTCGGAACAGATATTGATACCAACGTTCGCTCCTTGCACATCGAATATCGGCGAACCGTTTCCGCGGCCAAATATCCGCGTCTCTTCCGAAAGAAGATGTGTCTTTCTGTAATGGGCGATCGCCTTCTCGCCTTGTATCGCCAGTGCCGAGTTGTAGGCAACGCCTTCTGCTTGTTCAATCAAACCGAAGACGACTGCCGGTTGGACAGAACTCAACGATTTAAGAACCTCCTCAACAATCGCCGACCCGAGTTCCACGGCCATGCTGGAGATGTGATCCGAACGAAGGTCGTAGCCCTGCAGAAAACACTCGGGGAAACAGACAAGATCCGCACCGCAACGTTCCGCCTCACACGCGTAATCGCTCATCAGTGCCAGGGCACGAGCCACGTCGCCACGAACTTCCGGCAACTGACAGGTGGCGATTCTCATGGTTGTGTATAACGTTTGCCAGGAGCGAGTGGCTTAGGCAGAGATCGATGGAACGGTCATACCCCACCTGCTTGCGCGCCCATCCGGTCGTCTCCCAACACAAAGCTAACCGGCTGCCAATGGAGTCGAGTGGAATTGTCGTCCGGTGGAGCGCCTTCTTAGGCCATTCATTCTGCATCTAGATTCTTCAAAATCTTTTTTGCTAAGGGCTCTTTGATTTCGTTGTGGCGAGGAACCGCTTCAACAACGCCGTGCTTCGGATTAACCCACAGCGCGTGAGAGGAACCCTCTCTTTTGAGATAACAGCCCGCTATCCGCAGCTTTCGTTCCAAGTCCCTTCGTTTCATGCAAGGATGACCTTTTCCTGGATTGCATCGTCAGGCAATCCGCGAAGAATATCATCTCGTCGATCTTGCAGAATCAGTTCAATCGCTTGGCGCAAATTGTCCTTCGCTGCAGCAATTGTGTCCCCTTGCCCATTTGCGCCGGGCACCTCAGGACAAATGGCCCAATACCCACCCTCTGGAGCAGGTTCAATAATTGCCATGAATTCTGCTTTCATGTTTTTCCTCCAATTTGTTCGTGAACCATACGCCAGGACCGTTATTGTTTCAATGAGTTCCGAGCACGGCAGGCCACGACTACCATTACGGACCGGCAAGCACGATGCGTTGCAAGCATTCTCAGACAAGCCAGCCCGAAACACCTAACTCCAAGGCCGAGAATCTTAACCGCCTAACTATGTTTCGGCCGATCGGCATAAGAACCGGATCTGCCAGTCCTTGTCCGTACACAAAGCACTAGTCCTCTGCCCCTATTCCTCTCGACCCAACGTGGCCGCGATGCGGTAGCTCGACCGGTAGCCAGCGGCTCCTTTATCTTGTTATCGTTTTCATCATGACTACGCAGGGGATCTCTAATCCCGCTTGCAGTCGGTGTGTTGCTTCGCGCTGCGGGACATAGCCCGCGTCGGTGTAAAATGGGACCGCATTCAAGGACGCATCAAGGTGGAGAACGGGTACGCCGTTCGCTTTGGCTCGTTCTTCCAACTTGCGCAAGAGTTGTTTCCCGACACCGTGCCTGGCTGCGCTTGGATGGACATAGACCGCTTCAACTTCTCCACTTGTCCGATGCAGTTGCGCAAATCCCACGATCCTGTCTTGGTCTTCGGCGACGAAGAATTCGCTGGAGATGATCACTCCTTGATAGCTCTCTGGGTGGAGCGATCCCGCCCAGGCTGCGATCTCTTCGGGGGTGTAGTGAGATTTGCATAGTTCACAAATGGCTTGGGTATGCGCCCGCCAGATGCCTTCGCCATCTTCTGATCGTGCTTTCCGAATTCTTACCATTACCGAACTTCCCTCACAAACGGGCTACTGGACGCTAGCGGTGAGCCGCGCCCGGAAATGGGAGCGGAGCGAATGCTGTAGAACATCGGCTCCACTGCCTTGTTGGGGGTGGAGTGTTGCTCATGGGTGCTGAGGCTTGCGCGCCACTGCCACCATGTGCGGACTGTGGACCGGTTCGTGCTCGACTAGACGTGCAACCTGCATGAGAGTCTCGCGCTTGGATACTTCTCGCCAGCACTGCTCGAACTCCGGAACCAGCCACGCAGGACCTTGGATACCCAGCGTGACCGTATGCTGCAAACCAGCGGCCGTCAGTTCCTGGGCAAGGTCCTTGGGATGGTGGAAAAATGCCGTCGTGAGTATGTCCCACTGTGGTGGGTGCCGGTGCTGCCCTGTTGCGATTTCTTCGCGAACCATTCCGAGATAGTCTGAATCCCAGACCCAACCACGTACCAGCCCCACTATTGTGGACGCGTAAACGCTAATAGCAACCGCCACAAGAACGCCCTCCGGCCTCAGAATGCGGCGGGCTTCCCGCAGTGCTAAGAGCCGATCGTCCCGTGATGTCAGATGATAGAGTGGGCCGTGCAGGAGAACAGCATCGACGCTGGTGTCCGCCAAGGGTACACACCTGGCATCTCCGACACAGCATGATGTCAGCGGGTAAGCAGGTTGTTCTAAGGAAGCCGTCTTCGCCTGCTCGACATGCAACGGCACGGGGTCAACGAGATGAACTGCATACCTGGAGCCGGCAAGCCAGCACGCATAGGTGCCGGGACCACCGCCGATGTCCGCCACAACCGCAGGAGCTGGCGGGAGATATTGTGAGAGGATCTCTTGCATCCGGGCGAACTCCAGCAGCCCCAGGCCCTGGAACAACCGGCCCGCCTCCTTACCCTCATTGTAGAAGGCCGTAATCTCCGGCGGCATCTTCATAGCATGTTCCGTCCTTCTCTATACACCCAACGGCCTCGCGTGCCGCCAATTGCACGCGCTTGTTAGGCGACTTGCCGATTCGTGACGATGGAGATTGCGGCGAGGTCGGTGGCTCGCGACCTCCGCAGCTCAAATCGCTCGTGCAACTCTGATACCTGCGCGGCCAATGCGCCCCCAAGCGTCACGACGGCCCGATCGATTTCAACGGCATCGAACCCTACGTATGATTGCTTCAGCACATCGAGAAATTCTGGTCGTACTCGTAGCGCCAGTTTGAGCTCTTGCGGAGCCGATAGCTCAAGGCCTTGAATCCACATCTCCAGACGGGTCATGTGGGCACGCAGTTCTTCGAGCAATGTCTGAGCATAGTAGAGCTCGCCCCGCCGTACCCGCCTGATTACCTCGTGCGCACCCGCAAGTGCCTTGCTAAGTACTCTGCTGACCTCAGCACCCTGCGGTCGCGAGTGGCTCAATGATTGCGATTCCGTGAGCACACGTTGCACGAGTCCGACTCGATCGAGAAATACCTTTGCCGGAAGTTTGAACCATGCCGACGGCGCGAAGATCTCTGGCGTCCAGTAGAAGACGTCGATCTTCAGGAACGGCCGAAAGTGCGACACGCAGTGCTGCGTGCCCTCAAGCCACTCGTTGAACAGGAGGTCACCCCACTGTGCCGGCCAGTCGAGACGCCCGGCCACGAGTCTGACCTGTTCATCAACAGTCGCGATGACGCGAAGATCGATGTCGGAATAGGCGTCCGCCGACTCGGCCGCAAGGGAACCGGCCAGAACAATTCCGATCACATCCGGTCGCTTCGAGAAGAACGAGACGGTTCGGCCCAGCAGTGTCTCGCGGGCTTGCACAAGTTCGGAGTGTGTGATCATCGCGGTCGCCTAACTATGTCTAAGCCGATCCGCATAAGGACCGGATCTGCCAGTTCCTCTTCGTGTAATACACCGCTGCCGTTCGCGAACCATACGCCGTGACCGTGATCGTTTCAATGAGTTCCGAGCGCGGCTTGGTTACGAATGTAATGCGAACAGTCTAAAGCATAACGGGTCGGTTCTTGACCTAAGACTTCCCGGCCAAACAATTGAGCGGCGAGTGGGATCAGTTCATAAGTGCACATCTCCTCGCTCGTACCTGGCTGGAAGAAGCACGCGCTCAGGGAATGACCGCGATATCGCCTGATTTCTTCTGCACGCCGGGAGTGCTGTTCAGAGGCGCAGATGCGTTTTGAGACTTGTAGTGGTCCACAGTTTGATACCTGGTATTTTTTCGAACGCGCGATCATTCGACCAAATTCAGTCATGTTCTTCCGCGAGCGCTAGTGCGACAAAGGGAACATCGTCCGGATCAATGGCACCCATCAATGCATGAGCGGCAGGAAGATACGGCGCAATTCGTACAAAGGGAACGACGACCACGGACGTGAGCAGAAGCGTCGGCAGCAAATCGATTTCATCCACTTTGAGGCGAGCCGCACGGGCAATCTTGGCACGATGCCGGGCAAGCTCGTCAAGAGCAAAGGCCGGCAAGAGAAATTCCAGATCGGATAGGAGAAGAATGCGTCTCGTAATGGAGTCTTTGATAAGGGCGGCGACAAGGATATTCGTATCAAGAACCAGCCTCATGCGCTTGAGGCCTTGGCATAGCGGCGACGCAACCCGACCTTGACGGATCGGGCGAGGTCTTTCGCCGCCGTCTCAGTCAACGCACTGCGAGAAACGAGCCGATCCGCGAGCGCAACCTGGCGGGCATACTGCCATAGCGCCTGCTCAGCTACACGGGCCCACGGGATCTCCCTATGACGCTTGAGAATCAGATCCAGTTCGACAGGGACGTCGATCACGACCTTGGACCGTGCTCCGCCGATAGGTTTACGCTTCATTCACAATCCTCCTCTGGCCAAAGACCAATATCGTGCAATTTTAGCATAGTTCTGTGCGCGTGGACTGATCCATCAGTCCCTTTCAGGCGGCCTAGCCACCAGACTGAGCATCGAACGAATCGCAGCGAGCAATGCGAGGTCAACCACCGACCTCATCCGTTTTCAAATTGTTTCTTCTGCAGCAATTGTGTCCCCTGCTCATTTGCGCCGGGAACCTCGCTAGCACAGCTGGCAAGCAGTCGCCTGGAGAGAAATGTTAGTCGTCACAGGCCGCGTCATGTGTGCTTCGGCTAACCCTAAACACATGGCCATCTGGGTGGCGGATATGCATTTCGCGAACTCCCCACGGCATGTCGGTTGGCGGCCACGTGATTTCGATCCCCCGTTCAACACATCTTCGATGTATGGCATCAACATCATCAACCCACACGGACATCCAGACAGCCGTTTCTGCGGCTTCGTTTGAATCAGGACCGAAAGTTGCCCGATAGCCGCTTTGCCCTCGTCCACCCTGACCGCCTTGGCACAGAAAAACCTCGCATTCCCCGGAACAGACTCCACCGAACGTCGGTGGAGAGCCCCAATCCCAGCCACGCTTCCAACCAAGCTTTTCGAACCATTGGAAACTCTGCTCAAGATCGGAAACATTCAGAATTGGAGTTAACGCTTTCGCAACCATTTCATCGCTCCTTTTTCCGACTACTATCCTCAGATCAGCGGTCGCGTGACGATACCTCCCTGTGGACGGCCGTCGCCGCGCGTTGCCTTCTGCTGTCCAATACCTATGTTTCGGCGAATGCGCATAAGGGCCGGTTTCGACAATTTCAGTCCGCATAACAGGTCAGGATTGTTCGCAAACAATACGCCATGACCGCGCTTACTTCTATGAGTTGCGCTCATCGAGGCATGGCGCGGGGCCTGAGCTGCCAGCAAAAGTGAATGCCGCAGACAATGGCTCCTTGCAGTTTATGGGCTGCTATTCCTCGACAGAGCTGCTCAGGCTGATTCGCGCTCAAGTTGCGACATTCTCCTCATGACTCAATCACTCCGATACTCCTGCTTGATGGCCTCCAAGAAAGTCCGCATCTGACGCGGCGACCTCAAGTGGTGCACCCGTTTCGCTGAAGCCGCTTCGCCTACAAGCTGCCGGTACCTGGGCGTCATATAGCGATGGCAGAGAGGGATCACGCGGTAGCCGGCAAGTGTGCCGCGCCACATAGGACTGTTTGCCGGCCACCCCTCCGGATTCACTACCATGCCTTTAATGAACCGTTTAGTCACCCACAGATAGTGGATAATAAGCGGGAGATCGACGTAGACCAACGTATCGGCGGCCGCGAACCGCGCCCAGGCAGACGCCACACAGCCAAACCCATCGATGATCCACCGCTCGTTTCGCAGCAGCCCGGCATGGATCTCAAGGTATTCATCGTGAGGGATCTCCTCGCCGCCTGGCTTGTATTTGATGGAATCGATCGGATGCAGAGGCAGACCGGTCAGTCCAGCCAATTGTTTCGCCAGCGTGGACTTGCCACCACCGGCATTGCCGAACACCGCAAGCCGTTTCATCCGTCACCGATCGTGATCAGCTCTGTCTCGCCAAAGACATGGTGCCAGAAATCATGTGATTGCTCCCCTGGGATTCGCCGGCGCGCCGTAATGCACCAACACGTGCCATAATTGCTTCAAATGCTGGAGGACATCCTGGTGAGGTCCGCAATCCCGCCAATCGCCTGGGCGAGTGTATAGCGACACCTGAGCGGCTCCGATGACTGCGGCGTCAACAGCACCGTCGCCTGCGATCCTTCGCGCGAGCTTCGGTATGGCTGGTCCACGAAATTCCTCGGGCACGTCTGGCGCCGCTAGGCGAAACCCGACATGCCACTCGAGCGGAACGGCATATTTTTGGCAGAGCTCCTCAAGGCAGTGACCGGTTTCTGTTCCGATAAACGCTGGGTCGACCACGAGCCTCTCGACATCACGCGCGATGTCGACCGGGCCGTGCACCTGCGCTTCGATGCCGGTGTCGAGCACTCGCCCCGCTAAGCCGCTCGACGGATCCGCTCGTGGCAGAGGAAGTTCCTTCGACAGGCGCTCAAGGAGGTCGGACACCGTGAGGTTCTTCACACCCAGTGTCGGTGCGACAAAGGGCGGCCAGGGGACCTTGACGCCTTCACCTCTCGCCACTTCGGCCAGCAGAGGAGCCAGTACGCATTCCATCCTGTCGAGAGTACCCAAACGTTCGGACGCGTCGGGCTGCTCGCTGCCCGAGAACGTAAACGACGTCCGTCGGGCGACATCCGCTCGTAGCACGAAATAACACGAGCCAAAGCGGGGCCATGGGCCGTCCGGATACCGAATCAACTCCAAGGCACCATATTTCGGTCGATCACCAATCGACGAACCCGAACCGTGATACGCCCCACCAAAAAGTGTCCTTTCCCACTCGTCGCGTGCCCCTCCCGGAAATGCCGTGAGGCCGCCGCTCGACAGACCGGTTTCGAATTGACTGCGATACTGCCCCTCCTCGCATAACGCCTCGCAAACCGGGACCGGCCTCACGCCAAGCCGATCGGGATGAAAGTGCAGGACCACTCTCGCATGATGACGCAAACTCTCTGTCGCGGCATCGAACATGGCCTGACTGCAGCCGGAGCTTCGAAGTAGGCTCGTCACTCGTACGCGCGCGTCCGCCTGCCGGTCGAGGATCGTCTCCTCTACACATCGCCAGGCCGCACGCTGCGGGTTTGTGAGACGTGAGAGGGCAGCATCTCGAAAATCCATTTGAAAATCCATGGCGGCAGCATCGACGCGGATGAATTACTCAGACTCACCCGTGTCAACGTTGGCTTGTCCCACGTACAGCTCATTGCCGATAGACATGTGCTGCTCCGACAGGCTTGGCCCCTGCCCGTTGCGTGAGGGTGATTTCAACGCCGTCGCGACACACAGCGGCAATGTCAGGCGGCTCCCCCCATGACCAGGCCAGGTCAAACCCAAGCACATACCAGTAGAAATCTAGAGACTGTGTGAGATCGTTGACCGAGAGAATTGGAGAAACTGATTCGAGCTTCATCTACTCCATGTCCTGTCTGCGAAGCTCAAAGACACTGTTAGGCGTCACTGTGATCGGCCAAACCGCTGCTTGAACCCGTCCCGTGCTTCGCCGATGAATACCAGCAGCTCATCCTCCAGAACAGTGACCACCTTGATGTTGAGGCTCGCCGCTTCCTGGCACAACGCATCTGGAACTTGCCCTTCCGCCACAAACAGCTTTCGGGGCAATGTGCCTGAGCGGTCTTGGCCTTGCTTCAGCAGACGGCGCGACTCCAGCTTGGACGGACCAGTGGCGCGGGCGGAGTACATTTCCATACCGACAATGTAACAGCTCGCCGCGTCCATCAAGGCGAGGCAATCAAAGTCGCCGTCTCGTTCAGTCCCAATGGGCGCATCATTGAGCCGAAACCCTATCCAGGCATCGTTGACCGTAAACTGATGAGGGTTAAGCATGAGTTGCACTACCTCTGTCGGCGAACAGCCCCGATTCAGCGGCGGGCCGCGCAGCGGACCGTCCGCTGCACTCGGCTGCTACCCAACCTGCTTCAGTCATAGCCAATGACTCCGATCGTGAGTTCCTCTCGGTCAGAGCTGATCGAGAGGAACTCATGATATACGATCCACACGAAGGCCCAATCGACTTTGATTTCAGCCAGATCGGGAGCCTCGAGCGCAAAGGCATCGTCGCCACGCGCTTTGACGGCTGCAGCCCACCCTTCGACTGGTTGTCGCTGCTCGTTATTGGGCGGAACAGTGAACTCAGGGTCGTCGAGTGCAGCCCGGATTCGATCCGCGAGCTGCTCGGTGGTGATCGGACGAAACCACATTACGGCGAGTCGCTCGCACAGGAACGGGCCATGGCGCTGGATGGACTCTCCCCATTGACCCGGATCGCAGAACGATCGTTGCGAGATCGGGGCGCGCAGGAACTCCGCGAGAACGTGATAGCAGTCCTGCCGCTCGGTAGCAGGGCCATCGACCTTGAAGCGCGTGAGGTCGAACCACCCGAAGTCCCACACAGGTGTCATCCTCGTGTTGATCACGGAGAAGCTGAGTGCCATCCCGTCTCAAGTCCCGTGTGGCTAACTCACTATGGTTAGACGGATCTGCATAAGAGCCGGGGCCGACCATGTCAGTCCGTAGAACAGGCCGCTCCGGTTCGTGAACCATACGCCATGCTCGTGATCGTTTCAATCCGTTCCGAGTACGAACTCAGTGCGACACGTATGCGGACAGGATCACAACAGTCCTGCGATGCTGATTGCGATCTCACATGGAACTCCATCGGCTGGTCATGCAGCGAGCACGCAAGAAAGAGAAGGAACCCGGGTCCGAGGGGCGAGCCCGCCGGCCAATGGCCCGTCGCAGCAGTGAATCGGCGATTGCAGCAGAAATGCTCATAAAAAATGCGGGCTAGGCGGCGAAGACATCAACCCGCATCGTGTACCGGATCATCGACCAAGAAATTCTGGTCGAAGTCGTCGCTGTTGGAAAACGGGAAGATCTCGCGGTCTATCAGGAAGCACTCAAACGGTTCACACCGCGGAAGCGATAGGAGTACTATTCTTCACTGCGTGGAAGTTGGAGTGCCTCGTGGCGCCGTGCGCGCATTGACTGAGTCAACGCAGGCGCCGATAATGCGCCGCATTGGGGCCGTTAGGGCTGGAGCACAGTCGCCTGTCCCAGACCGCCACCAGTCAACGGTCACGGATTTCAGGGAGCGCTCAGTGCGGGCCCTCGACCACTCGCACGACTCGATCCAATTCTATGGCATTCATGTTTCTATGCCTCCGGTTCTGGGCCGGAGCCTTCGTTCGAGGATCGTATGATTAGCGGACCCGGCGCAGCCATGTTGGACAGCAAGCTCTTCGTCTCACGCCTGAACGGCGACTTCCGAGACCTGTACGAACGATGGTGGGATGGAGACGAGTGGATCTGGATCAACCATGGCAAACCCGACGGCAGTCCGGTCACCGGTACGCCCGGCGCGGCGATGCTGGACGAAAAACTGTTTGTCGTCGTGGCCGACGGCAGTCTGTGGGAGCGGCATTGGCGGAGCGACCTCGGACGCTGGGCCTGGAACAACCATGGCCGCCCCGGCAATCGTCCCATTGTGCACGGTCCCGGCGCGGAAATGTTAAACGAGAAGTTCTTCGTCGTCACGGACGACGGGCGTCTGTGGGAGCGGCATTGGCGGAACGACCTGGGGCGCTGGGCGTGGAACGACCACGGTACGCCGCCCGCCACCACCGTCGCCACAGCCCCCGGTGCGGCCATGATGGACAGCAAGCTGTTCGTCGGGACCGGCAACGGGCGTCTCTACGAACGTGCCTGGAACGGGTCTCAATGGGTCTGGGTCGATCATGGCTTGCCCGTCGGCACATCGGTGGCCACAGCGCCTGGAGCGGCGATGATGAACAGCAAACTCTTCGTCGGCACTGCGGACGGTCGACTGTTCGAACGAGTGTGGAATGGGAGTCAGTGGGTCTGGGTGGACCACGGCGCGCCGCCCGGGACGACCGTCGCCACGGCCCCCGGCGCGGCCATGATGGACAGCAAGCTGTTCGTCGGGACCGGCAATGGGCACCTGTACGAACGGGTGTGGAACGGCAGTCGGTGGGCTTGGGTCGACCACGACACCCCGCCCGGCACCACCGTCAACGCCGCCCCCGGTGCCGCCATGATGGACAGTAAACTGTTCGTATCCACGGCCAGCGGACGGCTATACGAGCGCACGTGGGCTGGGACCCGCTGGACCTGGGTGAACCACGGCACAGCCCTCCACGATCGCGCCGAGCATGTGGTGGGCCGCCCCGGATCGGATCCCAAACTCTCGATTCTGATCATGGGGGACGGCTATGACGAGGCCGACATGCAGGCCTATCGGTCGCAGGTCGTCAGCCAGGTGCTGGTGGCGTTAAGTCTGGATCAACTGCTGTTGCATCAAGGCGCGCTCCGTGTCGTTCGTGTCGACTTGGTGTCGGTGGAGTCCGGTGTTCGAGAGCGTCGCTACAACACGAGAGGCACCATCATCTCCGATGTGTTCAAATCCTCCCGGCTCGGTCTCATCCCCAACGACAGCTGGGATCGTTGTTGGTTCGATATGTCGACGTTTACGGACGCGCGCATCGAAAAACTGCGCCTGCGGTTCGCCCCCGACGCCGACCATGTCATCGTGCTCGTCAAGTCGGACACCTGGGGCGGGTGTAGTTCGGTCGGCCCCGGCACTGGTTATTTTACGGAAGGCAGCGGCATGACGACCGTCGCCCATGAGCTGGGGCACAACCTGTTTGCCCTGGGCGATGAATACGTCAGCGACAGCGCCAGAGAGACGTTCACCGGTGTGAGCAGGTACCCGAATACCTCGGAGGCGCCGTCGGATTGGACGATGCTCAAATGGTTCGACCTCGTCGCCCCCAATAGCCCGTTACCGACGAATGCAGCCCGTCCACCCGCCGGGTGGAATCGACGCACCAGCGTGGGCGCGTTTGAAGGGGCCGGGGGCTCCTATACGACCGGGCTCTTTCGGCCGGTGCTGGAATGCCGGATGAACCAAAACAATCCGCCCTGGTGTCCGGTCTGCGGGCGAAAAATTCTTTCCGATCTGGAGGTGTTCGAATGAGCCCACACCCGCAGTGGCGCGGACAGCGGCGCATCCGGGTCGCGCTCGAATTCACGGCGAAAGGAGTTCGCCTCGCCGGCATGAAGCCGCTGGAAGGGCCGGCCGTCCAACGGCCTGTCCTAGCGGGAAGTTATCTCGCTGAGGTCACGGTCGGTGGAGTGACGGCGATCGTGCATTCGTTCGACGATCCGCGATCGGTTCGGGGCATCTCGCGGCCGCAGCAGCCGGGGCACAGCATTACTCGCCTGGGCACGGCCATCGTCTATGTCGATGTGCCGATCGCCCACGAAGGCCCGCTGGGGGAGATCTCGATCAGCGTGACGGATCTCTCGAAGCTGCGCCAACGGCCTGTCGATCTGGACGAGGTCCAAGCCCTGCTCGGCCGTGCGCCCAAAGGAATCCGCGCGGCAGGACGCATTACGGGTGAGCAACTGCGGGCGCATCCCGATTGGGGAGCGTTGGGGCTCCCCGGTGTTCCGTCGGCGCCACGCCTTGGCTTCTATGAAATTTATCGTGAGCGAGGGAAAGAGTTCCGATGGCGCCTTCGTCACAGCGACGGGCGAATTGTGGCCGAGTGCGCCGAGCCGTACCCAAGCCGTGCAGCCTGTGAAGCAGACCTCCGTTGGATGAAAGAATCAGGCTCACGAGCGCCTGTCCGTTCGCTCGATATTCCCTCTCCACCGGCGACCCCGAAAAAGCGGAAGTAGCTGTCTGGTAAACATCCTGGCGCCCGGCGCACGCACACCTCTTTGCCGAACGATCGGCCCCGCCGAACGCTGATACAATTTCGTGCAGGCACTGCGGCAGGCGGTCACATCGTAGAGCGCTCCTAAGGGTGCTAGGCGAAACCCGCGGGCTATGCGGCCTGCCCCCACCGGTCAAGAGGCACAGTTCAAGATCTGCCTCCCGACGTGCGTGATCTCGATCAACGCCCAGCGATTCGAACGGTTTTGCCTCTGAACCACTCGGTAATGCGATCGAGGCATTCGTCGTCGTCACACGATAGCCCTTTAGCTCGAGAAACAATGCAGCGGTCGCAATCCTGAGCCGTTTATTTCCTTTGAGATCAAGGAGCTTCACCAGGTCAGACAGGTCTTCGGGCCGGTGCGTTGGGGGCGGTGCACACAGACCAATCACCCTGCCTCGTTGTGTTGGTGCGAAGGCGGATCGTGGTTCCCTCGCAGTTGCTCGGCAAGTACGGTGTGGACATCGTGATCGACCCGCCGAAGTAACACCTCAGCATTGCGAGGAAGATTCTCGTCGAGTTTAAATCGGATGAGCATCCTACGCGCTTAAGCGGGGATGGGAACGATCCGTTCTCTGGCCAAGTCCGCGGCATAGCCGGGCGCTACGGGAATGGGCTCAAGCCGAAGCGAGGGGTATTGATCGAGAATAGGCTCAAGCGTTTCGCCTGCAGCGAAATTGTCCAACACCACCGAACCGGTATGCGGGAGCCTCCAAAGCACACATCGCCATGCATAATTTGCGGGTCAGTCGAAATGTAGGGTTCCAGTCCATCCCCGTCCCTCCTGGTACGGCCATCACTCTGGCACTCTGCAACTGTTCACGCTCGGCAATTGAGATACTACTGGCGACCTTCGTTACCACGGCCTGAACAGACCAGCCGCAACCACCATTGGGGGCGGTGCTCACTCCACATCCACAACGTTCGCGCGCCGTGCCACCCACAAGCCGAAGGTGTCGTATGAGATCGCACACGGGCGTCTGAGCCCTCCAATCCTGCCCCCTTCAGTCGCGTCTCATGTCCCGATCCTGGACTGCCGCGGCAGACTCTCGTCAGAACGGCGAGACTGCAGTACAATCCGATCCCTCACAGCAAGGAGGGATGTCCCATGACCATACGAACCTTTGCTCCGCGTGTCGGGCTGCTGGTTGCGCTGAGTGCCGCACTGCTGCTGCCGGCCTCCACACCGTGGGCCGGGACGGGTGCCGTGCGGCCGGGAAGCGGCTACACCATCGCCGGCCATCCATTGGATGACCGCGACCCGCAGTACACGGTGAACGACTATCGCACCTACGTCATCGCCGGGTGCGTGCCGAAATATCTGCCGATTAAGGGGCCCGTCGGTTCCGTGTGGGTCGCCTGTAACGATCTGGATTACGCGAAGGACAAGGTAGTCGAAAGCCGGTTCGTATCCTGCCTGGAGATGTTTCCGGGCGGCGTGCTGCAAGGGCTGTTCATCAAAGAGGTGAACAACCGCACGTGGGAATCGTTCCGGTTCTCCTGCCGGGAACTGCAGGCCGACGGCACGGTCGGGTCCCGTTGGGAGAAGAGCCCGTTCCTCTTCAATTACGAAAAAGAGGGCACATTGTTCGAGACTACGGTGCCGACCAGCCGGCTCTCCATCGGCCTGTACGAGGTCTACAACAAGCTGCAACTCCGGGAGAGTCTCCTGCAAGTGGGGCTGGAACATGCCACCGCGGAGGATATCCACGAGAACGGGGTAAAAGGACAAGATCCGCAATCCATCCAGGTCAGCCCCAGGGTGCCGGATGCGTTCGGACTGGGAGGCATAGCGGGCACACACAAATGGGACTGTCCTCCGGGGATGGTGGTGACCGGCGCCGCCATCGGCCACGTGCCCGATAAGAAGGGAAAACACACCCGTCCGGTCTATCTCCTCATGGAGTGCCGGAAACTCTTTCACGGATAGGGAAGAGTCGGAAGAGGAAATGGTGCGAGGGATCTTTCCAACACTCTCCGTTACCGCGGCCTGATCCATCCGCCCTTTGAATTCTGGACCGGCAACCTCGCCATTACATGATCAGGTTTCCAGGAGCGCTCGTCAAACAATGACTCCCGACCTCTTTCTTTCAGCCCGCGCCCTGGTTAGGCAGTGTCAATCCATGTCTTGTTAACTCCCTCGTACTCAAACTCTGCTTGGTGCTTGGCGTCATCGAGCGTCTGATGCCAAGTGTCAGTGACAACCTGCCACTCCGAGTCACAACCGAACAGATAGAAGCCGTCCTCTCCGGCATCCTGACAAATCGCCAGCCCCGACATCGCGCCCATGAGCTGGCCGGTAACAATCTGATTGCAGGCCTCCGTGGAACGATGGCGCTGGTCGATCGGTGAGTAACATATCACCCGCGCTCCTCCGACTATGCTGGGACAAGGATTCATACTCATCGATGATATCCGAATCTGCCTACCTATTTAGGTCTGCTGAGGCCTTACCCGGATCAGACAAAGGGTCCTGCCCCCTTAAATCACCTGACGCCAAAAATAACCGGCGCCGATGAAGGAGCATCCGAGTTGATTGCAATGTTAGGTCGCAACCTTTGGTGATTGAGAATTTCGTAGGTCATAGACTAATTGGCCGAACCGGGACACCAGTGGGTGTTTTTCCCGTTGCCATCTTCCACCCTCGAATGGGCGAATAAGCTTCCTGTCCCGGAGCTTCCTGAGGCGTTGATGATCCGGCGTGTCACGTTGGAAGTTCGGTAGTAACTGGCACACAGTGTCGCGACCTGCCGACGCCATTATTCGTTCGAAGAGCACTGATTCCTCGGGGGACAACTCGTTCGTTGACTCCGCAATGTCTTGGAGAAGTTCATCTAGGGCGTGCTTCGCCTGCTCCGGGGTAAGTTCGACTTCGGCACCGAACGCCTTCAGCGTGACCGTCTTCACGGTGAGCGGCGCGGCGAGCCGGTCAAGCAGGGCGCGAACCGGTTTGTAGAAAACGGCAACAGCGACAATGACCGTCAGGGGCCATGCAATCGCTCCGGCAATTTCAGCAAACTCCTTGGGGCTCTCCTGTACTCCTATGCAGGTTAACTATTGAGTACACTGACCAGCATGGTATGCAGACTGGAATGATTCCGTTATAACTGCCAAGCGCTCAATCCATGGATCAGCGCATCGGCTGGGCTCCGACACCTTTGCCGCCGATCACAGTCCCAAGACCCAGAGACATTTACTTTCCTTCGTGTTTGTCTGAATGAAGGACTGCATCTCCTTCCCACACCGTTGAACAGCCGATGCAAGATCTTCTGTCTTGATGCCCCACCAGGATCTGTCATCCGCACACCATTGTGAATGACCATGGCGAGAGAACAGCAGATCTCGGCTCGGCTTCGTGGCTAAGTCCTGCAGAAAGTCATCGAGCGTCCCAACTAGGCGCTCAATCTCCTGCTCGTCCAAACGCGTAAACGAAAAGTAGTCGAATGATCCGCTTGCTGACTGAAAGCAATCAACGAAGAAGTCGAACGCATGATCCTTCACGAACAAAGAACCGTGGAGCCAGCACGCGTCTTGACGCGGAATCTCTCTGGGATGCAACTCGAAATACAGACTGTTTTGGCACTCCTCCGGACTGCAAAGAGGTTCAAACACAGAAAGGGTAGGCCTCAAGAGATCACCAACAATGGCATGATCGATTCTTTATTCCATCCCACGCGAGCCGGAACGAAGGCTGCGGATTTTCCACCAAGCGGGTGGCGCTGTCAAACAAGTTCCATGGACACTGAGCCGGCCTCCAGCCAATATCAATTCGCTCAAGCTAGTGTCCATCTGGCTGCCCAACTAGGGCCCTTCCTAGGGTCGGCCCTGGACCTCGATATGGTACTTCATGTCTGTACACATCGGGCGAACCCAGGAGGCCTATCATGATGACTAGACGCTTCGCACTGATTCCCGGATTATTGCTCACCCTCGGCGGGTGTATGACAAATGCCACCGTCGAGCTGACGAAGGCGCCGTTCGACGCCACGACCCAACTCACCAACGGCACATCCGGAGCCACCAAAGAGTTTCTCGATCCCACGACCGAGTTTACGTCGAGCACCACACCGGGCGCATTGGCCGACGGCCGTCTCCTCAGGGCCAAACAAAAGGCCACCGTCTTCGCGATGCATACGCACGAAAATCTCCGCGCGGACATCGCCCGCGGCCAGGGAGAATATCTTGCGTCGTTGGCAAGCCTCACCGGCGTCTCCACCGATCAGTGGACGGACCTCCAGGACCGCATGAGACATGCTTATCCCG
>WBZQ01001052.1_pt1 | contig 19858 bp, 13 predicted proteins | sample 5204251 | NCBI WGS metagenome assembly WBZQ01 (sample SAMN12412402, study PRJNA552823) | activated sludge metagenome | isolation source: activated sludge from nitrification reactor of wastewater treatment plant... | place: USA: Virginia | collected 2017-09
GGCCACCGCTACGCGGATAACGCGAACGCCGTCCGGCTCAATGCCTACATGACCACGGACGCCTGGGTCTCGGTTCCGTACAAGAACATGACCTTCATGCTACGCGGCCGCAATTTGCTCGATAAGACCTATGCCATCTGGGCGGACCCGTTCTACCCCAGTCAGGTTCTGATCGGGGCCCCGAGGACGGTGGAACTCATGATGACGGCGCGGTTCTGAGCAGATGGGAATGGGGCGAGGGGTGGCGGGGATGCATCGCTGGCTTGCCGGGCTGTTGGGGCCGGCGGTGCTGGTGTGGTTCCTGTCCGGGTTGGTGATGCTCCGGGTCCCGTTTCCGAGCCTGACAGAGGCCGAGTGGTTCGCGTCGGCCGTCGCGCTCGATCCGGAGTCTTGCTGTCCGTCGCTAGAACGGATTATTGACGCGGTCGATCGTTCACCGGGCATCGAGTCTCTCCGCATCATCCTGAGCGGTGGGCGTCCCGTTGTGGTGGTTCAGTATATCGACGGGTCGCTCGGATCTGCATGGGCTGATACCCTGGAGCCGGTTGCGCCGTTTCCGGTGGCAAGCGCCCAACGCGCCGCTGAGGTCATCGCGCCGGGACGCGCGATCCTGTCGATCGAGTCGATCGAGGACGATATCTGGACGGTTCATCAACGGTTCAATCCGCATCGCCCGTTGTGGAAAGTGTCGGTATCAGGAGAGGGGGAACCGGTTCACTATTTCTCCGGCGCGACCGGGGAGTTGGTGCAAGACACCACCGTTCACGAGCGGCAATGGAATCTCGCCGGGGCCGTCCTTCATTGGTGGTATCTGCCTTGGCTGCGGCGGCGGTGGGTCTTGTGGGATCAGGTGCTCTGGTGGGTTGGGGGGGCGGCGACCGTGATGATGGCCGCCGGGTCCATGCTGCTTGCCAGGGCCATGACGCGAGAGGGGGGCTGGCGATTCGGTACTGGAGGGCGGGCGTTCCATCGAATGCTGGGCCTGGTTGGTGGCGCGGCGGCGCTTGCCTGGATGGCGAGCGGATGGCTGTCGATGGATCACGGGCGGATATGGTCTGATGGGAAGATCGTGGCGTTGGAGCGTGAGCGGGCGATGGGTGGACGATTAACGGCCCACGATGTCGAATCGCACAGGGCGGAGTGGAGGACGGCTGTCTTGGAAGGGACGGCAAAGGAGCTACGAGTCAGCAAGTTGGCAGGAGCGGTCTATGCGATTGCCCGCGAGTCTGCCGACCGTCAGTTCGTGGTTCCCCTCTCCGGCGTAGGTGAATCCGGGTATCGGTTGTTTCCCGAGGCGCTCGTGCGCGTAGCGGTGGGCGCAATGCTCGGATCCATGGATGGCGTGACGGTTCGGACGATCACTGTGGACATGCGTCGGCGCGGATCCGCCCTTTCACACGTCGACACGGTGCCCGTGGTGCAAGTGCAGCGAAACGGAAGCGATGCACGCTGGGTCGATGTCGATGCAAGGACGGGGGCGTTGCTTGAACAGCAGGATTCGTCTCGCCGGTTGTTTCATCGTCTGTTCGATAGCCTGCATCGGTGGGATGTCGCATGGTTGATCGGGCATGATGGGCTTCGGCGATTCTTGATGGGGTTGTGGTGTCTGGTAGGGGCGGGGCTGACTGTATCGGGAGCCTGGTGCCGGGTCAGGCGACGAGGACGGGTGGGGGGACATGAGGGATGAAGCGGAGGGCCTATGGTGCGGAGTGCCTGCTGTCGGAAGGCGGGAGCGGGGAGTGTTCGTTCCACTCTTCTCCAACAATGGTTCAACGGACCAGTCGGTCCCATCCCCCGGCTCGCTACCCTCCGAAATCAGCCTATGAAGACTGGTCAGCGCCCGAGGGGGACGGCAAGCCTCCGATCAGAATTGCCTGTTATGGATTGTGGAAGAGGCCGTCGAGGTGGATCCCGTGATACAAGCTCGGCTGCTGGGTACGACGGTTGTATTACACCGCTTTGGCTGCGAGCGACTCTGCCATGCGGTAGAGCAGGGCTTCCGTGTCGTTCCAGCCCAGGCAGGAATCGGTGATGGACATGCCGTAGGTCAACGTCTTGTTGGGGTCCCAGCTTTGCCGACCGCCTTGCAGGTGGCTTTCCAACATGAGGCCCATGATCGAGCGACGGCCATGCTGGAATTGCTTGAGGACGTCGCCGGCCACTTCGACCTGGCGCTGGTGGTTCTTTCCGGAATTGTCGTGCGAGCAGTCCACCATCACGCCGCGGGCCAGTCCTTCGCTTGCCACGGCCGCTTCGGCACGGGCGATATCTTCGACGCTGTAGTTGGTGCGCCCACCGCCCCCGCGTAGGACGATGTGGTGGTCGGGGTTCCCGGTGGTCTTGATAATCGAGGTGATGCCGTCCGCGTTGACCCCGACAAAATGATGCGGGCTGCGGCTTGTGATCATCGCATTGATGGCCACTTGCAGGCTGCCTTCCGTGCCGTTCTTGAATCCCACCGGCATGGAGAGTCCGCTGGCCATTTCCCGGTGGATCTGGCTTTCCGTGGTGCGTGCGCCAATGGCCGTCCAACTCAAGAGGTCGGCAATGTATTGCGGCGTGACGGGATCGAGCAGCTCGGTGGCGCAGGGCAGGCCTTTGCCGTTGATGTTCAGGAGAATCGTGCGAGCCAATTGGATGCCCTGGGCGATCTCGCAGGTGCCATCCAGATGAGGATCATTGATCAGCCCCTTCCAGCCGACTGTCGTTCGAGGTTTCTCGAAGTAGGTCCGCATCACGACCAGGAGTTTCTCGCGCACGGCATCGGCGACCGGTTTGAGCCGGTCGGCATATTCATAGGCGGCGGCAGGGTCATGAATCGAACAGGGGCCGACAATCACGATGAGCCGGTCCATGTCACGGCCGTGCAGGATGTTTCTGATCGCCTGTCTGGTCTGAAACACCAGCTCCTCCACTGTGTCCGTGATGGGCAGTTGGGTCTTGACCTCGCGGGGGGACGGCAGCGGCTTGATTTCAATGACGTGCTGGTTGTCTATCGGCCTGGTCATGATGGTCCTTGTTGAAAGGTCTGGCGAGTTCGCGTGGCAATCCGAGATTGCGAGTTAACATATCGAATTCTGTAGGATAAAGTCCAGTGTGATGGAGCGCCGGAGGATCGGCTTGCATTCGCAGCGACCCCTTTGTTACAACTCACGCCTTACGAATCTGTCGTGTCGGACGCTCATGTTTCGTCATCGTGCACATCAAAAAACCAGTTCGGTCGTTGCGCTGCTGCTTGTCTGTCTGCTCCTCACGATGGCGCCCTTTGCCGCCGCGCTGGAGATTCACCACGAGCTGGCGGCGGCCGACCACGATGGGCACGAACATTCCGACACCGACCTCTGCCAGTGGGTGCAGTATCACACCGGGCACTCGCTGATCGGTGACGCGCCGGTCCCCTGTGCGTTCCTGGCACATGCCCCGCCGCACGTGGTGCGCGCACCGATTCTCGTCTCTCAATCGCTCCCTGCATCCCGCGCCTCCCGGGCGCCGCCTCTGACCTAACCTCAACACCATCGTTTGATTCCATTGTGGCGTTCACCGCTTCGTCTCGGCCGCGGCTTCGTGCCGGGCCGTGACCTGTGCGGAATTATTTGGGGGAGGTGTGTATGTTGTCGTCGGTCAGAGTCGTGTCTTACCTGTGTCTTGGACTGTTGTTGCCGGCCTTTGCCTTAAGTGGTGATCCGGCCTTCGCGCAGGAGGCGGCCGTTGCCAACGCGCGAACGATGACCGGGATGGTGCAAAATCAGGATCTCCGGCGGGTACCGCAGGCGTCGGTAGAAGTGAAGGATCAGGAAGGAACGGTGGTGGGCACGGCGGTCGCGAACGACGCCGGAGAATTCTCCGTCGAGCTGCCGTCCGAGGGAACCTATTCGGTGAGCGCGGTCCAGGATACCTATCGCAGTGAATATGCCATCGTGAAAGTCGGGGCCGAGGCGCTCATCCCGGTGACCCTCACCCTGTCGAAGACCAAGGAAATCGCGCTCGAGGTGGTCTCGCCCTTGGCGCCCATCCAATACAAAGCCTCGAGCGAAACCTATGCCCTCAGCCGCAAGGAGATCGAGGCCCTGCCGCGCGGAAATAACAATGAGCTTCACGATGTGCTGCTGACGATCCCGAGCGCGGTCTATGGGTCGCTCAAGCAAGTGCACATTCGCCAGGACCACGCGAATCTACAGCTTCGTATCGACGGCGTGCCGATTCCCGACACCGTGTCGTCGACATTCTCGGATGTCATTAGTCCTCGGGCCTGGGAGCGAGCGGACATTATTCTCGGTGGCATGGAGGCGCAATACGGAAACAAAGCGGCGGCCGTGCTGGATATCACGACCAAGAGCGGCACGAAGCCATCGTTCGGGTCAGTGCAGATGATGGGCGGCTCGAACAAGACCATCAATCCGTCTTTTGAATACGGTGGCACGATTGGCGAGAAGTTTCGATTTTATATCCTGAATAGCCACACCGCGACGAACCGGGGTATTGAGCCGCCGACGTTGGGCCGGTCCGTCTATCACGGGCAGAGCGAACGCAATCAAACCTTTATCCGGGGCGACTATCAGCACGACAATAAAAACAACTTCACCTGGTTGTTCCTGAATTCGGTGGCCAAGTATCAGATCCCGACGGCGCCGGGTGGCGAACTGGATCCGAGCGGGCAAATGTTGCCGCTGCTGCAGGCCAGTCGGCCTGGGTTCTCGCCCGTCGCCTCACAGGCGATCGACGAGTTTCAGAAGGAAAACAACCAATACGGCCACATGGTCTGGCGGCATGACGTGAATGCCAACAACTTCTTCAGCCTGTCTGGCTACATGCGGCACACGCGAGCCACGTTCAAAACCGATCCGCTGAACCTGCTGGCCTATACGGCTGATCCGGCCGAGCCGTTTTCGGCGTCGAACCAGGATCGCAACGCCTATTCGACCGGGCTTCGACTCGACTACACCTACGTGCACAGCAAAGAACACCTCATCAAAGCCGGGTTCCAACTTGACCGCACTCAGTCGGTCAACAAGACCCGGCTCTTCACGTTTCTAGACGACGGGGCGGGGAATCCCACCGGGGACCTGCTGAGCCTCAATGCCGACAACCGGCAGATCGGCTATCGGCAAGAGTTCTGGATTCAGGATCAGTGGAGCCCCAACGACCAGTGGACCTTCAACCTCGGACTGCGCGGCGACATCGTGCAGTATCAGCGCAATGAAGGTCAGGTCAGCCCGCGCATCGGCGTAAGCTACAAGTACAATCCGTCGAACGTGTTCCACGTGTTTTACGGCCGCATGTTCACGCCGCCGAATCTGGAGGCGATCTCGTTTGCAAAACTCAATACGCTCGGGACCAGGGCGCAGCCGGAAGATCTGACCAACAATATGGTACGAGCCGAACGCGCGCACTACTTCGAGGTCGGCAGTTACCATGCGTTGAACCGGTACGCCACGCTGCAGTTCACCGGGTGGTACAAGCTCAGCAATTTTCTCTCCGATGCGGGACAATTCGGTACCACGCCGCTGCTCAATTATTTTGCTTTCGAGCGCGGCTGGCAGCGCGGCATCGACGGGGCCTTGAAACTGCAGCTGACCGAGAATCTCACGGCGCGGGGCAACGTGGCCTGGGGGCAGTGTAAGGGCTACGGGTTGCAGTCCGGGCATTTCCTGCTGGAGGCCAAAGAAATTGCCGACATCAATTCGCAGGGCGGGGTGTTCTGCGATCACATGCAGACCCTCACGAGTTCGGCGATCGTGAGTTACCGGTTGCTGGAACGAACGACCTTTACGGGGCAGATGTTATTTGCCTCAGGGTTACGCACATCGGAGAACGAAGATGCCAAGACGAATTCCACCCACAGCCCGTCCTACACCATCTACAATCTCTCGATTGCACATGTGTTTCCGTTGCCATGGGAAGGGCAGAAGTTTCTGCTCGGCTTTGATATCGTGAATCTCCTGGATCAGCGGTACTACATCAATCAGGGGGAAGGGAGTATTGGGCTGGGTGTGTCGCACGCGGGGATGCCACGGTCGTTCTTCTTCCGGGGCCAGTGGTTCTTTTGATCGGATGCTGAAGCGGGTCACCAGCATCGTTCTCGGCTCCGCAACATCCTCAACGTAGCGCAAGGCTACGCTTCCGGTGTTGCGGTCGCCTGCGGCCTTGCTGGATGACCCGTTTGAGCATCCGATTCCGACAGAGAAATATGTACCAGCGGCGTTCTTAGTCACTCGTCTCCCTGCGACGTACCGCAAGGGTACGCCTCAGTTGCCGAGTTCCCTGCGGCCTTGCTGGACAATCTTGTTGGGCATCTGCTTCGGACTGTGGGAAAATGCAGCCTTGCTGGAAGGCCAGTTTGAGCTTCATCACTTTGCAATAATTGGGACGACGATATGGCGAACATCTTCGAGTCAGTAGATCGCATCACCAGAGGAATAGTCGCGAGCTGCGTTTTGGGCTTGTGTCCGTCGGCGGTTGCGGCTCATGCGGCGACGGGTGATGAGGCGACGCATGAGGCGGATCATGCGCTGGATGCGGACATCATTGAGCTGCCCGAAGTGCATGTGCATGGACTTCCGCTGAACAAGGATCAGCAGGTGGGGCCGGTACCAAAAGCAACGCCTTGGCCTGCCATTCCCTCCTCGCTGGACGGCAAGCCGCTGGATGACTGGATGAAGGCCCGTCTGCTCGTCTCGAAAGATGCCCAGGTGACGGTGGTGGTGTTGGAGCCGGCGAAACATCGCGAGCTCACCGTCGCCGGCATCATTGCCTTGAACAAATGGACGTTTCTGCCGCAACTCAAAGGCGACGACCCTGTCGACGGCGAACTCACGGTACGGATTCACTTCCGTTCGCAGTAGGCGCATTCGAGGTCCCCGCCATTGGTACCCCTCGCTGGCTGCCTCCCGTTGGACGCTCACCGTCGTCCGATGCCGTCTGCTGTCACCCGTCACTGACCATCATCGACGGGTGGATGTCGTCAGGTCCTGATAAACCTGTCGATGCTCCGTCTCCACGTCGATGCCGCCGACCGGCTGGGGCTTGTCGAGATCGGCGTATTGAAATGTCCCGAATGGCTGGATCTGTTCATCCGTCGGCAGTTGCTCACGATTCCAGCCACCCCCCAGCGCGCGCAGCAACGCGACGGATGATCGCAACAGTTCTGCCTTGACCTGCACGGACTCGATGCGCGCCGTCAGCGTGGCCACCTGGGCATAAATGAGTTCGAGGCTGGAGGCCAGCCCGCCTTGATAGAGCTCCATCGTCAGGTCCTGCGCCTTCTGGGTCGCTCCGACCGCCGCATCCTGCCGGTTGGCCGCCGCGGTGAGCCGGTTCGTCAGGCTCAAGCCGTTCTCCACCTCGCGAAAGGCATTCAGCACCGTCGAGCGGTAGCGATCTTCTGTCTCGCGATAGGCTGACCATGACTGCTGCAATTGCGCACGTCGATAGCCGGCTTGAAAGAGCGGAAGCGAGACTGCAGAGCCATAAGACCAAAAACTATTTGTGAGGGAGAGGAGATTCAAACCGTTGTCCTCAAACCCGCCTGAGAGCCGGAACGACACATTGGGGAAAAACGCCGCGCGTGCCATGCCGATCGCACGGTTGGCCTCCGCCATTCGTCGTTCCATGGCCGCAATGTCCGGTCGACGTTCGAGCAGGGTGGAGGGCATGGTCCGCGGGATGGTGAACTGGGCTACCCGGAGGGTATCGACCGCGTCAATCGTGAATCCGGATGGTGCCCGGTTCAACAAAATGGCGATGGCCTGCTCCGTGACCTGACGTTGTCCCTGGATCTGGGCGTATTTGGTTTCCGTGCTGAAGAGCAGCGATTCGACGCGCGCCACATCCAGGGCCGACGCGATGGCGCCGACAAACTGGGCATTCACGAGTTTCAGCGACTGGGTGTAGAGTTCGATCGATTGAGCATAGATCGCGCTTTCGGCGTCATAGGCTCGCAGCGTGAAATAGTTGGCCGCCACCTCGGCCTGCAGGCTGAGCCGCGCCAGAGCATAGTCGGCGGCGCGTTCTTGTGCCCGATAGGTTTCCAGGCGCGTGGCATTGCGCAAGGCAGACCAGAAATCCGGTTCCCACGATGCCAATCCCCCACCATAGACGGTCGTACCGAATTCTGAAATGGTGGGTGGACGGAAGAGGGCATCGACGGACTGTTTATTGCCTGACGCGCCAAGCTCGATGCCAATGCGGGGCAGGTACTGCGCGCGTGCCTTCATCATGACGTCACGGGCCTGAACGAAGCGCTCGGCGGCGGCCTGCAGATCAGGGTTGGCCGCCATGGCCTGTTCTTCCAGGCGGTCGAGTGTCGCATCGCGAAACTCTTTCCACCAATCCGGTCGCAAGGCTTCGTCGGAAGGCTTTGCTTCGACGAAGGGACTGGAGCCCTGCCAGGAGACGGGGACGACATAGTGCGGAGCCTGGTATGGCGGTGCGAGATCGACGGCAGGGAATGCACAAGCGACGAACGAACCGGTCAGCAACAGCAGCGTGAGGGGTCGAGCGATCTGCCACAGCCTCCGGTTCACGGTCACGGCTCCTGTGAAGCGCCTCGCGGCATGGGGGATGAGGGAGTGATGAGATCGTAGCCAGGTGCCGGCGTGACGATTCGTACCGTGTCCCCTTCGAGCAAGGCGGCGCTGGGGTTGTTCACAATGCGGGCATTCACGGAAATCCCTTCGGCCACTTCGACCGCGTTGTCCATAAGTTTGCTCACGGTGATGGGCTGTAAGTGGATGCGGTCGTCGTCCGTGACCAGGGCCACTTGCGTGCCATGCTCCTGAAAGACCAATGCGGTGGAGGGAATCATGAAGACCTGCCGATCCACAGGAGCGGTCAGATGAACCTGGGCATAGGAGCCCGGCCACAGTGCCCGGTCATCGTTCTCGATCGTGAAGACCGTCACCGCCGTTCGCGTGCTGATGTCGAATCCTTTGGCAACCGTGAGAAATTGTGCAGTGAAATGTCGATTGGGCAATTGGGGCACGGTCACGTCGGCCCTGAGCCCGGCCTGGAGGAACGGCCCGAACGTTTCCGGTACGCTGACGAAAAGACGCAGCATATGGACATCGGCCACCGTGAACAGGTTGCTCTTCGCATTCGGCGTGCTCAGTGTCCCTTCCTTGCTGACCAGGTCACCGACATTGATGGTCCGTTGCGTCACCACACCGTTGAAGGGCGCGACGATGGTTTTGAAGCGGATGAACGCCTCAATGTTTCTGACCTTTTGTTCCGCGGCCTTGACCCGTGCCGCCTCGGCCTTGAGCTCCTGTTCCTTGACCGTGATCGACTGTTCTGACACGGCATGATTCGGGCGGAGCGCGGCCCAGCGTTGCGCGGTCACCTCGGCGAGTTTGTACCTGGCGCGTTCCGTGTCCAGATCCGCCTTGGCCTGTGCATATTCGGCATCGAGGTCGGGGGCGTTGATTTCGGCGAGGATGTCGCCTTCCGCGACTTGATCGCCGTAGTCCCGGTACCACATCTTGACGTAGCCAGTGACGCGCGCGTAGATCGGCGCCTCATACCAGCCGACGACATTGCCGGGCAAGGTGATGGATTCGGTCGATGCCCCCGGCGTGGGATGGACGATAGCGACGGTGGGAATTGCGTCTACCAATGTTGTCTCACGCAGCAGGGCTGCATCGCTCTTGCTGCCATACACGCGATAGCCAACGTAGAGCGCGCAGAGCAGGATGGCCGCAATCACCAGGCTTCTTCCTCCCGCCGTCTTCATCATACGGTCGCTCCTGTGCGTGGAGCCTTCCGCCGGCTATAGACCATCGCATACACGCAGGGAACAAAGAACAGCGTGAAGAGGGTAGCCATGAGCAATCCACCGATGACGGCGCGGCCGAGGGGAGCATTCTGCGAATACCCCGTGGCCATGGGGACCATGCCGAGGATCATGGCCGAGGCTGTCATGAGCACGGGACGGAAGCGCGTCTTTCCGGCTTCAAGCGCCGCCAGCAGCGCGTCACCATGGTCATGGAGCCGCTCGCGCGCGTAGGACACGACGAGAATCGAATTGGCAGTCCCCGTGCCCATGGTCAAGATCGCACCTGTCAGCGCCGGTTCCGACAGACGTGTGTGGCTGAGGAAGAGGGCCCAGGCGATACCCGCCAAGGCGCCGGGGAGGGCCGTGATGATGATGAAGGGATCAAGCCACGACTGGAAGTTGACCACAATCAGCAGATAGACCAGCAGAATCGAGGCGAACAGGCCGAAGATCAGCTCAGTATAGGCCTCGTACATCAGCGACGCCTGCCCATGAATCTGCACTTCCGCGCTGCGAGGCTTCTCGGGCTCCAGCCGCTTGGCCGCCCGTTGTACATCCGCTAGTACACCCCCAAGGTCGCGTCCTTCGGCCGAGACGTAGATATCGAACAGCGGCATGATGTTGCCATGGGTGATGACCCCCGGCGTGCCTGTGGCGGAAATGTCCGCGAGATTGCCGAGCAGCTGCACAGTGGGCTCCGCAACCGTGGTCGACGCATCAACCGGAACGGTCTTGAGACTGTTGACGCTGTTGATCTGCGGCTGGGGCGTGTAGACGTTGATCAGGTACGACATGCCGGTTGAGGGGTCGAGCCAATAGACCTGGTCGACCTGTTGGCTGCCGGCGGTCGTCATGAGCAGATTGTCGGCCATGTCCTTCAGCGTTCGGTTGACGCCGAGTCCAAAGGTCCGGTTGCCTTCGACCATCAGGGTCGGCGTGCGCATCGTCTGCTGGATGACGACGTCTGCAGTGCCGGGAATCTCCCGGAACGCGCCGGCCAAGTTGCGGGCGAATTCGTAGTTGGCGTAGATGTCCGGCCCGTTGACTTGCACGTCGATCGGCGCTGGAGCCCCGAAGTTCAGAATTTGTGCGGTCAGATCTGATGGTTGAAACGTGAATTCCGTACCGGGATACCGTTCCTTTAACCCCCGTCGGAGACGGGTGCGAAACTCCCACACCGGCGACTTTTCGTCTGTGAGCAGAATCGTGAGATCGCAGTCTTGAGGCCCGATTGTCGGCGTCGGAATGAAGGCCAGGTTGTGTGGTCCGACCGGTAGGCCGCAGTTGCTGACGATATTCTCTACTTGGCCTGGCAGCAATTCCTTGATGCTGTGAGAGACGAGCGTGGCGATGCGGCCCGAGACTTCGATGCGTGTGCCGAGTGGCGCCCGCATATGCATCTGAATGACGCCTGACCTGATCTCAGGAAAATAGTCGCGCCCCAGCAGAAAGAACAAGGCCAGTGAACCCAATGCCATGGCCAGCATGATCGTGACGAATGAGTGGCGATTGGCAATCACCCGTTCCAAGAGCACCCCATAGCGCTCGACCGTCCGATTGAACCGGCGCTCGAATCCCTTCTGAACGCGCACGAATGGATTGTGCGATTCCGGTGCGGCGGTGTACTCCCGCGGTTCATGCGGCAGCGACATGGTGATCCTTCATGAGATAGTTCGCCATGGTGGGCACCAGCGTGCGGGACAAGATGAAGGAGGCGAGCATCGCGATAATGACGGCTTCCGCCATGGGTTTGAACAGATAGCCGGCCACTCCGCCGAGTTTGAATAACGGAAACCAGACGATCGCAATGCACAGGGTCGCGACGAGCGTCGGCACCACGATCTGGTTGGCGGCCTCGATGATGGCCTGCTCCAGCGGCTTGCCCATGCCGAGGTGGCGGTCGATGTTTTCGATCATTACGGTCGCGTCATCGACGAGAATGCCGACCGCGAGCGCCAACCCGCCCAGCGTCATCACGTTGATCGTTTCGTCGAGGAGATGCAGGCCGATGATGGCCGTCAGGATGGACAGCGGAATCGAGGTCCAGACGATAACCGTGGCCCGCCAGGAACCGAGTAGCAGCAGCACGATCAGACCGACCAGCGCGCCGGCCGTCGCCATTTCATGCACCACGTCGGTGATCGAGTCTTTCACAAACGTGGAGGCATCGTTCAGGAGCGTAATGGTCACACCCTCGGGAGAGACCTGTTCGGCGCGCGGGATCATCTTTTTGATGCCCTCGACCACGTCCAGCGTGGACGCCTCGGTGCTCTTCATGGCGACGATGATGACGGTTTGTTTGCCATCCACCAACACCACGTTCTGTTGCACGCGCCCCATGAGTTTTACGGTGGCGACATCGCGCAGGTAGACAAATGCATTGCCTTCCCGCTTGATCGGGATATCGGCGAAGTCTTCGATCCTGAGCGGGGAGGCATTGGTCTGCACAATCCAGTCGGTGGTTTTGATCTTGATGTCCCCGGAGGGCAGCACCAGATATTGCTTCATCAGGACGTCGTGAATGTCCGAGGGCGTGAGGTGCCGCGCGAGGAGTTTCTGCTGGTCCAGGTTCACCATGACCTGCATGTCCTGCCCGCCATAGGGATGTGGGAGCACAATGCCCGGCACCGTCACCAGTAACGGGCGGATGCGCATGTAGGCCAGGTTGTACAGTTCCGCCGGCGTCAGGCGGTCGGAGCTGATTTGCAGCATGGCGACGGGAATGGAAGAGGGGGCCAGGCGCATGACCATGGGCGGAGAAATATCCGGTGGGAGTGCCTTCACCACGTTTTGCGCAATACCCACGATGTCTGCTTCGGCGCGGCCCACGTCGACGCCGTCCTGGAGATAAATGTTGGTGATGCTGCTCCCATAATAGGAGTGGCTATGGATGTATTTGATGCCTTCCACCGTCGAGGTGAGAAAGCGTTCGAAGAGATAGGTGATGCGTCCTTCCACCTGTTGCGGCAGGAGACCGGAATAGATCCACACCACAGAGGTGACGGGAATCGTGATGTTCGGAAACACGTCGGTGGGCATGTGGAGCACCGTGATGCCTCCCACCAGGACGATGAGGATGGACATCACGATGAAGGTGTAGGGTCTTCGCAACGCGATGAAGACGATGGCGTTCATGCCGCATGCCTCTGATGGTGATGGCGATGCTCGTCGCTGAACCGCTTCTGGTCGAATCGGACGCCGTAGATTACGGAGTCACGTCTGCTGTCTCCTCTTGTGTTCTCGTCCAAGGAGCAGGAACGGTGCCGAGTGTCGGACGGCGTCATCGGGCAATCTGTCAGCGCCGTAATTGGCTTAGCGGGCTCGTGTGGGAGTGGCGTAATTGACGATCGTGCGATAGAGCACCGAGCGGATGGTGCTCTATCGCACGATATGATCCGGAGGTTGCTGCGAAGTCAGGCAGGGCCCACTGAGCTGTCTCTGCAGCAGGAGTTGGTCGAGCTGCACGACAAAGGGGCCGTGCCCGCAGGGCTGGCGCTGTGGTGCTGATTTTGCAGCCATCAGAAGCGCCGAGCGTTGGTTCACGAAAGGAGAGGATGTCATGGCCGGACCACCCCTGTTCATGCTGGCGACTGTGGTATTCAACCTGGCTGTCGGACTGGGGACGACCGAGAGTATGGCCCAATCCGAGCCGCTGACGATCGCGGCGACCCCGAGTCTCACATCAGCCTTCCGGGAAATTCTTCCGATGTTCGAGCATGAATACGGGGTGGACGTGCAGGTTGAGTACGGGCCCTCGCAGATCCTGCGTCGACAAATCGAGCAGGGGGCGCCGATCGACGTGTTTCTCCCTGGAGCGGTGGACGAGCTGGAGATTCTGCATCACAAGGGGTTGACCCTCAGCGGCGCGCCGCGCATTTATGCGCAAACCTCGCTGGTGCTGGTCATGGCGGCCTCTTCCCGGGCGCTCGCTGTGTCGTTGCATGATGAGCATGCGAATCGGACGACTCGCCTTGTTCTGGGTGATCCGCAGACATCAGCGTTGGGCGCCATTACGAGTCGGGCGCTGACCATGCTTGATCCGGGCTTCAAGCAGCGCTTCAAGACGATCTATGCCCGACAGAGCGATGAAGTGATGAACGCGGTGCAGGATGGGAAAGCTGACGTGGGGATTGTGTTTCGGGTCGACGCCATTGGCAACGGACGGGTGCGGATCATCGACGAGACGCCCGCCGGTGCGCGCATTACCGTGCGCTTCGGAGAAGCGGTGGTGTGGACGTGCCGCGATGAGTCTCGCGCGGCGGCTGAGCAGTTTTCCGATTTCTTCATGAGCCCCCGGATCCAGAAGCTGTTGCTCAAATATGGATTCGAGCCGGCGGCATCGCATGAGGGAGAAAAGAACGTGGCACGCACTGGACCGTAAGTGCGACACGATGAGACCTAATCAGTGCGGATGTTCGACTCCGCTCACGTGACCTGCCGGCTGTGCCACTGCCATTCCCTCATCGTGCCTGATCAGCTTCCGTCCGGAGAGCATGCGCAGGCCGACATAAAACACCGGGGTCAGAAATAAGCCGAACAGGGTCACGCCGATCATGCCGGCGAAGACAGTGATGCCGGTGGCCGAACGCACTTCCGCTCCGGCGCCATGTGAGAGCACGAGCGGAACCGTGCCGGCGATGAAGGCGACTGAGGTCATCACGATGGGGCGTAATCGGAGGCGGCAGGCTTCGAGTGCCGCTTCGACAATGCCCTTCCCTTGCAACTCCAGCTCACGTGCGAATTCCACGATAAGAATCGCGTTCTTGCACGCCAGACCCATCAGCACCACCAGGCCGACCTGCACGAAGGTATTGTTATCGCCCCCGGTGAGTTTGACGCCGGCCAGCGCGCAGAGCATGCACATCGGCACGATCAGGATCACCGCCAGCGGCAAGGTCCAGGATTCATACAGAGCCGCGAGTACGAGAAAGGCCAACAGGATGGCCACCGGGAACACCAGCAACGCCGCCTTTCCTTGCGACGCTTCCTGAAAGCTCAAATCGGTCCATTCGATGGTCATGCCGTTGGGTAGTACCTTGCCGGCGATGTCGCGAATCGTGTCCATCGCCTGTGCCGAGGAGAACTTCGTGAGATCGGCCTCTCCCATGAAATCCGCGGCGGGATAGCCGTTGTAGCGCAGCACCGGATCGGGCCCATACGTTTGGCTGAATTTCACCATTGAGCCGATCGGGACCATTTCGCCGCGGTCATTCCGCGTTTTGAGATTCGCGATATCCTCAACCTTCCCGCGAAAATCGCCGTCGGCTTGTGCATACACGCGCCAGGTGCGGCCGAACAGGTTGAAGTCGTTCACATAGGCCGAACCGAGGTAGATCTGCATCGTGGCGAACAGATCCGTCAACGCGATGCCCTGTGTCTTGGTCTTGACGCGGTCCACCTCGGCGTCGAGTTGCGGCACATTGGCCTGATAACCGGAAATTGGATAGCCCATTCCCGGCGTTTGCATGACGGCTCCCTGCAGGGCGCCGACCGCATTTTGCAGCGCCCCGAAGCCCAGTCCCGCCCGGTCTTCCACAAAGAGTCCATACCCCGCGCCGTTGCCGAGTCCGAGAATCGGCGGCGGCATCAATACGAACGTGATGCCTTCCTTGATGGCGGAGATCTTGTGATTCATCTCCGCGCTGATTTCCTTGGCGCTGCGGTGGCGCTCGTCGAACGGCTTCAAGATCAGAAAGGCGATGCCGTAATTCGGCGTGTTCGTGAACTGCAACGGATTCAGGCCGGTCATGGCCACCACGTGAGCGATGCCGTCCACCGTTTTGCTGATCGCGACGACCTGCCGTAACACCGCATCTGTACGGTCGAGCGAGGCGCCTTCCGGAAGTTTCACACCGGCCATTAGGTACAACTTGTCCTGGGTGGGAATGAAGCCCCGAGGGACTGTTTGGAAGAGCAGGCCGGTGACGACTAAGAGCAAGGCATAGACAGCGAAGACAGAGCCGCGATGTTTCAACGTCCGCGAGACGGTGCCCTGATACCCGTTGGAACTGGCCTTGAAAAAGCGATTGAACGGCCGGAAAACCCAGCCGAAGAGCCGTTCGATCAACCGCGATAGGGCATCTTTCGGTGTGCCGTGGCTTTTGAGCAGTTTGGCTGCCAGGGCGGGCGACAGGGTGAGTGAATTGATGGCCGAGATGACCGTCGAAATGGCAATCGTCACGGCGAACTGTTTGTAGAACTGGCCGGTCACGCCGCTCAGAAAGGCCATCGGCACGAACACGGCACACAATACGAGCGCGATGGCGACGATCGGCCCCGATACTTCCTGCATCGCCTGGTGTGCGGCCTGGAGCGGCGTGCGTCCTTCTTCGATGTTGCGCTCGACGTTTTCCACCACCACGATCGCGTCATCTACCACGATGCCGATCGCGAGGACGAGGCCGAAGAGCGTGAGGGTGTTGATGGAGAATCCAAAGAGGTACAGCGCGGCGAACGTGCCGACCACCGACACCGGTACGGCAATCAACGGAATAATCGAGGCGCGCCAGGTTTGCAGAAACAGGATGACGACGAGCACTACGAGTAGAATCGCTTCCATCAGCGTCTGGACGACGGCCTGAATCGAATCACGCACGAACACCGTGGTGTCGTAATCCGAGCGGTAGGTGAGGCCTGGAGGAAAGCGTGTCTTGAGTTCTTCCATCTTGGCGATCACGGCATCGCGCACAGTCAGTGCATTCGCACCGGGCGCCTGGAAGATACCGATGGGCGGAGCGTCTTGATTGTCCAGCTGCCCGCGCAATGTATAGTCGTTGGCGCCGAGTTCGATACGCGCCACGTCCGAAAGGCGGACGACTTCGCCGCCCGCGCCGATTTTCAAGACGACATTGCCGAACTCCTGGGCGGTGCGCAGACGGCCTTGGGCATTGATGGAAATGAGAAAGTCGGTGTCTTTGGCGATCGGTTCTGCGCCCAGCTGCCCGGCCGAGACCTGGATGTTTTGCTCTCGCACAGCGGCGACGACGTCGCCGGCGGTCATCCCGCGCGACGCGATCTTGTCCGGGTTGAGCCAGATACGCATCGCATAGTCGCCGCTGCCGAAAATCTGTACCTGGCCGACCCCGGGCAATCGCGCCAGTTCGTCCTTGATCTTGATGTTGGCGTAGTTGCGGAGGTAGAGCGCGTCGTATTTGCCCTCCGGTGAGAGGAGCTGCACCATCACCAAGAAGGTCGGTGACTGTTTCTGTGTTGTCACGCCGAGGCTGACCACTTCTGACGGCAGCCGTGAGAGTGCCTGGCTGACGCGGTTTTGCACCTGCACCTGAGCGGCGTCCGGATCGGTACCGGGACGGAAGGTGATGGTCATCTGCAGCACGCCATCGGAGCCGGCGACCGACTTCATGTACATCATGTTCTCGACGCCGTTGATCTGTTCTTCCAGCGGCGTGGACACGGTTTCGGCGATCACCTTGGGATTGGCTCCCGGATAGATGGCGCGCACGATGACGGCCGGTGGGACGACTTCGGGGTATTCGCTGATCGGAAGGATGGGGATGGCGATCAATCCGGCGGCGAAGATCACAATCGACAGCACCGCGGCGAAGATCGGCCGATCGATGAAAAACTTGGAAAAGTCCATGGCCGGCGCTCCCTACTTCCCGGCCATGGCTTGAGGGGCGGCTGGCGCCGAGGGCTTGTCCATCTGCACTTCGGCTGGTGTGACCGGCATGCCGGGGTAGAAAACTTTTTGCAGGCCGACCACGACAATTCTGTCATCCGGCGCGAGCCCGGATTGCACCACGCGCAATGCGTCGACCACACCACCCAGCACGATGTCCTTCCGTTGGGCCTTTCCGTCTTTGTCGACCGCATACACATATTTGCGATCCTGATCGGTGAGAATGGCCTTGTCGTCGATCAAGAGCGCCTGCGCCTTTTGGCCGCTGACGAACTGCACGCGGGCGAAGAGGCCAGGGGTAAAGATGCGGTCGGGATTCGACAGAACGGCGCGTGCGCGCACCGTGCCGAGGGTCGGATTCACCTGGGTGTCGAGAAAATCGACCCGGCCGCTATGCGGATAGCCGGTTTCGTTGGCGAGGCCGACATGAACCGCATTGTCCTGCGCGCTGCGCTCGTTCTTGCGTTCCTGTTCCTTGTAGCGCAGGTAGCTGTTTTCGTCGGCATCAAAATAGACGTACATCGGGTCTTGCGACACCACCGTTGTGAGCAAGGTGTCGTCGGCGGTTGCCAGGTTGCCGACCGTCACCAAAGCCCGGCTTGCCCGTCCAGAGACCGGGGCGCGAACCTCCGTGAAAGACAAGTTGAGCTTGGCAGTCGCCACCGCAGCTTCGGCGGCATGGACATCCGCGGCACTTTGCGCCTGCGCCGCACGCCGCAGGTCGAGTTCTTCGTGCGAAATCGCGTTATCGTCGATCAAAGCCTGGGCGCGCTTGTTGCGGATCGTCTCTAACTGTTGTGCCACGCGGGCGCGTGCCAGCTGAGCCTGAGCGTTTTCCAATGCGGCGCGGTAGGGACGGGGGTCGATCAGGAACATCAAGTCGCCCTGTTTCACATCCTGGCCTTCCTTGTAGGCGACTCGCTGCACGTAACCACTGGCGCGTGGACGTAATTCCACCGTGTCGATGGCGCTGATGCGGCCGGTGTATTCGTCCCATTGTTGGACCGGTTTGGAGATCACTTGCGCGACCCCGACCTCAGGAGGAGGCGGTGCTTGACCACTGCTGCTGGCCTGTTCGTTGTTGCACCCGGCTGCGGTCAGCATCACTGCCAGCAACCAGAATGTATATCGGATCGTGCGCATGGTGTACCTGTTGAGATATCGATGGTGAACGATGACGTCAGTGCAAGAGTCCCTCGGAGTTCTTCTTCACCCCTTGTCGTGCAGTATCCGGCACGCTGCGAAACATAGTCAATATATGAATGATGTATTTATGAATAATTTAGGATTGAAAGGTGTCGCATTGTTGAAGTACCGTGTCTGTACGATGAAACGTGTGAAAGTTGCCCCGCGAGTCAAAGCCAAGGAATCGGCATCCGTCTCTCCGTGCATCTCGACGGTACCACGGCACCGGATGGTTGAACTGCTGTGGAGCTTTGCCCCGGCCTATCAGCGGTGGTCGGAATCGCTGTTGGTAGAGAAAGGGTTATCACCCCAGCGGTTGCGCATTCTCGGCTCGATTCATGAGCGCGGTCCCAGGATCATGAGCGACCTCAAGAAGGAACTCGGCGTGACGGCGACGAATGTCACGGCGCTCGTCGATTCGCTGGAAAACGACGGATTGGTCGTGCGGAGACGACACCCCACGGATCGCCGCGCTACCGTGATCGAACTCTCGGATAAAGTGATGAGAGAGCTCTCACCCCGCTGCACGGAATACAAAGAGCAGGTTGCAGAACTGTTTTCAGATTTGAGTGATCAGGAGTGTAAAGCGTTCGTCAAAACGCTGGAGAAATTGTGGAGTCGATTGCAGGGGTAGAGGACTCCCAATGACGTCAGGACCGTTTGGTCTTTCGTCGTTCGACCGCGATGAGCCTCCTATCTGAACTCACCATACGGATTCACCTCAGGCCGCAGTAAATCTTGCCTCGCGAGACGGTAATCACAGGTAGCGGAAATGTATTTCAGGGCTTGGATTTCTCCTCGGAGAAGTCCTCCGGGCTGATTCTGAAAAGCAATCTGCTGCAAGCCGTTCAGGATACCGTCAAAAGCCGAGGATGGAAGCAAGTGGAGGCGGCGATTCAGCTAGGGATTGATCAGGCCAAAATATCGAAGCTCATGGCCGGGCAGATGGCAGGGTTTTCTATTGAGCGCCTGGTCCATTTTCTTTCGCTGTTAGGTCAGGATGTCGTCGTATCGGTCCGCCAGGCTCCTCGTGGGAGACGGCGTGGGACAGTGAGAACAAAGGCGATCAAGATTTCTGTATAGCATTCCCTCGATTCACTGGGGACCGAGTTATTCCTGGCACCATGTCCCGATCCAAATTAAAGCCGACGATTGGGCATGACTAAGGGGAGTACGTGTGTCAGACTCCCTTCTCCGGAACCCTAATCTCATTTTCGGCTGTCAACCATTCTTCTCGATGTCCAACAAGAAGCCATAGCTCAGTT